>Ga0070751_1001800_pt1 | contig 12432 bp, 8 predicted proteins | sample VirMetDEL_Aug_28_FD_78514 | JGI IMG/M metagenome (GOLD analysis project Ga0070751, IMG submission 78514) | Aqueous microbial communities from the Delaware River and Bay under freshwater to marine salinity gradient to study organic matter... | ecosystem: Environmental > Aquatic > Marine > Coastal ...
ACCACGGGCGATCTGCCAGGACACCTTGTCCAACAACGGCATAGCGCCGAAAGCAAGGGACACATCGCTGAATTTGAGCAGGGTCATACGCTTCTCCAAAAACTGGGCGCGCATTCTACCTGACTTGAGGGTGGGATGCGGCCAGCATTTTCGCTACCGACACGTTCTGTAGGACATTTCCGGAGAACTTGAACGAACCACCCGGCAAAGCTTTCGCCGGCCGCTGGCAAAAGGCTAAGCTAGGGGCAATCAGTGTCGGCGGTGCCGGTGCTAGTCGTGATTTCTCTGCACGGACGTCTCATGCGCAGTCGCCTTTTCAACTTTTTATCTTGCCTGCTTCTTTCCGCCACCGCCGTTCAATCCGCCCAGGCCGTGGACCTCACCACCCAACGTCAATATTACGATGAAGCCAAACGCGCCCTGGCCAAGGGCGATACCGGCCCCTACATGCAATACAGCCAGGCCCTGGCCGACTACCCGCTGACGCCCTACCTGGCCTACGACGAACTGACCGCCCGGTTGAAGACCGCCAGCAACGAGGCAATCGAACAATTCCTCGCCAAAAACGGCGACCTGCCCCAGGCCAACTGGATGAAGCTGCGCTGGTTGCGCTGGTTGGCCGACCGTGGCGACTGGCAGACCTTTGAAAAGTACTACGACCCCAAGCTTAATTTCGTCGAGCTGGACTGCCTGCACGGTCAGTTCCAACTGACCCACAACCTCAAGGCTGAAGGCTACACGACCACCGAAAAACTGTGGATGACCGGCAAATCCCAGCCGGCCGCCTGCGATGCCACCTTCAGCCAATGGGCCGCCGACGGCCAACTCACTGAACAAAAAATCTGGGACCGCGCCAAACTCGCCGCCGAAGCACGCAATTACCCGCTGGCCAACAGCCTGGTAAAAACCCTGCCGACCCTGGGCGCCCAGGGCCGCCTGATGGTGGACGTGGCGCAAAAACCCGACATGCTCGGCGACCCGTCGCGCTTCCTGCCGGCCACCGAGGCGATGTCTGACGCCGTGGGCCTGGGCCTGCGCCGCCTGGCACGCCAGGATCCGGACAAGGCCATGGCCCTGCTCGACGGTTACGCCAGCAGCATGCACTTCTCCCGTGACGAAAAAGTGGCAATCGCCCGTGAAATCGGCCTGACCCTGGCCAAGCGCTTCGACCCGCGGGCGCTTGAGGTGATGACCAAGTACGACCCCGAGTTGCGCGACAACACCGTGTCCGAATGGCGCCTGCGCCTGCTGTTGCGCCTGGCCCGCTGGGAAGATGCCTACCAACTGACGCGCAAACTCCCGCAGGATTTGGCCACCACCAACCGCTGGCGCTACTGGCAGGCCCGCAGCCTGGAACTGGCCGAGCCGAAAAACCCGCAAGCCCTGGTGCTGTACAAGAATCTCGCGCAGGAACGGGACTTCTATGGCTTCCTGGCCGCCGATCGCTCCAAGGCGCCGTACCAGTTGAAGAACAAGCCGCTGCTGATGAGCCAGGCGCTGGTCAACAAAGTGCGTAACACCCCGGGCGTGCGCCGTGCCCTTGAGTTCTACGCCCGTGGCCAGATCGTGGATGGCCGCCGCGAGTGGTACCACGTCAGCCGCCATTTCAACCGTGACGAAATGGTCGCCCAGGCCAAGCTGGCCTACGACATGAAGTGGTACTTCCCGGCGATCCGCACCATCAGCCAGGCCCAGTACTGGGATGACCTGGACATCCGCTTCCCGATGGCCCACCGCGACACCCTGGTGCGCGAAGCCAAGGTCCGTGGCCTGCATTCCAGCTGGGTATTCGCCATCACCCGCCAGGAAAGCGCCTTCATGGACGACGCCCGCTCCGGCGTCGGCGCCAGCGGCCTGATGCAACTGATGCCCGGCACCGCCAAGGACACCGCGCGCAAGTTCAGCATCCCGCTGGCCTCACCCGCCCAGGTGCTGGACCCGGACAAAAACATCCAGCTCGGCGCGGCTTACCTGAGCCAGGTGCACAGTCAGTTCAACGGCAACCGTGTCCTCGCCTCCGCCGCCTACAACGCCGGTCCCGGCCGCGTACGCCAATGGCTGCGCGGCGCCGACCACCTGAGCTTCGACGTCTGGGTGGAAAGCATCCCGTTCGACGAAACCCGCCAGTATGTGCAGAACGTGTTGTCTTATTCGGTGATCTACGGGCAGAAGCTCAACTCACCACAGCCGTTGGTGGATTGGCATGAGCGCTACTTTGATGATCAATAAGGTTTAAAGCAGAAATGAAAATGCCCGCATTGAGAGATGCGGGCATTTTTTATCGGCACCGAAACTCAGTGTTTGCTGCTCTCCTCAACCCCGTCACTGAACTGCAACGCCGCCAATCGCGCATATAACGGATTGCTCGCAATCAACTGCTGATGCGTGCCCACCGCCACCAGCCTGCCCTGATCCATCACCGCGATGCGGTCAGCGTTCTTCACCGTCGCCAGTCGATGGGCGATAACCAGCGTGGTACGCCCTTGCATCAATTGCGGCAACGCTTGCTGGATCAGGTGTTCACTCTGGGCATCCAGGGCACTGGTGGCTTCGTCCAGCAGCAGGATCGGCGCGTCCACCAGCAACGCGCGGGCAATCGCCAAGCGTTGGCGCTGGCCGCCGGAGAGGCCCATGCCGCCGTCGCCGAGGTGGGTCTGGTAGCCGTCGGGCATTTGCAGGATGAAATCGTGGGCGTGGGCGATGCGGGCGGCGGCTTCGACTTGCTCGCGCGTGGCCGCTGGGTTGCCGTAGCGGATGTTCTCCTCGACGCTGCCGAAGAACAGCGCCGGGCTCTGGGACACCAGGGCGAAGTGGCGACGCAGGTCCAGGGGGTCGAGATCGGTCAGCGCCTGGCCTTCAATCAGGATGCGGCCTTGCTGGGGATCGTAGAAGCGCAGCAGCAGGTCGAAAAGCGTCGACTTGCCCGCGCCGGACGGCCCCACCAGTGCCAGGGTTTCGCCGGGGTTGATGCTCAGGTTCAGGCCGTCGATGGCGTAGCTGTCCGGTCGTGAAGGGTAGGAAAAGCGCAGGTCCTGCAGCTCCATGCGCCCGCTGACCCGCTCGGGCAACTGCACGCTGCCCGTGGCCGGCGCCTGGATCTCGTTGCTCGACTGCAACAGCTCACCAATGCGCTCCGCTGCACCGGCGGCACGTTGCAGTTCACCGAGGACTTCGCTCAGGGTACCGACGGCGCTGCCGACGATCAGGCTGTAGAACACGAACGCAGCCAGCTCGCCGCCGGAAATGCGCCCGCTGATCACATCCATTCCTCCGACCCAGAGCATCACGCCCACCGCACCCAGCACCAGCATGATCACCAGGGTGATCAACCAGGCGCGCTGGGCGATGCGTTTGCGGGCGGTGGTGAACGCCTCTTCCACGGTCACGGCAAAGCGTTGCTCGTCCTGGACCTGGTGGTTATAGGCTTGCACGGTCTTGATCTGGCCGAGGGTTTCGGACACGTAGCTGCCCACATCGGCGATACGGTCCTGGCTCAGGCGCGACAGGCTGCGTACGCGACGGCCGAAGATCAGGATCGGCGCCAGCACCAGCGGCAGCGCCACCACCACGATGCTGGTGAGCTTGGGGTTGGTGATGAACAACAGCACGATGCCGCCGATCACCATCAAGGCATTGCGCAGGAACAGCGACAACGACGAGCCGATCACCGATTGCAGCAGTGTGGTGTCGGTGGTCAACCGCGCTTGGATTTCCGAGCTGCGGTTGTTCTCGTAGAAACCTGGATGCAGGTAGATCAGGTGGTTGAAGACCTGCCGGCGAATGTCCGCCACCACCCGCTCACCGATCCACGACACCAGGTAAAACCGCGCAAACGTGCCCACGGCCAAGCCCAGCACCAGGACCATGAACAGGCCGATGGACTGGTTGAGCAGGTGCGGCGACTGCGTCATGAAGCCCTGGTCCACCAGCAGGCGAATGCCCTGCCCCATGGACAAGGTGATGCCCGCAGTGACGATCAGCGCGACCAGGGCACCGAGGGCCTGCCAGCGGTAGGGCGCGATGAAGCGGCTGGCCAGGCGAATTGCACGGCGTTGACGGACTGAGAGCATGGAGGGCATCACCTGATCGGAAAGGATTGGTACCTGCCTGCTTACATGGGGGGAACTTGCGCGAATAACAATGAGTCAGGTTAATTATGCCCGCCGATGCTGGCCCCTAGAGGCTATCGGTCTAACGCCCGGCTGGAAATCCACAGCGGTTTCTGGTGGACTGGATGTTCGAACCGGTGATCTCGTAAGGAGTTGTAACAGCGCGGTCACTCGGGGGTTATACAGTAGGTACACAACCTGATGAGGAGACAGGCCATGACCTTGCAAAACAGCAGCGATGCCAAGATTGAAGTGATCCGCCAACCGCAGCACTTGCCTTGCTCCGTGATCGACGCCCAGGGCCGCGAAGTGCAGATTACCGAAGAGATGATCCAGCAAGCGTGCCGCGAGCTGGAACAGCGACTGGTCAAGCCTGCCCAGCAAGGCTGAAGGGCCTACGCTCTTTCAAACCCGGCCCAGGTAGCCGGGTTTTTTGTTCGGTGTTTAAACGGTTGCCGCGCCCAATGCGGACACGATGCTCGCCAACACCGCTGACTCCCCATTCACAATGCGCACCTTCAAGCCGTCGATTTCACGACGCTCCGGATAATGCTTGCGCAGCACGTCGAACGCCTTGCGTTGTTCTTCGACGGTACCTACCAGGCTGCGGCGGAAATCCGCATCATCACGGCGCGGGTCGTACACGCTGCGGCACAACGTCGCCAGCGCCCAGGCGGGGTCGGTCGATGCGTTCAAGTGCACCTCGGCCAGCCACGGTTGCGGTAACAAGTCGCCCAGCTGAATGCTCGGCCCCTGGCCCAGGTGCGAGCAGAACGCCTGATAGATCTGCGCCGTACCGCGCTGCTTGCCATCAAGGCTGTAGCCGGCGATGTGCGGGGTGGCCAACACACACAGGTCGGCCAGGTCGACGTCCACCTCGGGCTCGCCTTCCCACACGTCCAGCACCGCTTGCAGGTCTTCACGCGCCAGCAGCACGTCGCGCAGGGCCGCGTTGTCCACCACCGGGCCACGGCTGGCGTTGATCAGCCAGGTGCCGGGCTTGAGGCGGCTGAGCCGATCGCGATCAAACAGGTGCCAGGTGGAACCATTGCCGGATTTGGTCAACGGCGTGTGCAGGCTGATCACATCGCATTGCTCGATGATCTGCTCGAGGCTGACGTAATCGCCGTCTTCGGCGATCTGGCGCGGCGGGTCGCAGACCAGCACGTTCCAGCCCAGGCCCTTGAGCACTTCGACCAGGCGCCCGCCCACTTCACCGGCGCCGACGACGCCATAGGTACGCTGGTTGAGGTCGGCGCCTTCGATCTCGGCCAGGGTTTGCAGGCTGCCCAGCACATAGTCCACCACGCCCCGCGCATTGCAGCCGGGAGCGCTGGACCACTGGATACCGGCCTGCTTGAAGTAATCGAGGTCGAGGTGGTCGGTGCCGATGGGGCAGGTGCCGACAAAACGCACCTTCGTGCCGTCCAACAGGGCGCGGTTGACGTTGGTCACCGAGCGCACCAGCAGCACATCGGCCTGTTCGACGGTGGCGCGGTCGATGGAACGACCGGACACTCGGCGAATCTCGCCAAATCCTTGGAAAAACTCATCGAGCAGCGGGATATTTTCGTCGGCAACAATCAGCATGGCAGGCTCCTTTGGCGGATCAGCAGTGTACAGGGATGCGATCTTCAATGTGGGAGGGGGCTGGCAGGTCGCTTACAAATCCCTAACACAGGTTTTTTCCTGACCGTTACGTCAAGGCGTAGAATCCGCGGCCTTGCACCCTTTTGACTGGACTTGCGTACGTGAACACTGCCACTGCCCCCCTCACCCGCCCCGCCCGCATCAGCCGGGAAGTGGGTGGCCTGCTGACGCTCGCGCTGCCGATCATGATCGGCCAACTGGCAACCACGGCCATGAGCTTCGTCGATGCGGTGATGGCCGGGCGCGTCAGCCCCCAGGACCTGGCGGCGGTGGGCCTGGGCAACTCGATCTGGATTCCGGTGTACCTGCTGATGACCGGTACGCTGCTGGCCACCACGCCGAAAGTCGCCCAGCGCTACGGTGCGGGCCACTACGGCGAAATCGGGCCGTTGGTGCGTCAGTCACTGTGGCTGGCGGTGGTGGTCGGCATCATCGGCGCGCTGCTGTTGCTCTGCGCCGAGCCGATCCTGCATGCCATGAAGGTTGAGCCGGACCTTATCGCCCCCACCATGGGCTACCTGCATGGCATCGCCGCCGGGATGCCGGCCATCGCCCTCTACTACGTGCTGCGCTGTTTCAGTGATGGCCTGGGCCGCACCCTGCCCAGCATGGCCATGGGCCTGTGCGGGTTGGCGCTGAATATTCCGCTGAACTACATCTTCATCTACGGCCACCTGGGCGTGCCGGCCATGGGCGGCGTGGGCTGCGGCTGGGCCACGGCCATTGCGATGTGGGTGATGATGCTCGGCATGGCTGCCTGGACCCGCTGGGGGGCCGCCTACCAGAGCAGCGAACTGTTCAAGCGCTTCGACTGGCCGCAGTGGTCGGTGATCAAGCGCGTACTGGGGATTGGCCTGCCGATCGGCATCGCGATCTTTGCCGAATCGAGCATCTTTGCCGTCATCGCCCTGCTGCTCGGCAGCCTGGGCGCCACCGTTGTGTCGGGGCACCAGATCGCGCTGAACGTCAGCTCACTGGTGTTCATGATCCCTTATTCCCTGAGCATGGCCGTCACCGTGCGCGTCGGCCAGGCCCTGGGGCGTGGCGAGGCGCGTGAAGCACGCTTCGCCGCCGGGGTCGGCATGGGCACGGCGCTGGCGTACGCCTGCCTGTCGTGCAGCCTGATGCTGGTGTTTCGCGAGCAGATTGCGGCGATCTACACCCCGGACCCCATCGTCATCCACCTGGCCTCGACGCTGATCGTGTTTTCAGCGCTGTTCCAGTTCAGTGACTCGATCCAGGTCACCGCCGCCGGCGCCCTGCGGGGCTACCAGGACACCCGCGTCACTATGGTGCTGACCCTGTTTGCCTATTGGGGCGTGGGGCTGCCGGTGGGGTACGCCCTGGGGCTGAGCAACTGGCTGGGCGAACCCAGCGGCCCGAGCGGTTTGTGGCAAGGGTTGATCGTGGGCTTGAGCTGTGCGGCGGGGATGCTGCTGGTGCGCCTGGCGCGCAGTGCACGCCGGCGCATTCGCCTGGAGAAGGCGCGGGGTTAGTCGGCCTTTTTACGGATCCAGTAGAGGTACGTACCGGCCTGCTCCTGTTGATCCACCAATTCATGGTCAAGGAACACGCAGAACTTGGGGATATCGCGGCGCGTCGACGGGTCGGTCGCGATCACCTTGAGCAAGCCGCCGGGCGGCAGGTCGCGGATGTGCTGGTGCAGCATCATCACCGGCTCAGGGCAGTTGAGGCCCGTTGCGTCGAGGGTGCCATCCACGGCGGTGTCGAAAATATCGCTCATTGTCTACTCCTGGAACCGGCGCTCAGTTTAGCGGGCCTTGGTTTTCTTCACATCCACCAGCCGACGCAGGTGGCAGGTCACTTCTTCACGGTCGTGATACAGCTGCTTGCAGCCGATCTCTACCCGAATGCCGCGCGCCTTGAAGCCGTCTTCGATACGCTCCAGCAGGCGCTTGACCTCGGCGTAACGCTGCTTCATCGGCAACTTCAGGTTCACCACCGCCTCGCGGCAATGCCCTTCACCGATCCAGGTCTCCAGCAATGCCGCGTTGCGCGCCGGCTTTTCGACGATGTCGCAGACCATCCAGTCCACCGGCTGCTTGGGCACGAAGGTAAAGCCGTCGGCCATCAGGTGCTGCACCAGGCCGGTGTCCATCAGGCTTTCGGCCATGGGGCCGTTGTCGATGGCGGTCACCAGCATGCCACGGTTGACCAGTTGCCAGGTCCAGCCGCCAGGGGCCGCACCCAGATCGACACCGGTCATGTCGCCATGCAGGCGCTCGTCCCACTGGTCGCGGGGGATAAAGTGGTGCCAGGCCTCTTCCAGCTTCAGGGTCGAGCGGCTGGGCGCATCCCGGGGGAATTTCAACCGCGGGATGCCCATCGGCCACATCGCCGAGTTATTCGACTCGGCCAGGCCCATGAACACTTCGCGGCCGCTTTTGAAGGTCAGCAGCAGGCGCGGCTTGCTCGGGTCGTCCACCAGCTTGCCGGCGTTCAACAAGGCTTTGCGCAGGTGCACTTCGAATTTCTTGCAGAAGTTCGAGAGTTCCTTGCCGTCGTTGGTGTCGACCATCTCCAGCCACAGGCTGCCGCACACCGGGAATTCACGCAGGTGGGCGAGGATCACGCTGATACGGTCGGTTTCCGGCAGGTCGATAAACACCCCGCGCGCCCACTGCCGCGGGAAGATCAGCTCGGCAAAGCGTTGGCCGTGCATCAGGCGCTGGGCGCCGTCTTCTTCGGTGCAGACAAATTCGGCGCAGGCGCTGCCGGTCTTGGCCTTGGCGTAGCCGGAAACGTTCAGGCGCGCGGCGTGTTCCGCGATCTCGGAACAGACTTCGCCCTCAAAACCCGGGCGGCAGTGCATAAAAAGGGTGTTCATCGACTCTCCTGGTGACTCAACTGACGTTGCGCTATCGCAATGCCTGTCATGAAAACGCGCGCATGATAGCCGAGTTCGGAACCTTGGTTCTGTCCATAGAGTCCAGTAATTAGCCAGCTACTGAAAACAGCGCTAGTTTGAAAGCTCTGTTCGTCCCGTCAGGTCCGTAGCCGTGCGGACCATAAGGAGTCATGTAATGTCATCCCTTGATAGCCTGAGTACCCTTAAAACTTTAGAAATCGACGACAAGACCTACCACTATTTCAGCCTGCCCGAAGCCGCCAAGCGCCTGGGTGACCTGGATAAGCTGCCGATGTCCCTCAAGGTGCTGCTGGAGAACCTGCTGCGCTGGGAAGACAACAAGACCGTCACCGGCGCCGACCTCAAGGCCATTGCCGCCTGGCTCAAAGAGCGCCAGTCCGACCGTGAGATCCAGTATCGCCCCGCCCGCGTGCTGATGCAGGACTTTACCGGCGTACCCGCCGTGGTCGACCTGGCCGCCATGCGCGCCGCCGTGGCCAAGGCCGGCGGCGACCCGCAGCGCATCAACCCACTCTCGCCGGTGGACCTGGTGATCGACCACTCGGTGATGGTCGACAAGTTCGGCAACGCCGACGCCTTCGGGCAGAACGTCGACATCGAAATGCAGCGCAACGGCGAACGCTACGCCTTCCTGCGCTGGGGCCAGAGCGCCTTCGACAACTTCAGCGTGGTACCGCCGGGCACCGGCATCTGCCACCAGGTCAACCTCGAATACCTGGGCCGCACCGTATGGACCAAGGACGAGGACGGCCGCACCTACGCCTTCCCCGACACCCTGGTGGGCACCGATTCCCACACCACCATGATCAACGGCCTCGGCGTGCTCGGCTGGGGCGTGGGCGGGATCGAAGCGGAAGCGGCGATGCTCGGCCAACCGGTGTCGATGCTGATCCCGGAAGTGATCGGCTTCAAGCTCACCGGCAAATTGAAAGAAGGCATCACCGCCACCGACCTGGTGCTGACCGTCACCCAGATGCTGCGTAAAAAAGGCGTGGTGGGTAAGTTCGTCGAGTTCTACGGCGACGGCCTGGCCGACCTGCCCCTGGCGGACCGCGCGACCATCGCCAACATGGCCCCGGAATACGGCGCCACCTGCGGCTTTTTCCCGGTGGATGAGGTGACGCTGGACTACCTGCGCCTCTCTGGTCGCCCGGCTGCCACCGTGAAGCTGGTCGAGGCCTACACCAAGGCCCAGGGCCTGTGGCGCCACGCTGGCCAGGAACCGGTGTTCACCGACAGCCTGGCCCTCGACATGGGCAGCGTCGAAGCCAGCCTCGCCGGGCCGAAACGCCCACAGGACCGCGTGTCCCTGCCCAATGTCGGCCAGGCGTTCAGCGACTTCCTCGACCTGCAGTTCAAACCCACCACCAAGGAAGAAGGCCGCCTGGAAAGTGAAGGCGGCGGCGGTGTGGCCGTGGGCAACGCCGACCTGGTGGGCGAAACCGACTATGAATACGAAGGCCAGACCTATCGCCTGAAAAACGGCGCCGTGGTGATCGCCGCCATCACCTCCTGTACCAACACGTCCAACCCCAGCGTGATGATGGCCGCCGGGCTGGTGGCGAAAAAAGCCGTGGAGAAAGGCCTCACGCGCAAACCCTGGGTGAAAACCTCCCTGGCGCCTGGCTCCAAAGTGGTCACCGACTACTACAAGGCCGCGGGCCTCACCCAGTATCTGGATAAAATTGGCTTCGACCTCGTGGGCTATGGCTGCACCACCTGCATCGGCAACTCCGGCCCGTTGCCCGAGCCGATTGAAAAAGCCATCCAGAAGGCCGACCTCGCCGTAGCCTCGGTGCTGTCCGGCAACCGCAACTTCGAAGGCCGCGTGCACCCATTGGTGAAAACCAACTGGCTGGCCTCGCCACCGCTGGTGGTGGCTTACGCCTTGGCGGGGACCGTACGCATCGATATCAGCAGCGAACCGCTGGGTAACGATCAACAGGGTAATCCGGTGTATTTGAAGGACATCTGGCCGAGCAGCCAGGAGATCGCCGACGCCGTTGCGCAGGTCAGCACCGGAATGTTCCACAAGGAATACGCCGAGGTATTTGCCGGTGACGAGCAATGGCAAGCCATTGAGGTGCCACAGGCCGCGACCTACGTGTGGCAAAAAGACTCTACCTACATCCAGCACCCGCCATTCTTCGACGACATCGCCGGGCCTCTGCCGGTGATCAAAGACGTCAAGGGCGCCCACGTACTGGCGTTGCTGGGGGACTCGGTGACCACCGACCACATCTCCCCCGCCGGCAACATCAAGACCGACAGCCCCGCCGGCCGCTACCTGCGCGAGCAAGGCGTGGAGCCGCGTGACTTCAACTCCTACGGCTCACGCCGGGGCAACCATGAAGTGATGATGCGCGGTACCTTCGCCAATATCCGCATCCGCAACGAAATGCTTGGCGGCGAGGAAGGCGGCAATACGCTGTACATCCCCACCGGCGAGAAAATGCCGATCTACGATGCGGCCATGAAGTACCAGGCCTCGGGCACACCGCTGGTGGTGATCGCCGGCCAGGAATACGGCACCGGCTCCAGCCGCGACTGGGCCGCCAAGGGCACCAACCTGCTGGGGGTCAAGGCGGTGATCGCCGAGAGTTTCGAGCGGATTCACCGTTCCAACCTGGTGGGCATGGGCGTGCTGCCGCTGCAGTTCAAGCTGGATCAGAACCGCAAGGCGTTGAAGCTTACGGGCAAGGAGAAGATCGATATCCTCGGCCTGACCGAGGTAGAGATCGTGCCGCGGATGAACCTGACGCTGGTGATTACCCGCGAGGACGGCAGCAGCGAGAAGGTCGAGGTGCTGTGCCGGATCGATACCTTGAATGAAGTGGAGTACTTCAAGTCGGGGGGGATTCTGCACTATGTGCTGCGGCAGTTGATTGCCTCTTAAGAACACAGGAGATCAAATGTGGGAGGGGGCTTGCCCCCGATGGCGGTATGTCAGTCAAAACATCTATGACTGATCCACCGCTATCGGGAGCAAGCCCCCTCCCACATTTTGACCGCGTCTAACGCTTCAGATCAGCCGAACAACCACTTCCACAGCAGTACCAGCACCACTACCGCCAGCACCGGCCGCGCAATGCGGTAAGCCTTCGGATGCTTGCGCTTCCACTGCTTGACCACACCGCTGAACTTGTCGCTGAAGGTCTTGCTCCAGGCATACGCCTGGTTGATGCCGCCGACGCGCTCGTCATCCAGGTTCTGCGGTGCGGTGGCGCGGCCCAACTGCTTGCTGACCCAGCGGTTGACGCGGGTCATCAGGCGGTTGCTCAGGGGCCGCTCGATGTCGCAGAACAGGATCACGCGGGTCTTGTCGGTTTCGTTTTTCACCCAGTGCACGTAGGTTTCATCGAACATCACGTCGTCACCGTCGCGCCAGGCGTATACCTGGCCGTCGACGAAGATGCGGCAGTCGTCGGAGTTCGGCGTGGACAAGCCCAGGTGATACCGCAGGGAACCGGCAAACGGGTCACGGTGCGGGTTGAGGTGGCTGCCGCCCGGCAACAGCGCGAACATCGCGCCCTTGACGTTGGGGATGCTGCTCACCAGCGCCACGGTTTTCGGGCACAACGCCTCGGCCGATGGCAGGGGTTTGTCGTACCACTTGAGGTAGAAACGCTTCCAGCCTTTCTTGAAGAACGAACCGAAACCGGCATCGTTGTTCTTTTCCGCGGCGCGGATGTAACCCTCGTCGAACAGGTGCATGGCCTCTTCGCGGATCACTTCCCAGTTGTCCTTGAGCACGTCCAGTTCCGGGAACTTGCTGCGGTCCAG
>Ga0070751_1001804_pt1 | contig 12416 bp, 20 predicted proteins | sample VirMetDEL_Aug_28_FD_78514 | JGI IMG/M metagenome (GOLD analysis project Ga0070751, IMG submission 78514) | Aqueous microbial communities from the Delaware River and Bay under freshwater to marine salinity gradient to study organic matter... | ecosystem: Environmental > Aquatic > Marine > Coastal...
AAGGAATCGTTCAATGTTCTCTTCTGGACCCATGTTACCAACATGGAACACACCTTCAAGACTATCAGCGGTGATGTTGCTGACATGCTCGTAGTAACCTTTTTCAAAGGCTTCCTTGACCAGATGACCGACTGGCTTACCAAACGACATCTCAATATCGAGACGCAGTTTGTTTTTGGGAACGGCGCCGTGATCGCCAGCGGCGTTGATCGTGTCGATCTCGTCGTCGGTGAGGTTGATCTGGAAAATTTTGTATTTCATGTTCATCTCTCTCTGTTTTCTCATCATATATACATCATATATCGTTTTTAAAAATAAGTCAACCCCTAAAAAGACATTTTTTTTAAAAAAAATTTCGTTTGATATCAATGGGTTACAAATTAATCTGTGTTTTCATCCGATCCACTTACTCGTAGGTTTTTTCTCACATACTCATAATCATCCTCCACATCTTTATTTGGAGTGATATCTCTCATCTCATTCTCAACTTCGAGGATTGGTTTGCTGTCCTCTGGGAGATTCATAATTTCAGTCATGTTTTGTTCAAGTTTAGTTTTACTCATTTATCAAGTTCCGCCACTCTTTTTCTCAATCCTGAACTCGAGAATCTGTGATCTCTTTTATTAAAGTGAAGATGAATGTCCCGGCGCTTACAGATTTCTTTACCCGTGAAGTCCTTATTACGATATTCATCACCAAGTATGCGTACGTTGATAGGATACATTTCCAGGATGTCTTCGAGATCTTTTTCCGATTCATACGGAATAATCTCATCTACGTATCGAACACCTGCTAATTGCGTGTATCGTTCAACGATTGTTTGAACTGGGCTATTCTTTTCAGGGCGATCTATTGCTGGGTCAACTTGTAATCCACAAATCAAATAGTCACAATGTTCTTTCGCTTCTCTTAACATTGCAACATGACCAGCATGTAATAAATCAAAGGTTGATGCTGTAAATCCAACTTTCATATTTAACTCCATTAATTATCTGTGTTTTCTTATGATAATATTATCTCCAGAGATCAGAATAGGGAGAATTTGAGTGTGTTCCAAACCAGGGTCCACCAAGGGTAATCACCCTTGGTGTAGCAACTTACAGTCATTGCTTGGTATAAACAGTTTCTTTGATTACGTTTCCACGTAGTACATAACCAAACTGTGTGAGCCACTCTGTAATGGCATTTTTCTCAGCAATTTCATCTTGCGAGCGAGTTGCCAATTCCATAACAAGCACCGGGCTCTGATTTTTTAATAACTCAGTAGCACCCTTCAGCACACCAAACTCGTGTCCTTGTACATCAATTTTAATAAAGTCAACTGCTGTAAAATTAAAACTGTCAAGAGTCCTAACTTCAACGTCAATAGATTTAATGTTGTCCATATTAGGTTTACCAATAGTAGGACCCTGTAGTACTCCATTAAGATTTAAACTTATATTTCCGCAACTAGTATCATGTATGTAAAGTGGGAAAGTTCCTGGTGTTTCGCTTAGGGCATAAGGATATAAGGTAACATTAGTTACGCCGTCTAGGTTTCGCTTATAGCAGTCACGATTTTCAGGATGAGGTTCAAACGCATGTACTTCAGCAAACAACTCACTGAAGGGTTTACTCCAGGTACCTACATTGCCACCAACATCAATTACTTTGCCAAAGTTCTTTACGAAGCTCAAAGCAAAATCACGTTGATTCTTCTGATAGGGGAAAGGGCGTTCAGTAATAGTTTTAGGAAACGTATCAAAGTATTCTTGAAAATGTTGTTCCCATTCAGGAAACCACCAGCCATATACTTGTTTCATAATCACTCCTTTTGATAATTATGTTTATAATTGTTGAAAATGTTGTTTCCATTCAGAAAACAACCAGCCATATACTTGTTCCATATTATATACTAAATCTTGATCAGGATAATATGGATTCTCTACTGTTGAAATGTCTTTTGAACAAACTTCAACTCCTGATCCATATGAACGGGGTCATAAACTCCTCTTCCTGTTCCAAACACTAACATATTTTCATTAACCTATCATATATTTCTTGAGCAGATATTGACTCCATTACTTCACGGCAATGAGGACAAGAACGATGCATCGTGCCACAAGGCGAAAGTGGATGATCCGGATAAACTGCATCATGAATAGGATAATTTGTCACATTTGGTGGAATGAACCCACCAAAAATTACAACGCCAGGAATTCCCAATGCACCTGCAGCATGACTTGCTCCGCCTTCGGTTGTTACAATTATTTTAGCTAAAGATAAAACAGCAAACGCTATTCTTGGATTTTCGGTCAATACATGTTGAGTGTATGGAAGCAATCTTCTCTCAAATTTCACATCCCCGGAAACATCGTTGTAATCAGATGCGGGAATTGATTGAACTAATTTATATTTCGTGTCTTTTAAAAGTTCAACTAATTCAACCCACTTATACCATCCCCAATCTTTATTGTCAGCAGATGTCGTATTCTTAATTGATGGGTTTATAAAAATAAAATCTCTTTCATCAACAAGAAGTTGTTTTGCTTCATCTATTTCTTCATCTGTGAATATAAGTTCAGAAGGCATTACATGGAAATCATAATTGAACTCCATTTTGCCAGACATACTTTTAAGATACCATCTTAATCCTCGCATTCCATTTCCAGGCGCAGGATGTGTATCAACAACAATAACATCGTTAGGATCTTTTATATCTTCATGTTTAATAATATACGGAATATTATCCCACATTGGAGACCAAGAGTTATTTGGTGTTGTTATTAGTTTACTTGTTTCTTCATGAACTTTTTTTGCAAAACTGGTATAAATGATATCATCACCAAGACCCATTAAAGTTCTCCAAATTATTTTCCAATTATGTTATATTTTATTGGAGGATACTCACCAACCAATCCATTATAACCCATATCATTCGCTTCAATCAATAGATTTTCAAATAATTTTACAAGATCGGATCTTGGATGTTCTTCTGGTGTTCCAGTAAACCAACCGGGTCTCCAAGGTTGTGTTGCCATATTTGTCCAGTGAAGTTGCCAGATATCTTCGATTGCTAAATTTTCCCCATCAAGACAGTTCCATCTTGGATCAAGTTCATGAACAAGATTTTCATTACCACTAAACTGACGAATACTTCTTTGATGAAAGATATCCATACTTTTTTGTCTACTTGATGGAACAGCATATCTTTCAAATCGAGCACAATCAATCAGTGTAACACAAAACTCATGCCCTCCAAATCTATTACCCTTTCGAGCAGCGAGTGGTTTACCTTCCATATCGGTATTCCAAAGTTCAGCAATATCACGAAAGTTAATCATATCACAATCGGTGTATAATGCTCGCCCTTTAAAGTTACAATACTCTGCGATAGCCCAGCGATACCCACTAAATGGCGTCGGCCAATTTACTGTGTTCCAACCATGCCAATATGATTTGGGATCATTTGTTTGACGCATCCAAACAATATCAAGTTCTTCACTACAGTTCTTTCGTAATGTGTATTCGTAGATTGCTTCAGTGGGGCAGTCTTCACCATTTGATGAAGAACCAATAAAAATTTTAATCATGTTCTTTAACTCTCACATAAGATACCTTTGAACCACACTTTTCAATCATTTCAAAACCTTGTTCTAGAATTGTTGGTTCATATTCATCATGATTATACTTCTTCTTATACTTATCTATATCATCATAAATGACTACACCACCAACTGGAATTCGAGGTAAGAAGAATTCAGATTCGTCAATCACGTCTTGCATACGATGAGGACCATCGATATGAACTAACGCATATTTGTTTACAATGTCTTTCCACTCATAATCTTCAGGTGTGTATTGATTCGTTTCCCAAATTTTTCTTTCATAAATTGGAATACCATCAGCAAATCGATTAAAGAACTCAAAGTCTTCCATCTCCAACAATGTGAAGTCTTGTTCATTCATTGCCGCAAATGCCATTAAATTATACTTAGCGTGAATTTTTAATTTGTTCGAATACTGTTTACGAATATCACCATAACAATCGATACCAAAATAACGACGATGTTTATCATCGTTAGCAAGACAAGAGTTCATAATAGTGAAAGTGCCCATACCAAGTCGAACACCAATTTCTAGAATAAGACCATCAACGCCTTTAATCTTCTGGGCAGCATTCCATAAAACATGATAATCAGAACTATCACCTTGAATGTTTAGTTTGTTGATCTGTACTGGAATTTCAATATTGGGATACTGTTTAGTTGCCCACTCAGGAACTGGTTTCATTATTTTTTTCCTTCAATGAATCCTGGCGTTTCATAAAAATTATATGTTGGTTGAACTTTGTCTACGGCTGACCTTGTTGTTTCCATAATACTTCCATCTTCATTCCCATATACACATACGCATGGGGGAGGATCAACTGTATATAAATCAAGTTTCATGTAATTAGTTATGTTGTTTGATTTAATTCTCATAAACAACCATTGATCGTGACTGTCTTGTACGCCATTTTCATATAGATGATTTAATAATTTATTAGCTGTGTTTGGAGTCATAGCATAACCATGACCACCAGCATGATTTTTTATTTTAATCAAAGTGGTTGGTTGTTTTTTTGGTGTATAATAATCTAAACTTGGAACTCTTGGACCCAAACAAACAATAGAATCTTCTGGTACTTCTATTTTTGTAAAGTCAACAAGCGGAAAACAATCATGTTCAAAGAAAGCGGTTGTTTTATTCGATTTCGCAGCCATTGTCCACATTTTTATAATACTACAAAAATTTGATGCTGTCCCTGAACCGCCAGGTCCACCGTTACGATAAGTTCCGAGTGATTCATAAAGTTTTGATGTATCTTCTACATGATCAAAATTTTCGTGAAGTGTATATTCTAATCCAAGTTTATCACATTGACTTACAAAAGTTTCTTTTAATTTTGATGATAAAACATTGTTTGGCATATACCCATAAAATATTTGTTCAATCAAAAAGTAATATCCTTTTTCTCGAAATATGAGGTATTGTTATCTTTTACTGAACCACCAACAGTTTCACGAACGATATCTTCGGTAATCGGTTCAAGATAATAAATCTCAAGAACCTCTGCATCATTCAGTTTTGTTTCAAACCAATGATACTCGCCAGGTTTAACTGATGTGTATTCGCCAGGTTTAAGAGTTGTTACATCAACAAGATCATATGCATTTTTACGAACATGAATTTCCATGACACCATGTACACAATAGAACATATTCCATTTACGTTCGTGTTTATGAAAAGAACACTTCATCTGTGGTTTAACTTTAATTCTATGAACTTCAATCATTGGAGTAACAAGAATCGATTCTGTAGTTCCCCATACTTTACCCACTAACATTATATTTAATTTCCTTCACAACATTTTCAAAATCTTTTAAGTGTAATATATTTGGTCAAGAAATAATAATCATTTTGTTAATTCAGCAATACGTTGGTATGCTTTTTGTAACTGTTCTTGCAACTCTCTTATATTATTTTTTAAAATATAGATTTCTGAAATAGGAATGGGTTCACCCCACAATTCATTAGGAACATCTTCTCGACAAGGATAAACGTCATCGCGTTTACCAATTAATGCATCATAAGCAGCCTGTGATTTAATCATTTTACGTTTCTCTATCATTTTACGAACTATAAACTGATCCCAACTTTCATTAGGATTTTCTTCACGATAATCAAATTCATTATAAGTCATTTTTCATTCTTCGTCAATAGATGACTGCGATTTATTTTAACTCCAATAAATGCATTGTAATATTCATCAGGTTTCAATAGACAGTCTGTTTCAAATTGCCGTTGTGCTTCATAATAATTTAGTTCGCCTTTCGACTTACACAATCTAATAATCTCTCGATGAAATATTTCTGGACCAAGTTCTTCTACTAATGCCTTGACAGTTTCATTCGAGCCATAATAATCTTGCCAGTCAGTTTCAACAATCTTCGTTCTCTTTCGCTTTGCTCCCTTGAGAGGAGGGAGTTTTCTTTTTGACATTAAACCTTTTTTACCTATGTACTTCATACCATTACGAGTGTCAGTAATTTCATATACGAATCCAATGTAGTCTTCAATCATATCACTGGTAAATGGTTCACCGTTATAATACCACATTATTCATAATCGTCATCAATGAAGTTACTTTCAAAATCATCATCTTCGTATTCTTCATCAAAACCATCAGAACCACACATTGGACAATATTCAATAGAATCTTCATCGTCATACATAATTATATATTCAGCACCACAGTCATTACACGCTATGCTTTTTTTTATTTTTTCCATTAATTTTCTCCATGCGTGATTGTATTTCTTCTTTTGATAACAATTTCAACTCTTCTGCCCCACCGCTTTCAAATAACTCATTGTGATAATAAATTTGTGGTACAGTTTTATGACCTTGACTTAAAACAAATTCTTTCGCTTGTTTATCAATGCCAACATTTACTTCTTCATATACAATATTGTGTTTCTTGAGATGGGATTTTGCTACATCACAATAGTCACACCCGTCTTTTGTGTATATTGTTAACATCACAATATCTCACATCCACCAGCAGCACAAGCAAGTTCTTGAGATGCAACAGTTGTATCAGTCAATTCATATTCAGAAAGTTTTGACCAATCAACTTCTTTTGGCAACATTTTCGACACTTCTTCATATTGCTTTTCTTCAATATCTTGATACGGTGCTTGCTTATATGAATGCTCTGAGAATGGTAAGAAACTGATCCCACTCATGTAATCAAAGTTGTCATATACCCATGCGCCAACCTGCATCCACTCATGTTCTTTGACAGTGATTGTAACAGATGGTTTATGTTCACACCAATGCTTTTGATATGTCAACCACATTTCTAACTGTTCGATTGCGTCCATGTCTGTACGGAACACAGCACCTTTCTCAACTTTCATTGGAAAAGAGAATACAGAAGTGTGACTTGGATTCATTACATCATCTTCAACTGGGAAACCAGCATCAATCATCATCTTCGTCAATGGATCTTTCTTATCACCACGAACTGTGCGAATGTAATATGGATTGTGACGAGCATGAATACCAGATGCAGCATCAACCAACTGACTGACTGTACCCGATGGTTTAACGCATGTTACAGCAACACTCTGATTGATACCAATTTTTTCAGCCATTTCTTTATTTGTCTTGACTGCTTCTGCTTTGAGTTCTTCAAGTAAGGATTTCAAATCGCCTTTCTTACCATTTGTAAGTTCACAGTCCATAATACCTGTCAGAGAAACACCAAGAAGTCTTTCTTCTTCACAGTTCTTCTTCCATGCTTTTGAAAGATATTTGAAGTTGACAAGAGTTGATTGGAATGTACCAAGAATGGTAGCCAAACGAACTTTCTTGAGAAGAGTTTGTTTCGTGTCGGATGCACGAACAACAACTTCTGATAGATTACAGAACTGACGGCTACGAAGAATAATTTCACTACATGGATTTGTACCAAACTCATAGTCTTCAACTTTACGACGACCGCTCATCTCAGCCATCCTATTTGCGCTTTCACGATTGAAGATACCACGCTCACCAGATTTGGAGTCATATAGTGACTTCCATTCATCCATGAAGATACCGATGTCTGGTTTTTCTGTATAGCAAGCAGAGTTATTTGCTAATGCACGTTGACTTTCATCGTTCCACCACTGACCAGATTTTGCATGACGCATACGGTCATCAGAAAGATTTGAAAGACTAATCAATGCGGAGCGACGAACGCCACCAACAACTACAACTTCTGCAATCTTACAAACGATGTCATGGCATTCAAGTGATGAGAGTTTACGACCAGCAGCACCACGAAACTTCCCAACACAGAAAGTAAACAGACTATCTAACGGATCAGGTCCACTTGACCGACCACCAAAAGTTTTGAGGGGAGCGCCTGCTGGACGAAGTTTTGATAAGTCCCACTTTGGCATCTGACCAACATACAACATGCCAATAAGTTCTTTCAAACCTTTTGCCCAACCCAAGCGACTATCAGAAACAACAATAGTCGTATCTGTCTCATGGAAGTCATCAGCAATGCGAGGAAGTTCATTTACATACTGTCGCTCAACACTGAATCCAACACCTGTGCCATTCATCAACACATAAAGAATTTCGTCAAACGCTTGAATACGATCAACAGCAACATACGAACAGTTATAGCCAGCAATGTTTTCACGTTTAAGTGCTTCACCAGCAGTCATTAAACAACGCATTGATGGCATCACCTGTAAGGAAAGAACAGCCTCTTCCAACTCTTTACGAATACTACCAACGTCATAATCATGCATATCTTTCAAATGTTCGGTGAAGAAATTGAAATAACGATTTACAGTTTCTTCCCAAGTTTCACGTCGACCCTCTTCAGGTAACCAACGAGAATAACGAGACAGATGAATGAATTGTTGATAGAGTGTTGGTAAATAGTTTGACATTATTTCTCTTCCCTTAGATTGTTCATGAGTGGAAAAATCTCGCTTATAACTTTAGCACAAGCATGAGCAATTTCCATATGTTCTTTCTGTGTACCATTAGCGCCACGTAGTTGTATATAGTGTACCCAGCTACGCAACGTTCCATTCATATAAAGTTTTGTTTTTGTAATACCTTCTGGTAATACTTTCCTTGCTTGCTCTTTCGCAATGCCGTTTTTAATTGCCCAGTCGTATTCTTTTTTGGCTAGATACGCAATACGCATCTGTGCATGTAGCCAATCAAGTTGTAATTTTTCATCATCAACATCAATAGAGTTTTGACGGTTCTTCGTATCTTGTAACCTTGCTTCGCTATATTCAAACATCTCACCTTGTTCTTCAGGATTTGCATATCTCTGACTAAACTCTTGAAAAGAAAAGGAACGATGACGAACAATTTGATGTGCGATATCTCTTGTTGTTTGTATTTCTAAACAAGCATTGACCATTTCAAGCGGTGACCAATGTTGATGTTTAATCAGATACTTGATTAGTTTTTCAGATGTTTCTGAATTAATTTGATTTGACGGATTTGAAACACGGGCGCAATATGCAATTAATCCCTGTACATCTCTTAATGAATTATCAGCATCAAATAACTCTTTGGATACCATACTATAACTAATCAGTTTCACATTCATTAGCATTTGCTCCATGCGTTCAATTTCATTTTAAGACCTAAACCTGAGTGAGTATTATAATTTATAATATCTAGAATTTCGCTCTGAGAATGACCATTCATAATCATTTCATTAATATCTTTCTCAATAATATTATCTGGCCACACTACAACTCTATGACCAGCATCACAAGATTTTTTAATTATATTCACAATCTCTTTGTTGCGTGGTTGATTATCAAACACATACACAATATTATCAGTTGTCAATACTTCTTCTACACGCTTTAAATCAGCACCGCCGACTGCGATACTGTTAGGAATAAACATACTATCGATTGGACCTTCTACACAATATACGGTATCAGATTCATCGACTGTATCAATATTATATATCAAAGGTGCTTCAATGTCAATCTTTATTGTAATATATCTTAAACCATCTTTGCGAAAAGACCTGCCTTGAATAGCAAAAAGATTGCCACTCTTATTAAGAAATGGAATAATTAATCTTGGTTCATCGTTCTTTAAGGCATTCTCATCAAACATACCAGGCGATAAGAACTCATTGACAAAAGCATTAAACTTCGGGCAGTAGAATAATTTATAATGTTGATTAGCAGGAATCATTCTGTTCTGTATATATAACTTAGCAGGATGATCGTGTGCCAATTGACTGATCTTTTTTAATTTTTTAAGAACAGTATTTGAAATAAACTTAGGAGGTGCAAACTTCGTAATATCTGGTTCTTGTTTAGTATTGTCCTCACCACTCTCTTTAAACTTTTCTAGTTTGTATTGAGAATGAAGATTACTATTGATACTCTCAAGGAACTTAGAAAACCCCATTGAGATACCACAGTTATGACATTTGGTCACTAGATAAGTTTTATGTTGTAGAATATATCCACGTGTTTTAGATTTATTCTTCTTACTATCACCACAAACTGGACAACGAAAATTAGCAAGATAAGGATTAGTCTTCTTTATCTTAAACAGTTCAAGTTGTGTTGATAATAGATTCGCATATTTTACATCAATCCATAATGTATTCATGAGTCACCAATACTATTAGTTATTATTAGGTACAAGACCTATTATAACTCATTTAGTAAAGATGTCAATAGATTTATGAGAATATACCAGAAAAACTTTTAACTTGTGCCAAGACAAATCCAATCGCAGCAGCAATACCAACAACAAACCAACGCCATTTTTCTAACTGCTCTAATCGTTGAGTTACGACTTTATGTTGTTCTTCGTTCTCTTTACGGAGCTGTTTGAACTCATCAATCATTTCTTTTTTCATATCAGAAATGCGCTGATGGATAAGTTCGGATTGATTCTCTTGATGTTGTAAACGATTTTCATGGATTGCAAGCATCTTGTCTACTGAACGACTTACTTCTGTAAGACGGTCAATAGCAATATCAAACTTCTCGGCTAGACTGCCAAGAAGCTCCATATCTCGCTTGAGAAGTTCAACTTCTGTCTTAATTTCTTCTGGCATTATTTGCTCTCCTCTTTAGGAGTAGCACAATGACAAACACCGCATCCACATGATTGAAATTTGTCAGACACACCAACGCCAATTAATTTGTCGCATACATTAGATTCGCAGTGACATTCATGATTGCAATTCTTACAATATTTTTGATCGGACATCAATCTTCCTTTCTTGGAATAATCGACCAGCGACCAAATAGAACTACCGCATAATATGCTGAATAGATTTTCCATTTAGGAACTGATGGTTCTGCGTCTTTCATTGCCATGAGGAAAACTTTATCAGCAGCTTTCTTTGCTGCACAGATTACCTTTTTATCATTACCGCCGTTTGCACGATATACACGAATTGTTTTATAAAGAAGGTCATGAATGATAGCTGCACGAGCAATATCCCAAGGAGCAATCAACCACCAAATAGCACGAGGCACTGATGCAAGGTCAGTAACAAACCCTTTCGTGCATCGTATCTCGTTTTCTTTGCCACCAACACCCACTGCTTCTAATGCTTCGTTATCAATATCGTCATTCTTATAGGAAAGCAAACGCTCAAGAATCCATTTACGAGGTGGATGAAACTCTGCTGAAATTTTGTTGTTAAACTTGCCCATGACGCCCTCTTTTTTTATTATTTATTATTTAGAAGATGTATCTTTGTTTTTATTATATGCTTCTTTGGCAAAAAATGCAGCAACGATAGCAGCAACAGAAACAAAGTATGTTGGTGCCATATCACCAAGAACAGTTGCTGCTTTTTCAAGTCCAATCAATACAGAGATAACGACGAGAGATGGATATAATAACATACCAAATAACGCAAACCAAGCCATGTTACGTTGTGCGTCTTCTTTCTTATCTTCATTTTCTAAACGCATCAACTTCTGATCCATCTCAAACTCCTCATCAGTTACAATCCCATCTCCGTCGAGATCGTATTTTTCATACTTACTTTGCGGTTCCAGATTCTTCGCTGCCATCTTTTTTACCCTCGTAATAATCTTTGTATTTCTGTAGGATGTTTTTATTCAAGATTATATACTTTCGGACTTGAGCAAAGTTCACTGCAAGAGTTTCATATCCATCATCAGTAAGTCCAAATAACACGACATCTTTATTTTTCTTTTTTAAATCATCAAATACCTGTTTATAGTTTTCTTCAGTAATAATAATCCAGTCAAGCTGCTCCATCTTCAATGCTTTAGGCGCATCAAGATTCAAAGGAGTTCTTTCGACCTCCTTTGTAAAAATCTGTAAGTCCTTTACTGAACTGCAACCACTAATCAGCGTAAGGCTGATAAGAAGGATTAGCAATATCCCAGCATTCTGGATTAATTTCTGACTTCTTTGTAGCATTCTTTTCTTTCTCTGTCAAAGGTGCGCCCATTGATATTTCCATACAACGGAGAGCATTACGTGTGCCTGTGTTGATAGCTCGCTGTATAAGTTTTGGTTTATCTTCAGCAAGTTTACCAATATCTCTTTTCTTTCCGCTTGCATTTATTTTTGAAAACTTATCTCTCAAATCTTCAATAGACTTATTCAATCTATCATTCAACTCTGATTGTTCTTTCATAGCAATTCGGATTTCTTCTGCATCTTTTAACTGTTGTTCAATCACTGCTTTCTGTTGTTCAACTGATTGTTCGAGTTTTGCATTGTTTGCTTCACTTGTCGCAAGGTCGGCTTGAAGTGCTTTAACATATGCAAACGCACCAGCCACACCAACAACTACAATCACAATCATTGCTATTTTAAGATATCCGAACATTACTGTC
>Ga0070751_1001807_pt1 | contig 12404 bp, 19 predicted proteins | sample VirMetDEL_Aug_28_FD_78514 | JGI IMG/M metagenome (GOLD analysis project Ga0070751, IMG submission 78514) | Aqueous microbial communities from the Delaware River and Bay under freshwater to marine salinity gradient to study organic matter... | ecosystem: Environmental > Aquatic > Marine > Coastal...
AAAACAGGTAGATAATTATTATAAAAATTTAAAATCAAATTAAAATGCCTATTGTAAAAACAGTAAAAGGTAACATCGTTGAGATGTTGCAAGAAAAAACTGTGAGATTAGTAGCGTTACCTGCAAATTGTGTACGGGAACAAGAAGGTCTTACAGCTGAGATTATGGAAGCATTTCCTGATTTAGATCAAATAGACAAAGATTTTGCTTTGCCTAGTTTGTATAGATTAGGAGATTATTCTATGATAAATCTAGAAGGTTCTGGTGTATTATTATTTTATACAAGTTTAGATAACTTGAAAGAAAATAAACTAGAATTTAGTGCCCTAAAAGCTTGCTTGAAAAAACTATCTATGGAAGCAATAAATGGTGGGAACTATATCGAATTAGCTTTTCCTAAACTAGACGAAAATTGGGAAATAGCTAAGAAGATTCTTAGTTTTCAAGAACATTTATTAATCACTGTAATAGAAAATGATTAAAGACAAATACGAATGGGTCAAAGATAAACTCACTAAGTTTCCTAAACTTAGAGATTCTAATGAAAGACTATATTATAACTATCTATTAGATATAGGTTACGATATAACTAAGCCTTTTAAAGAAATCTTGAAAGATATGGAAAATAGAGAAATTCCTTATATAGATTCTTTTGGTAGAGCGTCGAGAAAAGTACAAGAAAATCACCCACATTTAAGAGGTGAATTTTATGGGAAACGCAAGAAAAAAGAAGAAGATATAAAGGACGAAATAAAGAGTTTATAGTTGCTGAAACTCTTGTGAATACAAGGTAAATTTCGTATTTTTATAGTAAGTAATCGTAATCAAAAAGTAAGTTTTATGGCACAATTAGTATTCCTGGTCGGAAGATCGGGTATGGGGAAATCTACCTCGTTAAGAAACCTTAATCCTGAGGAAACTGTTATAATTAATACGGATCAAAAGGCTTTGCCTTTTCGACAGTTTAATCAGAAATATAACGAGGAGAAACGTAATTACAGAAAGACATCTGATGTTAATACTGTCATTAATACTTTAATGAAAGTAAACAAAAATGAAAATGTTAAGACTGTAATTATTGACACTTGGTCAAGAATTATGACTGACGCTATTATGTCTCAAAGTTTTAGGTCTGAGAAAGGCTTTGACAAATGGTCTAAGATGGCAGCTAGTCAATATGACTTGATCAATATCGTTAATGATTCTATGAGAGATGATATAATAGTTTATCTATTTGCTCATCCTGAGACTCATTATGATGAAGCAGGTTTCGCTTCTGAAAGAATAGGTGTACAAGGTAAAATGCTTGAGCGCTTTGTACCAGAATCCTTTAGCTCTATAGTTTTATACGCTGAGATAATCAAACAGCCTGGACAACCAAATAGACATGTATTTAGAACCGTATCATCAGGTTCGGATACTTGTAAAACTCCACTGGAAATGTTTGAGGACTCGGAGGTAGAAAATGATTTAGTGCTAGTTAATCAAGCAATTAGAGAATATTATTCAATTTAAATTAAGTATGGAAAATTTAATGTGGGATGCTGTACCTACACAGCGAACAAAAAAACAGGAAAAATATAACTTTCCTGCAGTGACGATGGTGGCTCTAGATAAACCTGGAGTCGGGAGAAAGTTTGTGTTTAACAAAGCTGCGCAAGAATTATTAGGCGTATCTGGAGAAGATTATATCTCTTTTGGATTTAGTCCTGATAAAAGTATTATTGCTGTTCGTAAGAATGATACTGTTGCAGGTTTGAGATTAACTAAAACTTGTACCATTAGCGATAAAAAGACATATGAGTTTATTGCTAAGATTTTAAATTTAGATACTACTAGAGAAAATAGTTTCAGATTAGAAACTAAAAATAACTTAGTAGTATTTAATCAAAATAGATTATTAGATTCAGAATTAGCATCTATAGTAGATACTAGTGTCGATAGTAATCTTCCTTTAGAAGTATTTAATAAAGTTATGGAAGAAGTAACTACTGAAGAAAATACTTCTGAAGAAGAAGTTGAAGATCTAACTATAAATAATAGTTCTGACGATTCTGATAATTTTGACGATAATCAATGGTAAACAATTAAATAATAAATATATGTACAATTTAAATGATTCAAATTTTGACGCTAAACAAGGCGTTGCAATTTTTAATGACGGTAAAGCAGGTCTAGTAGAAAATGTTTCTGTATCTGTTTACAAAAAGAAACCAGAGGACAAAGACAATGCTCCTGACTATAAGATTGTGTTTAAGGACGCAAACGGTGCAGAGTGTGCTACTCCGTATTGGTATGTAAAGCAAGCTACTCAATATCAAACTGTTGAGGACCAAGTTAGAAAGCAAGGTATTGCTATGAAGCATATTATCCATGCTATCTACGGTGATGACTTTGATATTCCTGTAAATGCTACAACAGCTGAACAATTACTTGATCAATCTATGAAAGTAATTAGAGACGGTTTAGCATCTCACAGCGGTATCAAGTTTAGAATGTTTGCTACTTATGGTACACTAAATTCTGTAAAAAACTATATTCAGCCTCGTAGCTGGGTTCCTTTTATAGAATCTGTGACTGTTCCTCTATCTGATACTAGGTTAAAAGTGTCTCCTAACGTTGACGCTATGGAAAGACCTGTACAAGATGAGGTTGCCGTAAATACTACAGCTAAAGCTGATAGTATTATTGACGGAGATGACTGGTAAAATAGTTTAAATTAACAAGGAGGCTTTCGGGCCTCCTTTTTTATTATATGGAAAAGATAAATTTAAATTCAATAGTATTTAATGAATTAATTACTAAAGAAGATATATTGCAACATGTAACTCAAGAAGAAGTTTTTGGGTTCTACATGGGGGAAGATATTAAAAATCTAGGAGTTTTCCATAGTCCATTGCGTGAAGATAATATTCCTTCTTTCGCTCTTTATTTTCATAAACATAATAATAATACATTAATGTTTAAAGATTTCGCAACTAATGATTGCGGTGATTTTGTTGTGTTAGTGATGAAAATGTTTGATCTCAATTATTCAAATGCTTTATTAAAAATAGCTTACGATTTTAAGCTAGGTAACTTCAGTGTAAAAGCAGACAAACAAGAGATAACATATACTAATATAAAACAAAAGAAAAGAGTAGAGTTAGGAGTAAAGTTGCGAGACTGGACTATAAAGGACAAGAAATTCTGGACTTCTTTTGGTATTACTAAAAGTACTCTACAGAAATTTAATGTCTATCCTATAAGCTATGTTTTCTATAATCAGACTGCTGTTCGTACACATGAATACGCTTATGTGTATGTGGAACAGAAAGACGATGTAGTAAGTTATAAAATTTATCAGCCTTATGAGTCTAAAACTAAAAAATGGATTAATAATGCAAATTATTCTGTCCATCAAGGTTATAGACAACTGCCTGAATCAGGTGAATTACTTATAGTAACTAAATCTCTTAAAGATGTGATGAGTATCCATGATTGTCTTGGCATTCCTGCCATAGGCCTACAATCAGAATCTGTAATGATTAAACCTACTGTTATGGATGAATATAAAGAAAGATTTAATAAAGTAATATGTTTGTTTGACAATGACGAAGCAGGTATTAAACTCACTCAAGAGTTTAGTAAAGTATTTGGTATACCCTATATACTAGTACCTGATAAATACAATGTCACAGACTTCAGCGATTTAGTGCAATCTCAAGGTAAAGATAAAGCAGTCGAAATTTTTAAAAAATTGATATATGGATAAACAACAAAGTTTAAGTAAAATTAGTAAGGAGCTAATGTTAAAAGAGCCTTACTATGGTTTTTTCTTAATCATGTTAAATAAGCTGTGGGATGCTAGGCGTGTACCAACTGCGGGTGTTAGTAAAAATGGTATTAATTATCAGCTTGCTATTAATCCTGAGTTTTGGGAAAGTCTAAGTGATAATCATAAGCTTGGTTTATTAAAACATGAATTGCTTCATATTGCTTTTAATCATCTTACTACTTTTAATATATTTAGTAATAAGAAACTTGCTAATGTTGCTATGGATATGGAAATCAATCAATATATAGATAAAGATTGGTTACCTGAAGGAGGTATTGATATAGATGATTATCAAGATTTACAGTTAGATAAAAGAGCAGGTAGTAAATATTACTATGATAAGTTGAATCAGTTTAAAGAAGAAAAAGAAAAAAATGGCACATGTGGAGATAGTGGTATGGATAAATTGCTAGATGATATAGAATCTGGTAATATTCCTGACCATAGTACGTGGGAAGAGTTTGAAGACATGAGCGAGGCAGAGAAGAAACTGATAGAAAAACAAACGCAAAGAGTATTAAGCGAAGCAAAAGAGCAAGTTATTAAAAAACAAGGACGTGTTCCTGGAGAAATCGAAAGTAGAATAATATTAGAAGAAATCCTTCCTCCTAAGTTTGATTGGAAGAATTATATTAAAAGATTTACGGGAATAAGTACTAAGGTTTTTACTAAGAAAACTCGAAGAAAAGAAAACATAAGATTCAAAGATAATCCTGGACTAAAAGTTAAGATGAAACAAAATATGTTGTTGGCTATCGACACTTCAGGTTCTGTGAATAAACACGAACTAAACGAGTTTATGAATGAGATGCATCATATTTATAAATGTGGCGTAGATATCACTGTTATACAAGCGGATACTTATATTAGATCTATTACGCCTTATAAAGGCGAATTAGATTTAGATATAGTAGGCCGTGGCGGGACAAATTTTACACCTGTTATAGAATATTATAACGAGCATCCTCAATTTACAAGTTTGATTTATTTCACAGATGGCGAAGCGACTACCTCAACTATGCCTAATAAAAAAGTCCTGTGGGTATTGTCAGAAGAATCTTACATGAATGAAGATTTACCAGGTAAAGTAATAAAATTAGAATTATAAAAAATTATGAGTCAAGTACAATTAAATGTTCAAGAGTTAAAGAACTTCTTGAAACATATGGTTAGCAATAACCAATTTATTCAGTCAGAAGGTAAAATACCTGTTGCCATTAACATTGAAGGCGATGCGGGTCTCGGTAAAACTTCTGCAATTATACAACTAGGTGCTGAATTAGGTATCAATGTAGTAAAACTAAATCTATCTCAGCTAGAAGAATTGGGTGACCTTGTTGGTTTTCCTGTTAAAGAGTTTCTAGTAAAGAATCAAGAAGGTAAAAGTCTATGGATTACTGAACAAGAAATAGAAACAGCCAATCAACGTGGGTATAAAGTAGTAGACAAACGGATGTCTCATGCTGTGCCTGAGTGGATTCAAGGTAAATCTGAAGGTGGCTTCTTAATTCTTGACGATTATACTCGTGCGGATCATAGATTTATGCAGGCAACTATGGAAATCTTAGATAGACAAGAGTATATGAGTTGGCGATTACCTAAAAATTGGCATGTTATATTAACTACTAATCCAGATAACGGAGACTATAATGTCACAAGTCTTGACGTAGCTCAAAAGACTAGATTTATATCTGTAGAGTTAAAATATGATGTTGATGTATGGGCTAAGTGGGCAGAGAATACGGGAATAGATGGTCGTTGTATTAACTTTATGTTGATGCATCCTGAACTAGTAACTCAAAGAGTTAATCCTAGATCTATTACTACGTTCTTTAACTCTATTAGTTCTATAGAAAAGTTCGAAGAAAGTTTGCCATTAATTCAAATGATAGGCGAGGGTTCTGTAGGCAATGACTTTAGTTCTATGTTTACTATGTTTATTAATAACAAATTAGATAAGATTATTAGTCCTAAAGATATCCTAGAAAAAGATGAGCAATATGTCTTAAATACTTTGACTAGTATTATGGGTAAAGACGATGACTATCGTGCAGATATCGCTAGTGTAATTGTGACTAGATTAGTTAATTACTCTTTAGTATATGCTAGCAAAAACTCTGTTAAACCAGAAATGCTAGATAGAATCACTATGCTTGTTACTAAAGACAAAGTATTTACTAACGATCTTAACTATGTAATTGTTAAAGAATTACTTAATGGTAATAAATTGAAGTTTTCAAAATTAATGTTAAACAATAAAGTCATGGAAATGACTACAAAATGATGAATTATGGGAAAAGAAAATAAATATAGTAAAATAGTGCATATTAAATTTAATAATGATGCTCCTTTAGATTTTAGTTTGAAAGTCGAAGAAAATCAATATAATAGCTTTCCTCAAGTGCTTCCTAATTCATCTTTAACTATTAATCCTGGCGATAAAGTTTATTTTGTTCCTGGTATAAATATACCTAGAGTAAAAATAAAAAATATTGTTATGGACTATGGGGCTAGTATTACTAGAGATGTTACGCAAGCTACTAAAATAATAGGTTATGATACTAAATCTGAATATTTTCAATATCAAGGTGGTTACCAATTAGACACTAGTACAACTATAGAATTCTTAAAAGCAATTAGTGATATTGGTAAAGAAGAGAATCGACAATTAAATATTGAAGATCATTGTATTCAAAAAGTAAATAGCCTTTTAGATTATCTAGAAGTTAATAATATAGATGATACTCAAATTGCATTTTTTACTGATTGGTCTTGTACAAGAACTTTTAAACAGTTTAGTGGTACTGATGATTTTAATGTGTTAGCAAATAAACTAGGTACTACTTATAAATACGAATATTATTGGAAATTTAAAGCTAAAATACCTGAAGAATTTGTCAAGTTTAAACATACTGATTTATATTCTGAAGTAGCTATGTTGGAGCAAATTAATGGCGATGATGCTTTAATAATAGATCAAGAAAAATATGATCAATTAGTTAGTATGCTTCAAAGTTCTGATAGAGATAATCATGTTTTAGCTATGGAGATTATGAGTAATTGTGATTATAACGAAAGTTATTTCTTTTTATTGTTAATATTTGCTAATTATTCTGATGTCTTTAGATATAATAAAACAAAGAATCATGTAAACTTTAAAGCTTTATTGAATTATATGGAATTACAGCCTTCTTCTATGCATGTTGCTTTAAATCATATTACTTCTAAAATGCTTAAAAGAGGTTTGTTAAAACAAGAACATCTAGATTATATGGTTAAACATTATTTATATAATATATTTTCAATGTATGATGATATGTTTGAAGTTCATACTCTTACTGTAAAACCTGAAGTATTGGAGTATTTAAATGCAAATTATAAAAATACTTTAGTTACTAAAGAATATGAAGTAAAACAAGTCGAACAGCCTGTAGAACCTTTAGAACCTGTATTTGAAGTCAAAGAGAATAATTTTAATTGGATTTAATAATTTAAAAATGTGAGTTATGGTGAGTGAGATAAAATTAGAATTTCCAGAATTTATTACGCATATACCTCAAAATAAAAAGACTTGGGTTAAGATAGGATATAATAAAATATATGCCTCTGCACATTTTACATTGCGACATGCTTTAGTCGCTGTAATGCATAGTTATATAGAAAAAAATATTCCTGAAAACCTTAGTATTAATAGTCCTATAGAGACTAAGTTGACGGTATATGCGCCAATAAATTTTGGCTCAATGAAAATGATAAAAGACAGAGAAACTGGTAGAAGAAGAACAAGCTGGGCGCCTCCTAGACCTGATTATAAACCTAATTGGGATATAGGTAACCTTGCTCTTGTTTGGATTAAATGTTTAGACGATGTGTTAATTAAGAAAGGGATTATTCCTGATGACACTGTTGAATATTTAAGAAGAACTACCTACGAGTTTATTCCTGTTAAAAACTTCAAAGACAGAAAATTAGTTTACAAACTTAAAAACATAAAAAGATGATAGATTACAGGCAAATAGATGCTATTAACCAAAGTACACTTAAAAAGATCTTAATTAGTCCAAAAGAATATCTAAAAGCTAGAGACCAAATGGAATCATCCACTGGTGCTCATTTTGTATTTGGTACTATAGTAGATTTAATGTTAACTAGTGATAGAGCAGAATTCGATGAAAAATTTGTGGTATTACCTGATAGTATTTCTGTTACTGATACTGTTAAGACTATTGTTGAGGGAGTATATAGAGATCTAAAAGAACAAAATGTAGAGATAACTGAATCTGATACATTAAATAATGATAAATATAGAGATCTTATATTACGAAATTGTCAATATCAAAACTATCAACCTAACTGGAAAGAAGACACTAGAGTCAATAAAATCATAGAATTAGGCTCTAGTTATTTTCAATTTCTTAGTGAAGCAAAAGATAGGCAAGTAGTAAGCAACGAGGAATATTCTAAAGCTGTGTTATGTGTGACTGCAATGCGCCAGGATCCTTATACTAAAGAATACTGTAGTTCTAAAAAATCTTCTAGTCTAGAAATTAAAGATAAATTAGTTGTAGAATTTGAATACAGAGATCTTCAATTTAAAGGCGAGTTAGATAGAGTTATTATAGATCATGAAAAAAAGATAATTACTCCTATAGATTTTAAGACTACTAGTAAAAGTGTACTAGGTTTTCAATATGAATTCTGGAAGTATCGTTATGATTTTCAAGCTGCTATGTATACATTAGGCCTTAAATCACAAGATTGGTTGTATAGATTAGTCAAAGAACAAGGTTATGTGCTTGATGATTTTCTTTATATAGTTGTAGAAAAAGAGTTATATAATAATCCAATGTGTTTTAGAGTAACAGCTGAGGTTTATGATATAGGTCTTAGAGGCGGCATTGTATATAACAGCAAATATGAAGGTCTAGATGATGCTATTAATAGGTATAAGTATGCCGTTGAACACGATAGATGGGATTACCCAATGGAATATTATAATAACGGACATATAATACTTAAAAATCAATGACAAAGAATAAATTTACAAAAACTGCGACTTTTTTATTCCCATTGTTGAATATACCTAAAAGTTTATTTGACTGTAATATATTAGATCCTTGGGGTAGAATTAAGTTTCGTTCTAGATTTCTTAATGCGTACCTTAAAGATTCTAATATTACTAAGTATAATGACAAGGGATATATATTTCTACTAGTTAGAGATTACAGAGATGTGGAGTTTGATAAATTTTATTCTACTATTCAATCTTTTCCAAATTACATAGATGATTACGAAGTTAGAGGTTGTATAATATTAGTATTTAGCGTTCCTTCAGATTTTATACCTGATTATAATCTAATTATAAAAGGTTTATATTCTGAAGTTAGCGCTGAAGCAAAAAAACTAATATTAGGCAATAGCTATTTTTCTGGTAAAATTTATACTCTTCCGCTTATTATGAATAAAGCGAAGGTGTTAAAAGATAGCTGGGAAGAACGTCTTAGTAATCCTGGGTCAATTGCTGATTTAAAAGATCAGGAAGTATGGCCTATAATATCTTGTGAACGGGAAATTTTAGATAGCAGCATTGCATCAGAGTATTCTACAAACAGCAAACATTTTCAACCATCAGGGGAGTTTTAATACTCCCCTTTTTAATCTTAAAATATATGGTACTAACTACTGAAGAAGACATAGACATGGTAATACTTGCCATAGAAAATGGTGACTATGAAGATGCTATTAACTTACTAATAGAAATTAAAGAAGAAAATAAACTTTAAACCAAAATAAATAAAATGAGTAAAGAGAAAGCTAAAGAAGTATATGTAAGGTTAGGTGTACAAGACTTAATCATTACAAAAGAAGATTATAAAAATCATAATTATGGTACTGATTGTACTTGTTATTTTATTGGCTATGAAGATGAGAACGGTAATGAATGTGAAGAAGATGGTACTTATTTAAACCAAAAGAAAGATGATTGACAAATGGCTTAAAAAGTTAGAGTTAACTGATTGGACAATTACATTAGAATCTTTAGACAAAGAACAAGTTATGTGTGATTGCCCACCAGAAGACTGTTACTTTGTCGGTGTCAAATATGATTGTAATACTAAACATGCAGTAATATACCATGATAGAGAGTTGACTGAGGAAGATGTAGTACATGAATTATTACATGTAAAATACAATGATTGGTCAGAAGATCAAATTAATTTAGAAACTAAAAAATTATTAAAATGAATAGAGAAGTAAATGAGTATGTATTTTTCTTTGGAGGAATATATTCTCAATGGGCTAATAGTCTGATTAAAGAAGGAGATTTAAAATTTAATTGTGCAGAACAATACATGATGTATTATAAAGCAATTTTATTTGGAGATCTATATAATGCTGAAGAAATTATGAAAAGCAGTGATCCAAGTGAACAAAAATCAATTGGAAGAAGAATTAAAGGTTTTAACCAAGATAAATGGGATATATTTAAATATCAAATTGTTTACTGGGGAAATTATTTAAAAGTTACACAAAATTCATATTTTGCAAAAATACTATTAGAAGATCATAAAGATAAAATAATAGTAGAAGGTTCTCCTACAGACAAAATATGGGGCGTAGGCATTGATTGGCTTGATCCAAGAATTGATGATCCTAAAAATTGGCAAGGAGAAAATCTTTTAGGAAAAGCTATAATGGACGTAAGAGATACTTTATTAAAAGAAAAAAACAATGAGTATAATAAAAACACTGAACAGAAAAAGTATGATTATACGGCCTTCAGGAAGGTCGACTGATTTTATATCTCCTAGCTTTGGTTATGGTTGTTTATATAATTGTTCATACTGTTATATGAAAAGACATAAGGCAAAAGGGTTAGATATTGCCACGAATACGGGTCAAATATTAACGGAGATTAATAATCATGCCTATTTTACTGTTATAGATAAACCAAATCAAACACATGGAAAATTTACTACATACGATATTTCTTGTAATGAGGATTTTGCTTTACACGCTAAGTTTCATAATTGGCGTGAAATTTTTGATTTCTTTAAGAATCATCCAGTGGCTATGGGATCTTTTGCAACTAAATGTGTAAATAAACTATTGCTTGACTACAACCCTGATAACAAGATAAGAATAAGATTTAGTCTTATGCCTGAAGAGTATAGGCAAATATTAGAACCTAATACTAATACTATTAATGAAAGACTATCAGCTGTTAAATTATTTAGGGATGCAGGATACGAAGTGCATTTAAACTTTAGCCCCGTAATTGTTGTAAGAGGCTGGCGTAAAAAATATTATGAATTATTTAATAAAGTAAAAGAGTATGCCCAAAACGATAACTGGGATAATACAAGTGTTAAATCAGAAGTTATATTTTTGACCCATAATCAAAATAAACATAGGTACAATTTAGAGAATGATATATCGGGAGAAGATATGTTGTGGATGCCTGAAATACAAGAGGCTAAGATTTCACAATATGGAGGTAGAAATATTAGATACCGCCATGATCTAAAAGCTAGATTTATAAAAGATTTTAAATTATTACATAATAATGTGATTCCTTGGAATAAGATTAGGTATATATTTTAAATTAAATATTATGAAAACAAAAGAATATTGGATAGAACAATTAGGTAAAGGCTGGGCTTATGCTTTAAAAGACACATTAAAATCTGAGTATATGGATAAATTATTTAATGTACTTACTATGGAATATAGTCTTAAAAATATTGTTCCTAAACAAGAAGATATTTTTGGGTTTTTTAAATTATGTCCAAAAGAAAAGACTAGAATAGTAGTAGTCACGGATGAGCCTATTATGAATCCTAGCAAAATCTTTGAATGTATATATAGACAATATTATCTTAATACTGATGAGTTATTTTTAGAATTTAACCATGATTTAGAAAAATGGGCTGAACAAGGTATATTAGTAATATCTACTAGTATGACTGCAAATAAAAGTAATTACGGAGCCCATACTAAATACTGGAAAAAATTTATAGAAGCAGTAATCAAAGATATAGAATACAATATGCCTGGAACTATTTTTATGTTGTGGGGAGACGAAGCAAAAAAGTACAGTGATAAGTTACCCAACTCTCATGTATTTTCTTGGACTACTCCTGGCGAAAATTTAGAAGATAAAGATTGGCATTGTCCAAACTTTAAACAGGTAGATGATTTATTAAACTATATACATGGAAAAGAAATTAGAATTATCTGGTAAGTTTAAAATTTATATAGAATATAAAAAGTTTGAAAAATTAAAGAAAGATATTTTAAGAAATAAAAAGAATCTAAAAGAATTAGGTATAGAATACGGTATAAGTGAATATTCAATGGCTAAAATGTTTACTTTAGGGTACTTTAATTTAGATTCTAAAACTATTTTAAATTCTAAAAAAGAAGCTTACTATATAGATGAAGAAGAAATAGAGGCAAGTTTATCCCATGATTATTCATGGGAAGATTTGTCTGAAGAAGAGAAGAAGTTTTATTTAAATTATAAAAAATGAATGTTGGAGATAAAGTAATATGTATAGATGACAGTATCAAGGCTGGGATGTTA
>Ga0070751_1001808_pt1 | contig 12403 bp, 14 predicted proteins | sample VirMetDEL_Aug_28_FD_78514 | JGI IMG/M metagenome (GOLD analysis project Ga0070751, IMG submission 78514) | Aqueous microbial communities from the Delaware River and Bay under freshwater to marine salinity gradient to study organic matter... | ecosystem: Environmental > Aquatic > Marine > Coastal...
CTTTGGCCCGACTAATGTAACGCCGGGCGGCGGTCAAAATTTAATGGCCCTTAACTATCAAGGCCCGCAATACGGGAATGTGGGGTAAGTCATGGCAGTCATTGGCGCAACACAACTTGAGCCTGTTAACGTATTGGGCTCGTACATACAAGGCGCGCAGCTTGGTCAACAAATGCGCGCGCAGCAGCGGCAGGAAGCCGAAGCGTTGCGTACGGCGCAACAAGAGCAAGCTCTTAACGCGTTAGTGCGCTCAGGTGCTTTGACGACGCCAGAGGGCCGCAACCAACTTATGCAAACTCCTGGTGGTCTTGCTTTGTTGGAGTCGTACGGCAAAACACAAGAACAGTTAGGTAAAGGCACTAAGGCGCAGTCAGATGCGTTAACGGCGCGCGTAGAATATTTCCGAAAAAACATACCCTTTACCCCCCGAGCAGCGGCTTCTTGGATCACTAATATGTACCGCGATCCTCTCATTGGTCCCGAGCTACAAAAAGCCGTATCACTTGAAGAAGCCGTGGCGGCTATTCCGCAAGACGAAGCAAACTATTTGAAGTGGATGGAGGGCATGTCTAATTTTGCCGATGATTACATCGAACGCCGCGTGCCAACCGCCGAAGCGTTATTGCCTTACGATCAACCATTGGCACCGGAAGTGTTTGAACAGCAACGGGAATTGCGCGGCGCAGGCGCGTCACGTACAACGATTCAACTGCCGGGTCGCAAACGCGGAGAAAAACTGGAAGAGTTAGGCGCTGCAGATTTAGCTGCAGAATATAATGCGGTTAAATCAGCCGCGCGCGGGCTGCCAAAAGACTACGAAACTTTGCGCCTATTGCGTGAGGGCAAACCTTCCACTGGCATTACATCAGAGCTTTCCACTAACTTTAATCGTATTATTTCAGCGGTGGCTGACGATCCTGAAGCCGCAGAACGCGTAGCTGATTCGCAATACTTGGAAGCTTTGCTTGGCTCCGATGTATTTCAGCAAATATCTGCCTTGGGCGTCGGTGCTCGAGGTCTTGATACGCCAGCCGAACGTGAGTTCTTGCGCGAAGTTGTTTCGGGCACACGTAAGTTGGATAAGGACACGCTTATTCGCATGGCCGAAATGCGGGCAAAATATAAAGAAGATCTTGTGCAGGATTACAATGCGCGCATTGAGTCAGGCGAACTTGATGATTTTTTTGAAAATTATGGCCGACCGAAGCGAACATTTAATTTGCCTGAGCGCCCAGTAACATTGTCCCCCCAAGACCAACAAGCTCTTGATTGGGCTAACGCTAACCCTGACGATCCGCGCGCTGCGCAAATTAAACAACGGCTTGGAGTGTAGTAACAATGGCCTTCGATCCAGACGCGTATCTGGCGCAAACCGAACCGTCTGCTGCACCTGCTTTTGATCCAGATGCGTATTTGCAGCAACGACAGCAAGATGCCATGCCAACGGGGCGCACTTGGGCTCAAGTGGGGCAAGAGGCGCTGACAAACATTGGTCCTAGCGCGCTAGAGTTTGGGCGCAGTATGCTGACTGCTGTTTCGCAGCCGCGAGAAACGCTAGAGCAGTTGGGCGAAGTGCTGACGGGTGTTTATGCGCGATTTATTCCGCAAGAGTGGATGGCGCGACCAGATAAGGCTCAAGAGTTTATTGAAAAAGCCAATGCAGTTGGCGGTGTTTACAGAGATCGTTACGGCAGCGTCGAGGCGCTCAAGAACACCATCGCTACCGATCCGGTAGGTTTTTTAGGTGACGTGTCAACTTTGGCGGGAGCGTCGGCTGTAGCCGCGCCAGGGCGCGCAGGTCGCGTGCTAGAGACCGTATCACGAGTTACTGATCCTTCCCGCGTTATCACCGCGCCTGCGGCAGTAGCGGGGCGTGCGGGCGTCAACGTGTTAGAACGTTTAGCGACAGGCCCAAAAACTAGCTTGCTGCTTGAAGCGGCTGAAGGTCGCGGACCCGAGATCGTCAATATGCTGCGCGGGCAAACTGAGATCGTGCCAGGCGCCATGCCGACCGCCGGCGAAGCCGCATCGCCGCTTGGCGTCACGCGATATTCGGCATTACAAGAGTCTGCCGAGCGCGTGTTGCCCTCTCAATACTTAGCACGGCAACGCAGCCAAGATGCGGCTCGCGCGGCGTCTATTCGCGAAGTGGGCGGTACACCTATTCAGTTAGAAACAGCTAAAAAAGTTCGCGATGCCACGGCTAAAACTAACTATGGCGCAGCAGGCAAACAGCTTGTAGACGTAGACGAAGTGTTTAGCGAGCTTTTGACACGCCCGTCAATGAGTAGCGTACTGGCCCGCGCGGCAAAAATTGCCGCCGAAAAGAAACAGCCGTTTGTAATTGGCAAAGATGTACCGGAGCAACGCATACCGTCATCCATTCTTGACCCTAGCGGTGCCCCTTCACGAGAAATCGTCATACCGGCACAGGTCGCGCAGTATCCTGTGCAAAGTCTGCATTACGTCAAAATGGCGTTTGATGATCTGATTAGAGATCCCGCGACGTTTGGCATTGGTAAAACCGAAGCCGCCGCTATTACTGGAACGCGGGCTGAGTTTTTGAACTGGCTTGAGGGCAAAGCTACTGGGTACAAAGGCGCACGCGAGACGTTTGCCAAACAGAGCGGGCCGATTAACCAAATGGAAGTCGGTCAATTTTTGGAAAGCAAACTTACGTCGGCGCTAGAAGGCGAACAAAAGTTACGTCCTGCGGCGTTTGCGGGGGCGGTCGAAACTGCGCCGCAAACTATTCAGCGCGCAATTTTAGGCGCACCCCGCTTCAAAAAATTGTCCGACGTATTGACGCCTGATCAAGTCAAAATTGTTGAAGACATCCGAAAGGACTTAGCGCGCCAAGCGGACTACCGCACGCAAGCTCGCGCAGCGCGGCCTATTGGTCCAACCGCCGAGCGCGCAGGTACGGGGCTATTGGTTGAAGCCGTAGGTGGCGTAACCATGCCTACGTTACTTAACCGCATCGCTACGGTAGCTAACGCTATCTCACGGCGTTTGGCGGGCAAGATTGACCGCAAGTTGTCTATTGAAATTGCAACCGAGATGCTGCGACCTGAACTCGCCGCACAAGCGTTAGAGCAGGCAATGTCCCGCGCCGCAGGCGTACAGGCGGTAACAGGCGGCATTCGTCAAGCAGGCGGGATAGCTCAACGCGCAGCGACTCCTGCTGCGGCGTTTACTAACGCTTTGGCTGAAGCCGAAGCGCGGCAAAATCAATTAGCCCCTTAAGGAGAGACTTATGACTTCAGACATGCTTAAAGGCGCGCTCAAGTCCAAGACTGTCTGGTGGAACGTGTTGCTTGCTTTGCTTGCGAGCTTAGAGATGTTCGCCGGCAACTTGACCGTGCTCTTCGGTCAGGACGTTGCAGCGTCAATTCTTTTAGTAGGCGCGTTAGCTAACCTAGTCTTGCGCACCGTCACCACACAGGCTTTATCAGAGAAGCGATGACATGGACTATCAAGCGGCTTTTAACATTGCGATCATGGTAGCAGCAGCCTTTGGAGGGTGGACGCTGCGCTCGATCACAAACAGCTTAGAGAATCTTCAGCGCGATCATAAAGAGATGATGAACCAGTTTGTTCGACGCGATGATTACCGCGACACATTAGCCGAGATCCGCGAGATTCTAGGCCGCATTTGGGATCAGCTAAATCAAAAAGAAGATAAAAAATGATCGAGTCGCTGATCGGCCCGATTACAGGGCTGCTCGACAAGTTCATTCCCGATAAAGATCAAAAGGCGAGACTTGCGCATGAGCTCGCCACAATGGCTGAGCGTCACGCCCAAGAGATCGCCAATGGCCAGATCGAGGTCAATAAGGTAGAGGCCGCTAACCGTAGCCCGTTTGTGGCAGGCTGGCGCCCTTTCATTGGTTGGACCTGCGGCATTGCGCTCGCTTGGCATTTCGTGTTGTTTCCCGTTACGTCTTTTCTCGTCGTGCTGAGCGGCGAAGAGATCCCACCTTTGCCCGTCTTTAACATGGACAGCCTGATGACCATCTTGCTTGGGATGCTAGGCTTGGGCGGTTTAAGGACGTTTGAAAAGTTCAAAGGGGTGGCTAAATGATCGACTGGTCAAGCTACCAGAACTTTTCGGCGGACGAGTTTAACTGCTCACACTGCGGCAAGAACGAGATGCAGCCGGATTTTCTACAGAAACTTCAAACTTTACGAAGTGTCTATGGAAAGCCTGTGCGTATCACATCAGGATACCGATGCCCCGAGCACCCCATTGAAGCAAAAAAGACGCAACCTGGCGCACATACGTCGGGGTGCGCCGCCGACATTTCGATTGATCGAGCGGAGGCGCATCAATTCTTAAAATTAGCGTTTGCCGCAGGGTTTACGGGCGTTGGCGTACAGCAAAAAGGTAGCGGACGGTTTATTCATTTGGACACATTAGAAGGCCCATCACGCCCTAATTTGTGGTCCTACTAGGAGGCGACATGCGAGAGGACGGCGTTCCACGGTCTTTTGCTTTAGGCCCTCACAAGATCAAAGTCGTCAATGTCCCCGCCAAAAAATGGAAGTGGGGCGATACGGTGCTCGCAATGTGGATGCCATCTGAGTGTCGCATTGAGCTAATATCAACGTTGTCAGGTACTTACAGACAAACTGTATTTTTACATGAAGCTGTACATGCTATTCTTGACACCTGTGGATATTACGACATCTCCGAAAACGAAGATTTTGTGGATCGTTTTTCGGTAATGCTCCATCAAATGCTGACCACAATGAAGTAACCATGCCAGAAAAAAGAGTAACGGATGAAGAACTTTTAGCGGCACTAGAGCGACACAACGGAAATCGCACTGCCGCTGCGGCGGCTATAGGCTACAACGTTCGTACCTTTTTAAGCCGATTAGCCAACATCAAAAACAAGCGCGATGTTGATACGCCTGAGTATTCGTTTACGCCGTTGCCGCTTGATGACGTGCCGATTGAAGATTTAATCGAGCATCGTAAGCGGCAGTTTGCTAATAAGCGCAACCACGAAGAAGCGAGTAAGCTGATCCCCATACGGATCAAACTAGCAGGGCCGATTGGCCTTTTGTTTTTTGGCGACCCGCACGTCGATGACGACGGCACCGACATCGAGGCGCTAGAGCGGCACACGCAACTTGTTGCGGATACGGAAGGTTTGTTTGCCGTCAATGTGGGTGACACGACTAACAACTGGGTAGGCCGGCTGGCACGGCTCTACGGCGATCAAAGTACGTCTGCCGCGCAGGCGTGGCGGTTAGCCGAATGGTTCGTAGGCCGCTGCGATTGGCTTTGGATCATCGGCGGTAATCACGATCTGTGGTCGGGTGCGGGTGATCCGATGCGCTGGATTGCTAAACAATCTGACGCGCTCTACAAATCAAGCGAGGCGCGCATCGCGTTGCGCTTCCCGAACGGGCGCGAGGTGCGCGTCAACAGCCGGCACGATCATGCGGGATCTAGCATCTGGAACCCTGCGCACGGGCCGATGAAGGCCGCGATCATGGGTACGCGTGATCATCTTTATGTCGCGGGGCACAAGCACGAGTCAGCCTACAGCGTGCTTAAAGATCCGATCAATAACATCGCCATGCACGCGCTCAAAGTGTCGAGCTACAAGGTCTATGATCGCTTTGCTAAAGAACGCGGATTTAGAGACAACACGCTGAGCCCTTGCGCGCTCGCTATCATCAATCCCAATCTACCGCCTGAACACCCCGATCTCGTTAAGATTTGGTGGGACCCCGAGGAAGGCGCCGACTACTTACGCCGCTTGCGAAGTCGGGGCGATTGAAGCCATGAGCTCAGCGCGCTCGCGGCTAGCTCGCAACGCGCAATAGCGCTGGTGTAGACGCTCGATAAAGGTCACGCGTTGCGCGCCAACCATCTCTTCATCAAGCATCCGCTTAACGTCCGCTTCGCTCATGTCGTTGAGCGTCGCGTTTAATTGTCTCCAGTTCATTTTAGCTCCCACATCGCTACGTCTGACAGCGCGCGCTTGTCATGTAGCGCCGCCCAAATTTTCTCGTCAATCGTCTTGTTTGTTAACAAGATGTACACCCACACGTCATGCCGTTGACCGCTGCGGTGTAATCGACCGATGACCTGCTCGTACTCTTCAAGCGACCACGGCAGCGAGACGAACACCATCCGGCTGCCGCCGTGCTGCAAGTTGAGTCCATGGCCTGCGGACTTAGGGTGGATCAATAGCAGTTCGATCTCACCTCGGTTCCATGCGTCGATTACGCCAGGCTGGTCAATCGTCGCCGCTTTAGGGTAACGCTGCCGCAACTCGGCCAGTTCAGCTTGGTAATTGTAAACAATTATTGTATTGGCGTGCTGGTTTTCTTCAAGCAATTCATCCAGCAGCTCAAACTTGTGGTCTGAAAACCACACGGTCTTTTGCGTCACATCGAACTTGCCGGGTCGTTCCGATGCGGTATGGGTCGTCTCGTACACAAACCCGCTTGCCATCTGTTGTAGCTTAGACGTGACCGCCGCCGCGTTCGCAGCGATAGCCCTAGCGTCGGGGAACTCGACGATAAAGTCGCGCTTCATCGTCTCGTACGGCTCGCGGTCAACCAGATCGCAGCGCATCTCCACCGTGTGCAGCGGCGGCAGCTTGTCGCTGTATTCGCCAGGCTCTAGCACAAAGGTCGCGGGCTTGATCCGCGCCATCACCTGCGCGAGCGCCCCCTGCGCGGGGGTCCATTCGCCATACTCCCGATTGAGGCAGATAAAATACTGTTGTAAAAACGCACCCTTGCTGCGCCCGAGAAGGCTTTGGTCGATGATTTTGCATTGCCCAAACACGTCCTCTAAGCCGTTTGAGGTAAAGCTACCCGTCAGACCCCAACGGATTTTAACGGGCTCTAGCGCCTTTAGAATCGCTTTAAAGCGTACGCCTGATGGATTCTTAAGCCGAGTCAGTTCGTCAAAAACAACACCGTCAAAATTGAGCGGCTGTTTTGCCAACCATTGCAGATTGTCATAGTTAGTCACCACGACACGCGCGTCAGACTCCAACGCCTTTGTCCGCCATGCGGGGGAACCAATGGCGACAGCAAGGTCTAAGGCGGGCGCCCACTTCGGCGCCTCGACCGGCCACACATGCTGGGCCACACGCAGCGGCGCAACGACGAGCCAGCGCGTGACGACGCCATCCTCTAGCGCGTCCTGCATCGCCGCAAGCGTCAGCGCCGTCTTGCCCGCGCCCACAGGCGCCAGCACCATCGCACGGTCGTGCTCGTAGAGGAAGTCAGCCGCGCTCTCTTGATACGGTCGCAATGAAAGCATCGACATCCTCGGTGCTAAAGAGCACGCAGTAGTTTTGATTGGTCTGCTCCATGACCGACGCAAACACGCGTTGCAGCGGCGACAGTCGGCCTCGGTCAGCCTTTAGCTCTACAAACCACGTCTGCCCGTCCGGCAAACAGACAATACGGTCGGCCACTCCGCGCTGGCTTGGGCTTCTAAACTTAAACGTCACGCCGCCCACTCGCTCGACCGCCCACGTCAGATATTCTTCAATAGTCTTCTCTCGCATAAGAAGATCTTATGCGATAAAACAATGCTTGACAAGCCATGGATGCCGGTCTACGCTTGCTCAAACACACTAAAGGAGACTACACGATGAGCCATAGCAACATAGTCGGCGGATCGACAGCAAAGCGTGTGATCAACTGCCCAGGCAGTGTTGCGCTGTGTCAAAAAGTCCCGCCGAAACCATCGAGTAAATACGCTGACGAAGGCACGCTTCTGCACAATGTGATGGCAGAGCTTTTGGGCAGCGACAAAGAATTACGCCATGTCCTCGACATGGAGTACAGCGGCATCAAACTGACAGGCGACCTGATTGACAGCAAGGTGCGGCCTGCGATGGGAGCGCTCAATGACATCGACCCCGAGGCCAAGCTTGAATTCGCCGTTGAACAAACAGTCGGCTTTGGTGATTTTTTACCGGACGTGTTTGGTTCTTGTGATCTTATCGGTCGGATTGATGATCGCGCTGTTATATTGGATTGGAAATTCGGTGATGGCGTGGCCGTCGAAGCTGAAGAAAACGCTCAGCTACTATTTTATACGGCTGCGGCGATCCGCACGCCGAGCCTATCGTGGGTTTTTGACGGCGCGAAAGAGATTGAACTGATCATTGTCCAGCCGCCCTCGGTCAAGCGTTGGATGACGACGTTTGATCGCGTGCGGCAGTTCGAGCGTGAGCTTGCCTACGCGGTCAAGCAATCAGAGAAGCCGAACGCCACGCTGAAAGTAGGCGACCATTGCCGTTGGTGCGCGGCGAAGCCGATCTGCCCGCTGATGACCGGCGCCGTAGACCGAGCACTGCAAACTCAGATCAAAGAATTAGACGCCGAGCAGTTGAGCGCCATGCTTGAGCGCGCCAATGTGCTTGAGCAATGGATTAGCGATCTGCGCGGTCTTGCGCTGCAAGTGTTAGAGTCAGGCAACCCTGTGCCGAACTATAAGCTTGTGGCGAAGCGCGCCACACGTAAATGGGTCGATGAAGAACAAGCGAAGCAGGCGTTATTGAAACACCTGCCGCAAGAGGACGTGATCGAGACGAGTGTAGTGACGCCGGCACAGGCGGAGAAGAAGCTCAAAAAGCTGAAGCTCCGCTTGCCGGATGATCTCGTCGTTTCGGTCTCGACGGGTAACACGTTTGCGCCGGAGAGCGATCCTCGGCCAGCCGTGTTGCAAATCGGGCAGCAGTTAACTGCGGCTCTTTCTAAACTATTGTAAGGAACCATAGTAATGTCAAATATCACTGCGTTTAGTTCTGCGGGTCTTCCCGCTGTTACGTCTCTGTCCACCGCCCTGCGTAACATCGAGGTCGATGTCGGTCCTGCCGGCACCGCAATCCTCAAGATGGATAAGACGGGCCACTGGGTCTTTGGTGCGGATCAAACCGAGGCTGAAGAAGACAGTAAGTGGGCGATCAATCCGTTCTCGTTTGTCCACGGCTTCATTGCTTGGGGCGACGGCGAGGTGCTTGGCGAGAAGATGGTGTCGGTGTCACAGCCGCTACCTGAGCTTGAGCCTGCACCCCCGCAGTCAAAGAAGGGTTGGGAGACGCAGGTTGGCTTGAGCTTGAAGTGCATTAGCGGACAGGATGCAGGGCTGGAGGCCCGCTACAGCACCACGTCCGTGGGCGGCAAGCGTGCCGTTCAGACCTTGGCAGCCGCCATCGCTGCACAGGTCGAGCGCGATCAAGACAAGCCGGTGCCGGTTGTGCTGTTAAAGAAGGAACATTATCAGCACAAGTCGTACGGTCGCATCTACACGCCGGTCTTTGAGATCGTCGAGTGGGTGTCGATGGAAGGTGACGCGTCGTCAGGTGATGACGAGACGCCACCGCCCGCCGCAGCAGCCCGCCGCCGTCGCGCGGCCTAAAAGGAGCGGGGGTCGGCAACGGCCCCCGTCTTTTGATGGCAATACTTTGGTTAGACTTCGAGACGCGTAGCCGCTGCGACCTGAAGAGCGCAGGCGTCTACAACTACGCGCGCGACCCGAGCACCGAGGTGCTCTGCATGTCGTATGCGTTCGACGATGAGCCCGTTGAGACGTGGCTTCCAAAGTATCCATTTCCTGAGCGCGTGGCGAACTGGACAGGTCAGATCCGCGCGCATAACGCCGCGTTCGAGCGCCTAATCTTTTGGCATGTGCTCGACATCCCGTTCGCATTGACTCAATTTTTCTGCACAGCGACACAGGCACGCGCTAACTGTCTGCCTGGTAGCCTTGAAGACATAGGCCGCGCTCTGTCGTCTAAGATGAAGAAAGACCATCGCGGCGCGCAGTTGATCCGGCAGTTGTCGATCCCCAAGGCTGACGGCACGTTCAACAACGATCCCGAGCTCATGGCCGAGATGATCCGTTACTGCGAGCAGGATGTCCGCGCGATGCGCGAGATTAGTAAGGCGATGCGTATCCTATCGGATACAGAGCTTGCCGATTACCACGTCAACGAGCGCATCAACGACCGTGGCGTGCGCGTGGACGTGCCGCTCTGCGAGGCCGCCGTGCGCTACGCCGAGGCCGAGTTGCAAGACATCGAGCAGATCGTGACTGACGTTACGCGCGGCATGATTACGAGCGTGCGCAGCCCGCGCATGCGCGAGTGGGTGCTCGCGCGTGTCGGCCCTGAAGCGAAGAAGCTGATGACTGTTTACAAGGACGGTGAGTCTAAGTTCAGCATCGACAAGACCGTGCGCGCTAATCTATTGGCCATGGACAACCCCGATGAGTTGCCCGCTGATGTGGCCGAGGTCGTGCAGTGTGCGGATGATCTCTGGGCGTCGTCGGTCGCTAAGTTTAAGAGGTTAGCTAACCTAGCGGGCCAAGATGCTCGCGTGCGCGGCGCGTTTGTCTTTGCAGGCGGCAGCGCCACAGGCCGCGCGTCGAGCTACGGCGCGCAGGTGCATAACTTCACACGCAAGTGCCACAAAGAGCCCGAGGCCGTGCGACAGGCGCTTGTGCGCGGGCATAGCATCGTCCCGCGTTACGGTATCCGTGTCACGGACGTGCTCAAGTCCATGCTGCGCCCTGCGCTCGTGCCCGCCAAAGGTAACGTCTATGTCGTCGCGGACTGGAACGCCATCGAGGCGCGTGCGACCGCGTGGCTTTCGGCTGACCGCACTGCCGAAGACGTGCTCAATGTATTCCGTGTCGGCGGTGACATCTATAAGCGTGAAGCCGCTGGCATCTACCGCACCGACGTCTCAAAGATTACCGACGAGCAGCGCCAGATCGGCAAGGTGGCGATCCTAAGCCTTGGCTTTGCGGGCGGTATCGGTGCGTTCGGCAACATGGCCCGCGCGTACGGCGTGACCATGAGCGAGTCGGACGCTCAGCGGATCGTAGACGCGTGGCGCCGTGCGAACGGCTGGGCCGTGCGCTACTGGCAAAAGCTCGAAGAGGCGTACACCCGAGCGATGCGAAATGTCAACCATGAGTTCCGTGCTGGCCGCGTGGCGTACCTTTTTGATGGTCAGCATCTTTGGTACGCACTGCCGTCGGGCCGCGTGTTATGTTACCCGTTCGCTCGGCTCGATGAGGACGGCGTGAGCTATCTTAAAGCTGCGTGGAAGCCTGCCGCCGATGCGACCGAGTGGCCGCGTGCGCGGCTCTGGAAGGGCTTGGCGACGGAGAACATCACGCAGGCGGTTGCTAACGATCTGCTGCGTGAGGCACTGCGTGAGCTTGACCGTCGAGGCTTGCAGACGGTGCTGCATGTGCATGATGAGATTGTCTTAGAGTGTCCCGTTGACGCCGCCGAGGCGGTCGCTGAGACGCTCGTTGAGGTGATGTGTGCGGCTCCGAGTTGGGCCGAGGGCTTTCCGCTGCGCGCCGAGGTAAAGGTGATGCAGCGGTACGGTAAATAGAGGGCTAAAAAAATGCCCGGCGGGTTAGGCCGGGCGAGGTTCTCTAGGGGAATAACAATCGGAGAAAACACAATGAGCTCGTTCACGGATTATCTTACATCAATTGCGCCCGAAGGGGAAACAATTTTATTCGTACTGCAAAAGCCGGTGAAGCGCGGCGGCAAGTTCGTCTGCCACAACGACGGCACGCCTAAGTACGTCTGGATTCCGCACCTGCCGCCGTACAAGGCGCCGCTCGCGCGCAAGTCGGCTTGGTACTGCAACACGGGTTGTTTCATCGAAGATCGCCTTGAAGAGAAGCTCTCGGCATCTGCGGCCAATTGTGAGCGCGTGGCGTTCATGGTGCTGGATGACATCGGCACGAAGAGTAAAGCGCCGCCGATTGAACCGACGTGGAAGATTGAGACGAGCCCCGGCAACTACCAGTGGGGCTACACGTTCGGGCTCGATGATCAGCCGACCAAAGGCGAGTTCAGCGCGGCGATTAAAGCCATTGCCGAAGCGGGTTTCACTGATCCTGGCGCCGTCAATCCCGTACGCAACTTCCGCATCCCTGACAGCGTAAATCTTAAAGAAGGCCGTGACAACTTCAAAGCCGTGCTGACCGAGTTTCACCCCGAGCGCGAGTTCACTTTAACGCAGATCGTTAAAGCCTGCGGCGTCACGCCTGGGCCTGTCGATACGGCGTATATACGCGGCGTATATCTCGAAGACGACGGGCTCGACACAGTGCTAGAGTGGCTCCGCGAGCGCGGGTCATTGCTAGACCCCGCCAACGGCGAGGGTTGGTACGGCGTCGTGTGCCCGAACCACGCGGCGCACACCACAGGCGACCCGAGCGGGCGCTATAACCCTGTCAGTCGGAGCTATACTTGTTTCCACGGTCATTGTGATGAGTGGGACAGCGAGCGCTTCTTGCGCTGGGTCGAGGCCGAGGGTGGCCCTAAGACGGGCTACGGGTTGCGTGATGATTTATTAGCTAAAAAATTTGGTGATGCCTTGTC
>Ga0070751_1001809_pt1 | contig 12393 bp, 6 predicted proteins | sample VirMetDEL_Aug_28_FD_78514 | JGI IMG/M metagenome (GOLD analysis project Ga0070751, IMG submission 78514) | Aqueous microbial communities from the Delaware River and Bay under freshwater to marine salinity gradient to study organic matter... | ecosystem: Environmental > Aquatic > Marine > Coastal ...
AGTAAACTGCCTTGCTCCAAGAAATTCTATTGGTTCAGGAAAAGCATACCTTACAAAATACCGGGTTCCGGCGAAATTGCCAGTCCCGGCATATTGAGTAGGTCTGGTTCCTGCGAAGTTAGTCGTTCTTGTTCCGGTATACTGCGTAGTTCCTGCGAAATTAGCAGCAAAACTTCTGGAACCGCCATAATAACGTACTCCAAGATAACTAGCAGCACCGTAACCCAAATAATTGGTTGTTCCGATAAAGTAAGCTGATGATGTGTATTGCGCGTTATTAGCGTATTGTCCGGCAAAATTTCTAGAGCCAAGATATTGACCAGTATATGTGATGAACCCACTATATTGCTTTGTAAAGTTTCTAGTACCAACATAAGTGTTAGTATAGCTTCTTTGACCTAAATAATTGCCAGTAAACGTTCTAGACCCAGCATAAAAGTTAGTAAAGGTTCTTGTGCCTAAAAAATTTAAATCTCTAGAACCAGCAAAAGAAAGTGCAGCAAATCCAGAATAAAATGGGTTTGGTTCATCTACAAAAGATTGCCCAGTATACTGTCCGGTTGATTCTCTAGTGTATTGTGAACTGTATGGCGCACTAGTGTATTGAGCACTCGCATATTGTACAGGAGTTGTATCATTTCTTGTATCGGTCGCGGTTCCCCTTACGACCCAAGTTCCCGTTTCGCCTATACCGTTGGGTGTTTGACTAGAAGGTAATAACAAGTAGTCGCCTACACCAGAAGAACCTTGACCCCTCAAGAAAGAATTACCAGAAACTGATTTTGCTTGGACTAACGTCGTTTCTTGAATATCTTTTATAGATTCCCCAGAAGAATCAACGAGTGTCAATATGTAATTACTCGGGGCAGAAGGAACGAGAGAAGATTGGGTCGTTTTCCTATAAATGTTATAGACTACATCTGCTTTACCAGATTTAGTATCAGTGAAGACATTAGATTCCCATAAAGAATAATCGGCGTTTGGTGCACTAGAACCTAATCTAAAAGAACCCGGATATTCATTACTGTGTAGATGTTCCGTTAATCTTTGCCCGAATCTTATGAAAGAAGCACTATCCATTTCATAGATATCGCCAGAACTATCAATGCCTATAGGGATGTTAGACTGAGTTTCTTCTGCGCTGTCTGTCATAATATAAAGAGTAGTCGCGACAGACCCAAGACTCAAAGAACTTCCGGGGTGGGTTCCTATTGGTTCATTATAAAACGTGTTTGTGAAAGTACCAACAACGTCTGAGTTGGTCGGGTCTTTAGATAAATTTTTACTGTATCTAGCGCCTGCAGAATCATATTGTTCTGTGACCCACAACCCTGCTTGATATGCATAGTATTTTTCTTGAGAAGAATCAATACTTTGAATATCAAAGGTAGATCCAACCAAAGTAACTGGTCGGGATTTAATAAACTCAGACGGCATAATCTAGATTATCCAATTATGGGTTCAAAAGAGTACCGGAACGATTAAAAACGTTAGGTATTTTCGCTTCTACTTCATCTATAGCACCGCTAACAGTTTTAGCACTAGTTCCAGGAGAACCGGGGCCAGTTGACGGCATTGTTATATTTCCGGCAAACGTTGCGTTTTGATCGGCAAAAGTTATTGCAGTAGTGTTCCCGGTTTTTATTATTAAATTTCCGGAATTATTTGTTAAAGCACCGTATGAAGTTCCGTTATCCCTTAGAAGTACGTCTGCCCCATTGGCGTCTAGGATAATATCCCCGTTAGCGTCTACCAACAAATTCCCAGAAGTTACAATCGATTCTGCGCTGGCATCAAATACTGCATCTATCTCATTAACAGCGCCAGTTAAAGTTTTAGCATCTGTCGTTAAATTAGTAAACGGTTGCGCGCCAATATCACTATCGAGTTCGTTAATACCTCCGACGAGCGTTTTCGAAGTAGTTGTTAGAGAACTTAAATCGCCCAGAGAAGAATCTACAAACAATAAGTCAGAATCATATTGACTTCTTAGCGTATTCAGATCAGAAACCAATTGCTGAAAAGTGTCAGTCGTTTGGAATACTGGTCCTGAGTTTTTAAATGCTGGGTTTGACGACATCTTATTTCTCTACTAATTGTTTTAATAGTTGTTTTATTTCTGATAATTCAGACTTTAAACTTTCAATTTCTTTGCGGGTTTCTTTTTCTTCTTGCATTTTCTTTATCCGCAATAACCTTCGTTTTCTTGCACCTTCAATTTCACTCTTGTTTGTATTTATACATGCCCCAGTAGAAGGGTCTTTTTTCCAATTATTAGAACCTTCTACTGGAAGCAAATATCTTTCATCAATCATATAAGAGCAATTGCCCTAATGTTATTTATTATAGGAATTTGGCAAGTGTTTGTGGTATTCATAACAACCTTTAATTGGAATCCGACAAAGTCTGTCAGAGTGCCTTCAGTGCCACCAATCAACCAAGTGTACTCCCCATAAGTTCTCAACGATTCTTCTGCTCCGACATACTTATCCTTCGGGGGAGATTGTTCTGGAGCAATATAAGTCCAATCTACAGCGTAGATATCTTGATCTACATTGCCTATAGTTCTATAATACAAATCAATGCTCGCTGCTGGTGGAACGTGGATATTCGAGAGAACTTTAATTCCATTAGCAGCGTTTGAAAGTTTCACAACCTTCGTCAAATGCTTAGAGATAGAACTTCCAATTATAGCAGCAGTTTCTGGTTGATATGAGTTTGGTCTATTAGTATTAATACGACCAGCACTATTATTAGAATCTAAAGGTTGATTATCAATTAAGTAATTAACCAACACTGCTCTACATCTCTGCGTATCTATGTGCGGAGAAATATCAGAAACATATCCACTAGCAGATATTGCTATGGCATCTGTCCCGCCGAAGGAGGAAGATTGATTCGAACTAAATTCTGCACGAATAACAATGGACGGAGAAGAATCTCCTTGTGTTGATATTTCCGAAAATTCCTGATCTGGGTTCGCCAGATATTTCGGATTCTCGAAGAATATAGTGCTTCCACTACTAAACGGTTTAGTTGCGTCATCAATATTAAATCTGGGGTCAGAAGTTTGAGTCAGATTAATTTGAGCGTGGCTAAATCCACTAACAAAAGAACCTTTCAAATTGATGTTACTGCCAGGAACATTAACTTGCTCTAGTGTGATATTGGCCCGATCAAATGGGAATGCTGTATTTGTGGTAACAGAATCTGTTCCAAAAAATACATCACTATCAAAGGTCGCACCCGTGACATTAACCACATAAGAAAGTGCATCTGCTGAATCAACAACAAAGGATTTAGCAGCACTGTCCATTATTGTGTTTCCGTCAACACCAGAGATTATAGAAACAGGGTTCAACCCAGAAAGTTCTACTTTATCTCCTACACCAAGACCATGTCCTAGATGACTAACAACATACTTTCCAGTACCACCAATGGTCTTCAAGGTATTCGGTTGGTTATGAACGAATTTCGGTAGTGGGTTATTGTAGAAGTTAGCGACACCTTCTTGCTTGAATTTAGCAGTGTATATTCTATATGCCAAATCTTGATTTTGCTTTGGGGTCCAAGTAGAACCATTTTGAGACAAAAACAAAGAACCAATCGCAGGTTGCTTATTAACCCTTTTATCAGTTTTTCCTAGGATTAATTCGTAAGTTTCTGCAATAAATGCCTCATACTTATCACATTCTGCTAGAAGAACAATAGCATATTCTTCTCCAGCACGGATATAGATCGGTTCTTCAAATTCAAAAGTAACTGGGTTGCTTAGAACGTCATCGATATCCTCTAAATCCACAATGGAATCTATTACAGAAGCGCAATCGTCTGCAGACTTATACACTCTATGTTGAGGAGAAATTGCTCCACTCAAAGGAGTGCCATTCTTAACTCCACGAATTTGTAATTGTAGAGGTATTTTCGCCTCACCTGTTACACCACCAGAATTTGGCGCTCGGCGTAAGAAAATATCTACTTTGGTTATATACGCTCCCGGAACACCATTTTGTGGATCTATCGCAAAAGTTTGCGCTAATGGATCTTGCCTTCTAACCCTTTCATCGACAGTTCTTTCGATAGTAGCAATTCTAGTAGTTAGTATTTGCGCTTGCACAAGATTCATAGTTCCTTGCGAAGAATATATTGCTCTTGCTAAAGAAATAGAATCTTCTTCTTTCCCACTGGAAACGTCATATAATGCAAATTCCTTACTACCGCTTCTAAATTTCCAACCAATAGCATCGTAAACAAGAGGGTCTGTAACTGAACCATACCTATTTGCTTGTTTCTTTTGATCTTTAACCCATGCTTCCCAATTAGCAAGAGAAGAATTTTCAGTACTATTTTTTGGGATTGGCGCATTGTTCGGCAACCAAAAAGAAAGATACATGGTTCCATCGTCATCACTAATCAATACGTCAGGAGTTGCCCCAATTGCATCTGGATGCTTTTTATAGTTAACATTCACATCACCCCATTCCCGCAAATGCTGTCTAGTACGAATAGCGTCAGAATAATCAGAAGAAGTTAATGCCACGCACCATTTGGAGACTGAAATGTTGTCGAAGAAAGGCCAATATCTCGTGTTCGGGCGAAGTCCTTGTGCCTTCATGAACACCTTTCTTTGACGCATAAAAGGAATAGCAAAGGCACTGATAGTTTTATCGCCCAAATTTTGTTGCACAGTAGAAATATTAGTAACAACATCTCTAACGTCACTAGTGGTCACAGGTGGCGAGAATTTTTCCGTGCCACCGCCAGTTGTAACTACAGTACTGCTTACAATTTGACCTTCGCTCAAATTTTCTGGATTCATTCCACGCGGAAGGGTTGTTCCTTGCCAACCCCACTGCCACCAATTAGTGTTACCCCAAGGGGCTCTGCCCATGGTTCTAACAATATTGGTTCCACCGTTAATTACATTATCTGGTAATCTTCGGATGTCGACCCAGTGATCAGTTTGAGGTCTTAATTCAAGAAACCCCTCACCAGTGAACACGTTATATGGGTTGACATTATAATAACCATGTTCTTCATAATCTCCGTCTGACCGCCAAGAAATAAGTTCTTGTTTCATTGTCGGGTCTAACACAGATTGATAATCGAGATATAGGTTGTCTCCTTTATGCACGATGTTAGAATTACCACCGCCAGTCCTAGAACCGAATTGGTTATCTGAATCAAATAAAAGAGAAATATTTCTCTCATCTTTTCTTGGGTACAATAAACCCTTTGCTGGATCTATAGAAGAAGTTATTAAGTTTGGATCTTCTATATAAACAGAACTTTGGGTGCCCGCAGAAAGTCCAATACCAGCAGTAAAGTCGTTTACAAAAAACCCTGTCTTAGATCTAACAGAACCGTCTGATGTTAATTCTATCAAAGATTTTGCATCATTTTCCAAGAAAGAAAGTGAAACAGCTTCTTCCAAAAAATTAATTCTTTCTTCCAAACGGTTTATATCGCTCATGAGATATCTTTTCTGAACATGCCTTTGAATAAAGACATCTTCAGGGGAAATAGTGTTGCCCCCGTAATACACGGTGTACAACAACATCTCATTTTGTTTTAATTCTGGTTGCTGAGGGAATATTGATTCCCCGCCGGAATTAACTTTTATTTGAGTTTCAAACGTTTTGGGGTCATATCCAACAGTTACATGATCAACCCTAGAGTTGTAGTATTGTAGACTATATGTGATATTATCCGCATTTCTTGGGATTTCTCTAGTATCAGAAACCGACATGTTATCTGCTGCTGGATCTAATCTATGACGGAAATCCAACACGTTGTAGAGAGGGAATTGATATCCAGCGTTTGTTGTGTGAAGCGGGATATCAGAATAACTAAAATCTGAATCGTCTTGGTAAGAATTTACAGAGAAGAAATCACCTGTGCTGGTCCAATCAAAATAAGCAACCTTTGCTTTAATAGAAGAGACACCAGAAGGTACACCATTATTATTTAATCTAATTTTCCCGTAATAGTTATCTCTTTGACCTCCATCAAAACTCAAGACGTTGAATACATTTTGTGCCGAATCTCCGGCAGAGTCTATGGCAACCGCGTCCAAGAGTTGGATACCGTCATAGAGGTTTGTAGAGAAAAATGTTCCAGAAGAATCTGTTGTTAAAGATGAAGTGACCCAAGATTCGGTATAAGTTTTAACGCCAGATTGTGCAGCATTTTTTTGTACATAACCAAGAACATGATATACGTCTGTGCTAGGAGTTCCGCTTACAGCAATAGTAACAGCAGGTGCTGTTCCACCAAAAGAAGAAGGTGGAACGCTTTCTACTGAATCCGTCGAAGCATTAATAAAGATCCAACGAGATTCGTCATTAACTTGTTCGTTCGCGTTTAAGGTTAAGTTTAAATTACCACCACCATCTACTGTTGACGTAAACTGCCTTTGAACGGTATAGATTACCGGGCCCAACAAAGATTTAAGTCTTGGACCCGGAATCGCGAATAAAAGATGATTAAAGTCTGCCTCTTGTTGGAAAAGATTCCCTTCTTCTAATTTGAATACTGCTTGGTCTGCTGATGTTTGATCGTATCTACGAATAAAATCAACATTTCTAAAGTTCTGTCCTGCTTTCATACGAATATCATAAAGATAAAAACGATAACCTTCATTAACGTCTTCAGTATCTTCAATGTGTTTAATTCTGGCAGTACCAATTGCAGTTTGAGAATTGTTACTCAATACAAATTTTGGTTGCAAATCTAGGTTTAGATCGCTAGTTGTACCGAAGGTCCCCAAATAAGAAGTCGCAGAATCATAAGGCACATTAACATAACCACCGTAACTAAATTGAGTGCCCGTATTAGAATCAGCAGTAAAAGAAATCGGTTTCTTTACATTAAATGTTTTAGGAATTCTATTTTCTAAACGATAACCGTCAACAAAGGCAGTTGGAACCACACCATTAGTAATTCCGTCTACCTTGAGTTTTAATTGATCTGAAGAATCACCATTCATTATTTGAATGTTAAATGGATTGGCTAAGAAGTTTCCGGTCGTATCGTTTTGCCGAATTGCCATCCTCTTTTCAATTTGATTGAATGAATCCGTCCCTTCTTTGACCTGAATTAGATTGCCGCCACGTAGGGTGGCAAAGGGTACGAAATCTAATGCGTCCGCGACTGCATCTCTAGTCGTCAGGGTCAAAAGGATTCTATATCTGTCCGCGCCCGGAGAAGAAATATTTGGTCTCGCCCCTTGGTTGTCATACAACGCATCATCATCTAAGGCAGTAACAATGTCTTGAGAAACTTCGAATCCAACATCAGCATCTACAGTGGGAGAATATTTCCCTACAACAATGCTTTGGGCAGGGGAAAATACAAAGAATCCCTGAACAAAAAACTCAGAACTTTGACTGTTGAACAATAATGCTTTACCGACAGAAGATGTTTGAGATTCAGGCGGTTGAGTCCTTACTGTTAATGCAGAAAGGGAACCTGTTACGTCACTAAGAATGTCTGCCTCTTCAAATATTGGAGCAGTGGTCTGGACATCGTTTGAAACTCCAGATTGGTTCGCTGAAATATAACGACCATACAGGGTAGGGAAATCCCCATCAGCTGCTGGCAGAACTTTAGTTATCTGAAACTGTATACCGTTAGTTCCCCTTCCTGAAACATCTGATTGTGATTGAAAGATTTGCCCAATGTATGAATCGGGGGTATCGAATAATTCTTCTACAATAACGTACTGAGTTTCTTCTGGACCTGAACCGCCAGATTTAGGATTAACAGATGCACCATCAAGGAATACATTTCTGGCGAATCTTGTAATCTGATTTTGTAAAATAGTTTGTAGTTGCGTAAGTTCTCTTGCTTGCAGAGCACGACCACTATTAAATAAGATTCGATGATATCCATCGCTATCTTTATAGTCGTCTCTATAAACTGTAGAAAATGTAGTTCCGCTGAACTGAGTTGGCATTTTATTATTCCTTTACAAATCGATTACGATTTTAATGTCTTCAGTTTGTTCGTCGTCTCGGGAAATAGGACTTCTATTGTCTATGTATACAACTTCCCCGGAGAAGTTATAGACTTCTGCGGGTCTAACCACCGGCTTTCCTGGCACAGTAGCAATGGTAGCACTACCACCTGCTTGCGAAACAGTTACTGTTTCTGCACTGTCATCAAATCTAGTAAACCCAGTATCTATTGTTTGGTGAATGTACAATATTTGATTAACAGCATCATAGTAATCTACGATTGCAGCTGCACCTGTTGTGCCGCCAGTGACAATATTATCTCCGGTGATATTGGCGGCAACCAATCCGGCATTAACGAAAAGTCTTTTATACGCATATGCAGTTGTAGATGTAAGAGCAGAATCTCCAACAAAACCAGGATATTGAGCAGAATCCTTCAATGGATTTCGTACAATTCCAATTTGACGGAAGTCATTAGTAACCTGAAAATCACCGCCCTCCGCGCCAGTTATTTGCGCGTTAAACATAAGAGCAGAAGATTTTAAATCTTCTATAGGGTTTGCGCCAAGACCTTCTTTGCCCGCAATTATTGGTCTTAATTTTGCACCAGAACCACCACCGCCTGATAAAGTTATAGATGCATTGTAATAATAACCACCGAAAGAAAAGTTAGGAGAAGTTGAATCTTGTTTCATAACAACTTCGTATACTCTTCCATTATTGTCTATGTTAGCATATGCTTGTGCTGTAGTTACAGAATCATTATCAGCATTCAATCCAATGGGTTGAATACTAATTGTCGGTGGAGAAGTATAACCAGTACCCCCAGAATCTACCGCTATTCCGATAATTTGCCCAGGAACAGAAGATTGTTGTATATCGAATTGTTGTTGCCTAGAAGCAGAAAGGTCGTCATAAGATGAACCGCCTTCTGAAGAATCTAATATCTTTTCTATTGGAATATAAGAAGAAGTTAAAAACCTTCTCGCCCTTTGAGCGCCAACATTGAAAAGGAATTTCCAAACATAACCATCATCACCAGAGGTGAATGGTTCGCCTGTAGTGTTTGTTGGTTTAAACAAAGAGTTTCTTACTACACCACTAGAAGTTTTGCCTTGTTGTAGACATATGTAAACGTTATTTGTATCCGTTATAACATAATAAGAATTTTGAATATCTCCTGACGGAGATATCACCAAATTAGAATTGAATACATTATCGTATGCCTCATAAACATTACCTGCTGTCCAATTATATCTCGGGACAACAAAGGAAACATCACTAATCAATTTCATTGATTGGATAGTTTCTTGAAATCTCAGTACTTCTTCATTAGAAGGATTTGGAACTGGCGGGACAGCATCAGAATCCCATTCTTCGACTCTCCCGAGGGCCATATAATAACGATCAGAATCCCCGAGGGAAACATTGACGTTTTCGTACCCGTCAAATATATTTTGTAAGATATCTCTTTTTAAAATATCGGTTACAGTAGCAGCCATTATTCCTTACCTTATGATGTCGTTACGCCAGTATCTTGAAGTAGGTGCCAGTTGCTACCAGACCAAATCAACATACAAGCAGAATTTTGTGCAATAGTGAATGAAGTAAACCCAGCAAAATTTGTTGGGGTTATTGTAGCAGTTTGAGTGTTAATATTTACAAATTTCTTCTGATCCCCAACATTAATTCCGTCTGGGAGAGTAACAGCAAATGGCGCAGAACCTTTATTTAATAATGTGGTTGCTCTGTCTATGCTTGCAACAGAACCTGTTGTGGTCAAGGTTTGTACATTTTGAACTACTCTAGAATCGCCGATAATTATCTTTCCGCTGTTTAATGGACAAATTTTAATATCAACATCGCCAGAATCCCCTACAACTGATAAAGAAATACCTGTACTAGAATCACCGTTTGTTACTTCTAGTCTGTTAACAGAACCAGTATATCCATTAAACGTTATAATAGGGGCATCATTACTATCATGAATATTATCTGCAATTACGTTTACCAGAGTTTTATTTGTTAAGGTATCTGTAGTATTTTGCAGAACTACCGTGCCAGTAGAATTAGGAAGTGTTATCGTTTTATTTCCACCAGTTGCTGTAGTAGCTGTTAATGTAGTATCAAACGTGCCACCATCAAAAACTATATCTCCTGACGGGGAAATAGTAAGTGCAGTGGTAGCAGCTGCTGAATCTCCCAAAATTGCAAACAGATTTCTAAAATTTGTGTTAATTTTGTCTGATGCGTCTCTAAGGGTATCCCCAGTACCATCATTAGCAGTAGTGCCGTTTTGTAAAATTTCTCTAGTTGCCATCTTCAAATTCCATAGAGTTTCATTTATTTATACAGTTCTAATAAACGTTTTCATCCAAGGTGTTGATAGTATTTGACATATCAGCAAAGGTGTCGTCTAGGGTGCGAGAATTTATATCATCTGCTCTTGCCAAGTTAGGATATTGCGTATGCCAATTATCAACATTAAATGGATGGTTCAAATCATTAACGCGAGTTCTAATTTCTGCACCATCAGAATCTACTGCAAGTTCTGTTATGTCTGTGGAATATAATCCAGTTCCACCAAGCTTCAGAATATTTGCTTGCTCTACTATATCAATTGGTGGAGGAGGCAAAATAATACTTTCTTGCGGACCAAACTTCAAACTAACAACCGAAGTAATTGCCACTTGCCCTTGTAGATAAATTCCAGCTGGATGTACAAAGGTTTTATAAGCATCTTTCCAAACATTTACGCTGACTGGAGTGGAAATTAATATAGAATATAGTTGGAAAAATTTATCGTCTGTTAATCTTTTATCGGTAAGGTCGGAACCTATTGTCGTGTTTCCTTGCCTAGTAGTGATAATTTTTAAACTTCTACCTGCCAATACATATCCAGTCTCTGCCAAATAAGACAAAGAATTATCTGATGAGTTTAAAGCATCATTAATATCTTCTAAAGGTTTTAATTCAATAGATCTTTGAGTAAAATTAATCGTATATTCTAAATCTTGTCTAAGTGCTATGTATTCTCCGGCATCATTTTGAACATATACGTTTATAGTTCCATCATTATAGGTGTAGGGGAATATCTTTCCCGAACTTTGACCAGAAGATAGATACACCAACTCATCAATTGGATTATCTCCTATATAAAATACTCTATCCTTCCCATAATCTACATCTATATCCAATCCATAGAAAGTTCTAAAAAATTGTTGAATAGAAAATGCTGTGCCTTTAGAACGATACAATAAATTAGAAAACTGTAGAGCAGAACGTTTGTCTTGGAAAGATTCAAAATATGATTTGCCTAGCAAAAGTTCCTTTGCGATAAAAGACAACAGTTCAGTCTTTGTTTCTGTTACATCCCTAGAAACAAGAAGATCATTAATTTTTTCGACAGGGTTATCATCTTCCTCTAAACTCTTGTAGTATTCTAAGAGGAAAGTGATTAAGTTTTGATACCTATCGTCAAAATATCCAGGAAGTGCTTCGTATACAGAATATTTGTCGAAATTTAAGTCTCGACGATAAGTATCTGTGAGAGTTTTATCTAAACTCATTAGTTAGTGCTCACAATTACCGATTTGGTGAAGGACTCGTCTGGATCATACTTAATGATATTGTTCAATTCTGCATTAACAACGCTTTGATTAGCAGGATATGCAAACAATTTTATAAAATTCTTATTACCAACAATACTTTGGACTTCTAATCCGGTTATTATAAACTCCCCAGTAGCCGGAACATAATATCCTATATTGTCCGACAGCACCTTACCAGAAGTTGCTACCAATTCTAAAGTCGTGGTCGGACCAGCAGAATAAACAATCGGAGTAACACCTTCCTGAGAAATTTTGACCCTACCGTCCAATTTATTTCTAATAAAACAAGAAGTATTCTTATAAATGAATATAGAACTATAAACACTTTTTTCAGTAGATTCTTGTGGTGCGCGTAATGCAGCAGGAAATTGTCCGGCATAATTTGTGGATATATTTAAAACAGGAAACAATTTGGTGCTCAATATAATGTCGGCGCGAGAAGAAAGCACAGATTCATCGGTGGCATCAACTCTGGTCAACATGTTAGAAAGTCGAAATACTTGATCAAACTTTCCTGTGTTCTCTGTAAAATACTGAGATATACTTTGTTCGACATTCGAACGAATTGTTGATTCAGTAAACCCTGTTAAAGCAGGATTAAACTGAAAAAATGTTTGTACAGAAACCCCTGTTTCTATTGGATCTTGATATTTTAAATTAAAAGAAGCGATAGAAAATTTATCAGCTAGATCAACAATGTTCGAACGAATATTGGTGATTGTACTATTAGTTAGTCCAGACTTCCACACAATTGAAGTGAAAACTGTTCCATAATCTGGCCGCGGGTCATCTTCACCGCCCCAAGATTTTATATCATCAATAAA
>Ga0070751_1001816_pt1 | contig 12354 bp, 10 predicted proteins | sample VirMetDEL_Aug_28_FD_78514 | JGI IMG/M metagenome (GOLD analysis project Ga0070751, IMG submission 78514) | Aqueous microbial communities from the Delaware River and Bay under freshwater to marine salinity gradient to study organic matter... | ecosystem: Environmental > Aquatic > Marine > Coastal...
CGAACACAGCGTCAGCCCGGAACGCCAAGTGGTACTGGATGCCTTGATCCGGCATCGCTGGAAGCCGTTGCCGACGGCGCAGGCGCTGGGGATTTCCCGGGCCACCCTGTACCGCCGAGTCAACCGGTTGGGCATCGACATGCCCGGCAAGCACTGACACAACAGGGTCACCCATGTGGGAGGGGCTTGCCCCCTCCCACATTTCACACCCTAGGCCTTGGGAGATCAGCGATAAACCAGCCCACCGTCGATCAACGGCGCCTGCCCGGTCATGTAATCCGCGTCCGGCCCGGCCAGGTAGGCCACCAACCCCGCCACATCCTCCGGCGTTTCCGCACGGCCCAAGGCAATCCCATCCACATACTGCTTGTAGGTCGCCCCCACTTCGGCGCCGGTAATCTCGGCCATGCGCTTGTCGATCTCCACCCACATATCGGTGCCCACTACGCCCGGGCAGTAGGCGTTGACCGTGATCCCGGCGCTCGCCAGTTCCTTGGCCGCCGCCTGGGTCAAGGCGCGCACGGCGAACTTGGTGGCCGAGTACACGCCCAGCAGCGCGAAGCCTTCGTGGCCGGCGATGGAACAGGCATTGATGATCTTGCCCTTCTGCTTGAGCGCCTTGAATTTCCTGCCTGCAGCCTGGATACCCCACAACACGCCCTGCACGTTGATGCCCAGGGTGCGCTCGACCTGTTCCGGGCTGACGTCCAGCAGCGCGTCGATCTGCGCGACCCCGGCGTTGTTGACGATAATGTCGAAGCCGCCGAGGGCCTGGTGTGCGTGTTCGACCGCCGCCACCACCTGGTCGCGCTTGGACACGTCGGCGATAAACACCGAGGCCTTGCGCCCCAGGGCCACGACTTCGGCGGCCACGGCTTCGAGCTTGGCGCCATTGATGTCGACCAGGGCGATGTCGGCACCGTCCTGTGCCAGGCGCAGGGCGATGGCCCGACCAATGCCCTGCCCGGCGCCGGTCACCAGTGCAACTTTTCCAGCGATACCCATGATGATCTCCTGCAAGGGTTAGAGAAGTCCTGTCTATCGCAGGTGGGCACGCAGGCTGTCGAGAGGCACGTCATTCAGTGGGCGGGCTGAGACGGGACGTCTCACTTGTAAAACCGGGCGGTTATGCCTAGCTTATGCGCCCCCCGCCCTGCGCTTTAAGGCCCTCCCCCATGGTTTTGCGTTTTCGTCCTGTCGTCAGTACACGTTTCGCCCTCGGCCTGCTGCTCAGCGGCGGGATCGGCAACAGTTGGGCGGCACAACTCGAGCTGCCGGCGTTGCAAGTCCAGGGCGAGGACACGTCAGGCTATCGCGCAGACACCGCCTCGGTCGGCGGCTTCAACGAGGCGCCGCTGCTGGACACTCCTGCCTCGATCACGGTGATCAATGCGGCGCTGATCAAGGACCAGCAAGCGCGCCTGCTCAGTGAAGTGCTGCGCAACGACGCTTCGGTGGGCGATAGCTACGCCCCCATCGGCTACTACGAAAATTTCGTGGTGCGCGGTTTCTCGCTGAATGCGGCGAGCAGCTACAAGATCAACGGGCGCACCATCACCGGCGAGCAGAACGTCGCCCTGGAAAACAAGCAGCAGGTGGAAGTGCTCAAGGGCCTGGCCGGTTTGCAGAGCGGGATTTCCGAGCCCAGCGGCGTGATCAACTACGTGACCAAGCGTCCGGAAGACGTGCGCCAGGTGACGGTGTCCACCGATGACCGCGGCAGTGGCTATATCGCCACCGATGTGGGTGGCTGGTTTGGCAGCGAGCAGCAATTCGGCCTGCGGGCCAACGTCACCCATGAAGACCTCAATGCCTATGTGGAGCACGCCAACGGCCAGCGCGACTTCGAGTCCCTGGCCTTCGACTGGAACATCAGCCCCGACGCGGTGCTGCAACTGGACGCGGAATACCAGAACAAACAACAGCGCTCGGTACCGGGCTACCAGTTGCTGGGCGGCACCGAGGTGCCCCACGACGCCTCGCCGAAAAAACTGTTGGGCCACCAGAGCGGTTCCAGGCAGGTCGGCATCGATTCGCTGAACCTCAACGGCACGTTCGAATACCGCTTCAGCGACCAGTGGAAAGGCAGCGTCAGCGCCGCGCGCAGCAAGGTGGTGATCGATGACTACAGTTCGTTTGCCTGGGGCGGCGACACCAACGGTGTCGGCAACCACTTCACGCCCGAAGGCAACTACGACGTCTACGACTACCGCAGCCCCGACGACACCCGCCGTGACGATGAAGTCCAGGCGGCGATGACCAGCCTGTTCGACACCGCAGGCATCGGCCATGAACTGACCTTCGGCACCAGCGCGTTTCGCCGGGTGATCGACAAGCGCAAGTCCGTCAACGAGTACATCGGCACGGCCAATATCGACGCTGACGCGCCGACGTTCACGCCCACCGACAAGCCGTTGAACGACAGCCATCGCACCCTCGACAGCCGCCAGTATGGCCTGTTCATCACCGACCGCATCCGCCTCAACGAGCACTGGCAAACCCTCCTCGGTGGCCGCGAAGTGCGCCTGGATGAAAAAGCTTTCGACGGCGTCACTGGCAACCAGGCCCGCCACACCCAGCAATACGTGTTCCTGCCCCAGGCATCGTTGATCTACAAACCGGTGGAAAACATCTCGCTGTACACCAGCTACAGCAAAGGCCTGTCCCTGGGCGGCACCGCCCCCTGGTTTGCCAGCAACGCCGATGAAACCCTGGCCCCGACCACCTCGCGGCAAATCGAGGCCGGGGTGAAATACGACTGGCGTCGCATCAGCTTCGCCGCCGCTGTGTTCCAGACGCGCCAGGCCTACCAGTACGCCAAGCCGGATGGCGCCGGCCAGTTCACCTACGTGCAGCAGGGCGAACAGAAAAACACCGGCGTGGAACTGTCGGCCAACGGCTGGGCCACCGAGCGCCTGCAGATTTCCACCAGCGTGGCGGCGATTCGTGCACGGGTCAGCGGCAGCGGCACACCGGCATACGAAGACCACCAGGCGATCAACGTGCCCAAGCTGCGCGCCAGTGTGTACGCCGATTATGCGTTGCCGTGGGTCAATGGCCTGGCGGTGCTCGGCGGCGTGCAATACAGCGCCAAGAAGTACGCCAATCGCAGCGGCAATGTGGAGGTGGGGGATTACGCGGTGGTCAACGTCGGCAGCCGCTACACCACCCGGGTCGACGGCTACGAGACGGTGTTCCGCCTGAGCGTCGACAACCTGTTCGACAAGCGCTACTGGCGCGACGCGGGCGAGTACATGGGCGATGACTATCTGTTCCAGGGCGCGCCGCTGACGGCGCGCCTGAGTGCTTCGGTGAACTTCTGACACTTACTGCTGTGGCGAGCGGGCTTGCGAATCGTCGCACCGCCCGCGTTGGGGTGCGAAGCGCCCCTGATGAAGACGAATGGGGTATATCAGGCACTCCTCTGCGCCTGGTTTTGGGGCTGCTGCGCAGCCCAGCGCGGGACAAGCCCGCTCACCACAAAAGAGCCGTCTTCAACCGCCTTATTCAGGCATCTTGCGGAAACCTACCGCGAGGCGGTTCCAGCTGTTGATGGTGGCGATGGCCACGCTCAGGTCGACTTGCTCCCGGGGGCTGAACTCGGCGGCGAGCGCGGTGAAGTCTGAGTCCGGGGCGTGGGTCTGGCTCAGCAGCGTCAGGCTCTCGGCCCAGGCCAATGCCGCGCGTTCACGCGGGGTGAAGAATGGCGTTTCGCGCCAGGCCGACAAGGTGTACAGGCGACGCTCGGTCTCGCCACCCTTGCGGGCATCGGCGGTGTGCATGTCCAGGCAAAAGGCACAGCCGTTGATCTGTGAGACCCGCAGGCGGATCAGCTCCAGCAATGGCAGTTCGATGGAGAGTTTGCCGACGGCGGCTTCCAGGGCGAGCATGGCTTTCATGGCGTCTGGGGAAGCGGGGTAGAAATCGGTACGGGCTTGCATGGGGAACTCCGGAACGGTGGGAAGTGGTGGCTAGGTTAGCCACCGGGCCGTAGGGGAGAAATAGCCAATTACGGGGAAGAACAGGTGACCAATGGCGCGATCAACCTGGTAATGGAATTACCCGCAACGGTCGCACCGACTTATAGGAAAAACTCGAATAGATCTCCTTGACGCACGGCAGCGTCTGCAACACCTCCCGCGCAAACTCGCCGAACGACTCCAGGTCCCTGGCCACCACCTCGAGCAAAAAGTCATAGCGTCCCGACACGTTATGACAGGCCACGATTTCCGGAATATCCAACAGGCGTTGCTCGAACGCCCGGGCGATTTCCTGGGTGTGGCTCTCCATCATGATGCTGACAAACGCCGTCACCCCATACCCCAGCGCCTTGGGCGAGAGGATCGCCTGGTAGCCGCTGATCACCCCGCTTTCCTCCAGGTTCCTGACCCGTCGCCAGCACGGTGAAGTGGTCAGGGACACGCGGTCGGCCAGCTCGGCCACGGTTAAACGGGCATTACCCTGCAGGGCGTTTAATAACGCTTTGTCGGTGCGATCCAGCGTGATGGGCATGACGTGCCTCTGTTTATTGTTTTTAGCGAGTTTTCATCCCAGGACAAGGGATTTGTCGGCAAAGTTTGGAAAATACGGCCGTGGTTATAAGCATAGCATTGTAGGAAATAAGGAGCGCCCGACATGAATACTAAACACAATGCATTCGGCTTTTCCACCCGTGCCATCCACCACGGCTACGACCCCAAGGACCACCACGGCGCACTCGTGCCGCCGATCTACCTGTCGGCCACGTTTGCCTTTCCCACCGCCGAATACGGCGCCGCCTGTTTCGCCGGCGAGGCCGGCGGCCATTTCTATACGCGCATTTCCAACCCGACCCTGGCGCTGCTGGAGTCCCGCATGGCCAGCCTGGAAAACGGCGAGGCGGCGGTGGCGTTCAGTTCGGGCATGGGCGCGATTGCCGCGACGTTCTGGACCCTGCTGCGCCCAGGCGATGAGGTGATCGTCAGCCAGACGCTCTACGGCTGCACCTTCGCCCTGCTGCATCACGGTATCGGCGAATTCGGCATCAAGGTGCGCCACGTGGACCTCACCGACCTGGCGGCCCTGCAAGCGGCACTCAGCCCCGCCACGCGCATGATCTACTGCGAAACCCCGGCCAACCCCACCCTGCAACTGGTGGACATCGCCGCCGTGGCCGCCCTCGCCCATCAACAGCCGAACGTGACCGTGGTGGTGGATAACACCTACTGCACGCCGTACCTGCAACGCCCCCTGGAACTGGGCGCCGATGTGGTGGTGCACTCGGCCACCAAGTACCTCAGCGGCCATGGCGACATCACCGCCGGCATCGCCGTGAGCAACCAGGCCCTGGCCCAGCGCATTCGCCTGCAAGGCCTCAAGGACTTGACCGGCGCGGTGATGTCGCCCCAGGACGCTTCGCTGTTAATGCGCGGCCTCAAGACGTTGGCCCTGCGCATGGACCGCCATTGCAGCAACGCCCAGGCCGTGGCCGAAGCCTTGCAGGCGCATCCCGCCGTGGAGTGGGTGACGTATCCGGGGCTGCGCGGCTTCGCGCAACACGCATTGGCGGCGCGGCAGATGAGCCAGGCCGGCGGCATGATCGCCTTCGAACTCAAGGGCGGGATCGACAGCGGACGACGCTTCATGAATGCCCTCAAGCTGTTCACCCGCGCGGTCAGCCTGGGCGACGCCGAGTCACTGGCCCAGCACCCGGCGAGCATGACCCATAGCACCTACACCCCTGAAGAACGCGCGCACCACGGCATCAGCGAAGGCCTGGTGCGTTTATCGGTGGGGCTTGAGGACGTTGCCGACCTGTTGGCGGACGTGCAGCGGGCGCTGGCCAAGTGCACCCGCGCCGTGCCACGCCAAGCGCTCAAGCCTCTCGCGCCTTCACCTTCAAATGCCGCGCATACCAAGGCCGCTGCGGCACGCGCTTGAACAGGCCCTGCAACAGGTGCTCGTCCTCGCCAAAGGTAATGCGCAAGGCGAGCTTCATGGTCTCCGGGTCCATCTCCATCGACTTGCCCATCTGCAACCCCGGGGTGGTGCTGCAGCCATGGGTGTCCGGGCCCAGCCACGGGTCGTCGACTTCGACCCAACGCCCCGGGGCGAACCAGGCCACGCCGTTGACGTCCAGGCGCCTGACTTCGCCGGGGTTGAAGCGTTCGTGGGCGCGGTACCAGTCCTCGATACGGTCGTCGATCCAGCCGTGGAAGTGCCAGAACACCGGGTTCACATGGGATGAAAACGGGTCGCCGAGGAAGTCGTTTTCTGCCGCGTACCAGCGCGGGGCAAAGTCTGCCGGGTCGCGGGCCAGGGGGACCGGCGCGCCGTTGGACGGGTCGCGGGGCACCGAGGCCCAGCGCATGTGCAGCCAGTCGTGCAGGCCCAGTTCCATTTCGGAGCCGAGCTGGCCCAAGGTCAGTCTGGCCAGGTAGCGCGGGTCGCGGTACTGCGATTCCCAGACCTGGAAGTTGCTGTGGTAGGTCTCGGCGGCCTTGATGTCGCTGACCCACTGGGTGTATTCGCTGTCGTCCGGGGCTGACCAGGTGGGCGGCAGCGCGAAGCCGTCGTGGTTGTCGAAGTAACGCAGGAAGCCTAGGCGGTCGCGCTCCAGCGCCGGTTGCGGTTCGGGGAATACGGGCCACGAGGGCAGATCCTGCATGGAACGCGCGGTGCCGAGCATATGCCGGTGCATGAAGAAAAAATCGATGCCCGAGCCGTTGCGGTCTTTGTGTTTGCCACGGGCGTCACGCTCCTTGCCGCGCGGGCCGGGTTGCCAGCCGATGCCGCGCAGGGCGTCGCGTTTTTCTTCGGAGAGTTTGTGCCACTGGTCACGGGTGGCGTGCCACAGCTGGTGAAACAGGCGGTGCTCCGGGGCAATCAGCCAGGCCAGCAGGGTCGGGTTGAGGCCGATGCGTTGGCGGGCTTCGGGAAACAGCTGTTTGTGGGCGATAAAGCGGTTGTCACGTTCGGTCAAGGCCAGGGGGCGATCCAGGTCGAGGATGTGCCCGCTGAGGGTGCTGCTGCCGGCGTTGGCGAAGTCGGCCCAGACTTCATCGAGGGTCATCTTGAACTCATAGGCGGGCCTGCCGTCGAGGGCATCGCGGTCGATCAGGCGCCAGTAGAGCAAGGCGCCCTCGCCCGTCAGCAGGTCACCGAGCACGCGGTAGCGCGGTTCGCCGTCGGCGCGCAGGTTGGCGGCGGTGTCCAGGTAGCCGCGCAGGCCACGGCCACGGGGGGCTATGTCGAGCAGCAGTTCCAGGCCTTGCAGCGGCAGGCCCTTGAGGCCGGCGTCGCGGCCTTCCAGGCGCAGGCGCCACACCCCGCGCAAGGTGTTGGCCAGGTGCTGCCCGGCGGTGTCGGCCAGGTCCACGGTGGCTTCGCCGGGGGTGATGGGGAATTCTTCTTCGCGCGTCAACTCGCGATGGGCATAGAAAGCGGCCGGCACAGCCGCGCCGGTCAGCGCCAAGCCTGCGATGAACCCACGTCGAGAGATGGTCATTGTCTACCTTAGGAAACGGCTTTATCAGAGCTAGAACGTTTGCAGGCCGGGGAAATTTACCGCCCTGCCCGCGCCGCCTAAATTTCCCCGCGCACCACTCGTTCTTCCCTGATAGCGAAGGCCTCAACTGACTGAGATGGCAATGACAAAACCACGTTCGAAAAAGGCGCTGTACATCGGCGTGCCGCTGGCACTGGCCATCGGTGCCGGCGCAGGCTTCCTGGCCTGGGATCACTGGTTCAAGGGCAATGCCGGCTACCCGCTCGCCGTGATCAAGCAGGCCAATGAACTGCAGGACCGCCTGCTGTCGTTCGACAGCCACATCACCGTGCCCATGGACTTTGGCACCGCCGGCAACGAGGCGGACAAGGACGGCAGCGGCCAGTTCGACCTGGCCAAGGCGGCACGCGGTCGCTTGTCCGGCGCAGCCCTGACGATCTTCGGCTGGCCGGAAATCTGGAATGGCCCCAATGCCCCGCACAGGCCTACTGACGGCATTGTCGAGGAAGCCCGCCACGAGCAGGAGGTGCGCTACAAGATCATCTCCGGCATGGTGCGTGACTTCCCCAATCAGGTCGGCATCGCCTATACCCCGGATGACTTTCGACGCCTGCATGGCGAAGGCAAGTTCGCGATTTTTATCAGCATGCTCAACGCCTACCCCCTGGGCAATGACCTGAACCAGCTGGACCTGTGGGCCGCCCGTGGCATGCGCATGTTCGGCTTCAGTTATATCGGCAATAACGCCTGGTCCGACTCATCGCGCCCACTGCCGTTTTTCAATGATTCCGTCGATGCCCTCGAAGGCCTGTCGGACATCGGCAAGCAAGCAGTGCAGCGCCTCAATGACCTGGGGGTGATCATTGACGTGTCGCAGATGTCGACCAAGGCCCTGGAGCAAGTCGCGCAGCTGAGTCGCACGCCGATGGTGGCGTCCCACTCGGCACCGCGCGCGTCGGTGGACATCCCGCGCAACCTCAGCGACAAGGAACTGCAACTGATCAAGAACAGTGGCGGCGTGGTGCAGGTGGTGGGCTTCCCGGCCTACATACGCCCCCTGAGCCAGCCGACCCAGGACAAACTCAACACCCTGCGCGCGCGTTTCGACCTGCCGCCGCTGCCCAACCTGGCCATGGCCCTGATGCCGGGGGACGCGATCATCGCGGCATGGCCGGAGCAGAAGTTCGGCCAGTACGCCCAAGGGCTGTACGGGATTCTTGAGGAAGAACCCAAGGCCACGCTCAAGGACTGGGGCGACGCCGTCGACTACACCGTGCGCAAGATCGGGATCGATCACGTCGGCATCGCTTCGGACTTCAACGACGGCGGCGGTATCGACGGCTGGAACAACGTCGGCGAAATCCGCAACGTCACCGCCGAACTGATCCAGCGCGGCTACTCCGAAGCAGACATCGCCAAGCTGTGGGGAGGCAACTTCCTGCGGGTGTGGGACCAGGTACAAAAAGCCGCCAGACCCTTGGCCAACCGCTAATCACCTAGAAGCAAGTCCATGACTGACCGCCGTACGTTTCTCAAGCAGGCCGGGGTATTCGCCGCCAGCCTGCCATTGGGCGCTGCACTCATCCCGCAGGCACTGGCTGCCACCACCACGGATGACCCATGGACGGGGCTCAAGCAGCTATTCAACCAGGACCCGGATTACCTGCACTTCTCCAACTTCCTGGTGGCCTCGCACCCCAGGCCGGTACGCGAGGCCATCGAGCGTTACCGCGCCCAGATCGACCGCAACCCAGGGCTCGCCATGGACTGGGACCTGGAGGAAACCTGGAAGCGCGAAGGCCAGGTACGCGAATGGGCCGGCCGCTACCTCAAGGCCACCCCGGCGCAGATCGCCCTGACCGGCAGCACCTCCGAAGGCCTGGCGATGATCTATGGCGGCATCAAGGTGCGCCCGGACCAGGAAATCCTCACCACCGTGCATGAGCATTACGCGACCCAGAACGTGCTGGATTTTCGCGTACTCAAGGAAGGCACCCAGGTGCGCCGGATCAAGCTGTTCGAGCGGGCCAGCCAGGTCTCTGCCGATGAAGTGCTGGGGAATATCCAGCGCAATATCCGACCCAACACCCGCGTGCTGGGCATGACCTGGGTACAGTCCGGCAGCGGCGTGAAACTGCCCATCGGCGAGATCGGCAAGCTGGTGGCGGCGCACAACCGCAACCGCGACGACAAGGACCGCCTCCTCTATGTGGTGGATGGTGTGCATGGTTTCGGCGTGGAAAACCTCGATTTCCCCGACATGCATTGCGACTTCTTTATCGCCGGTACCCATAAATGGATGTTCGGTCCGCGGGGTACCGGGCTGGTGTGCGCGCGCAACCCTGAAAACACCTACGTCACGCCCATGGTGCCGACCTTCTCCGAAGACAAGGACTTCGCCACCATCATGACCCCCGGCGGCTATCACGCCTTCGAGCATCGCTGGGCCGCGGATGAGGCCTTCAAGCTGCACCTGCAACTGGGCAAGGCGCCGGTCCAGGCGCGCATCCATGGGCTGAACGCCGAACTCAAGGAGCAATTGCTGGCACACCCGCAGATCGAACTGGTCACGCCGCGCAGCCCCGAACTGTCTGCCGGCTTTACCTTCTTCCGGGTCAAGGGCCAGGACAGTGATCGGGTGGCGGCCTACATGCAGAAGAACCGCGTGGTGATCGACGCGGTGGACCGCGACGTCGGCCCGGTGATCCGCACGGCGCCCGGCCTGCTCAACAACTCCGACGAAATCCAGCGCTTCATGACCCTGCTCAGCCAGCGGTTGTGACGCGCCTTTTTCCCTTTGCACGAGAGGCCCCTATGACGCCACTGCGACTCAACCCCCTGACGACCCTGGCACTGACCGCCCTGTGCGGCGCGCTGCTGCCGGGCCTGGCCCAGGCTGCCACGCCGCAACCGGGCAAAGTGTTCAAGGACTGCAAGGACTGCCCGGAAATGGTGGTACTGCCCGCCGGCACCTTCACCATGGGGACGCCGGAAGACGAAGTCGGCCGCGAGCCGGACGAAGGCCCGATGCATGAAGTGACCTTCGCCAAGCCGTTCGCCATGAGCCGCTTCCACATCACCGCCGGCGAATGGGACAGCTATATCCGCCAGACCGGGGTGAAGATCGCCGACGGCGACACCCGCCCCGGCCGCGAATGCATCGCCAGCAAGCCACGCTACCCCCAGGGCCAGCGCCAGCCGGCGGTGTGCATGGACATGGACGACATCAAGCACTATGTGGCCTGGCTGTCGAAAAAGACCGGCCAGCAGTACCACATGGTCAGCGAAGCCCAGCGCGAATACGCCGCACGCGCCGGCTCCACCGGGCCATTCCCGTTCCCGTTCGACGAGGGCAAGGGCTACAGCATCGCCAAGCATGCCAACACCTACGGCCCGGCGGACGGCTACAGCTATTCCTCGCCCGTGGGCAGCTACCCGCCGAATGCGTTTGGCATGTACGACATGCATGGCAATGTCTATGAGCGGGTGGCCGACTGCGAGCACTCCAGCTACATCGGCGCGCCCACCGACGGCAGCGCATGGATGGAGCCAAACTGCGAGGGCTACATGATTCGCGGCAATGACTGGGGCGAGGCGCCGGTGTTTTCGCGCTCGGGCAACCGCAACAACATCTATCCGCAGACACGGGGGGATTGGATTGGCTTCAGGGTCGTGCGCGATCTCTGAAGCTGACGGGATTTAATCTGGGAGGGGGCTTGCTCCCGATGGGGTGCGGCAGTCGACATCGCCATTGACCGATACTCCGCCATCGGGAGCAAGCTCCCTCCCACAGTCAGATCGTGCGCGGCTTAGACCCCCTTCTGCGCCAGCAACTCCAGGCCTTCATGCAACGCCGGGAACAGGCTGTTATTGAAGTTGTTCCAGCGCAGTTCGAGGATGGTGTCGTCCGGCGAAATTTCGGTCTTGAGCACGTCGTGGAACACTTCGCCGGAGTCGATGCCGTTGTCCACGTAGTGGAACGAGGCGCCAGTCAGGTACAGCGGTTCACACGGCTGCGTCTGCTTGGTCGCCCAATCCACCACGGCTTGTCCGCGGGCACCGTACAAGGCATTCCAGGTGGCGTAGGCACCCCGGCGCTCATAGGGCGATTCGATACGGGTGATACCGGGGTGGATGTTCATGATGCGACGGGCAAACGGCGCACCGGGGCGCACCAGCTCGTCCAGGATCACCAGCAGGCCGTCGAGCACCACGATATCGGCCTTCAATTCCACCAGGGTGTCATGCAGGCGACGTTCGAAATCCTGCTTGCCGGCAACGTGTTCCGCGCTGCCCCGAGGCAGGCGCCGATAGGTGGACGGCACGCTCAGCAGCAGATCGTTGACCAGGCGCCCCTGCACCCGCAGGTCGGCCGGGTACAGCCACTGGCGGCCGGGCTTATAGGCAAAGCCGTAGTCGGCCACCAACTGCTGGTCCCGCGGGTTCTGCTCATCGTCGTCATATATCACGCCCACCAGGTTGTAGGCCTCGCCCAGTGACGTGTCGTTGAGCGACCCCACCAGAAACTCCAGCACCGACTTCATGTAGCGCTCGTGGTCCTTGTAGGCCACCGGCTGGCCGGCCTTGTCGGCAGCGGCATTGCGCAGGGACCACACGTACACCAGGTTCTTTTTCGTCATTGTTTCGCTCTCGCTGGAAAGATCAGGCACGCGCCGATACGCGTGCGCCTACACCACAAGAACGAACCAGCCCACGCGCAATTTATCCGCCACCACCACCGCCGGGCACGCCGAGCTAAATAGTCGCGCCAATCCTTCGTTTGTCATGGGTAAGGGTCTGTGTGCCCAGCCCCCTCTTTTTCACTTTCCGGGAAGTACTTATGACCGACCCCAAGCGCGGCGCCTTCA
>Ga0070751_1001819_pt1 | contig 12331 bp, 7 predicted proteins | sample VirMetDEL_Aug_28_FD_78514 | JGI IMG/M metagenome (GOLD analysis project Ga0070751, IMG submission 78514) | Aqueous microbial communities from the Delaware River and Bay under freshwater to marine salinity gradient to study organic matter... | ecosystem: Environmental > Aquatic > Marine > Coastal ...
CGAGAAGCATGTACGAGACGAGGCCGTGTCCAACAAGGCCGAAGCCTACCTAAAAAGATACACCCGAAAGGACAGGCAAGATGTGATCTCGATTCTTAAGTTGCACGATATCAAGTCCTTAATGTCTTACAGGGTCTGGAAATACGACCAGAAGTATTGACTATCTTTACTCTCCCATGAGAGTAAACAGACACAAGAAAATCAAGATGAACATTGACAGATTGCTTGAAGCAAACGCCAAGTACCAGGCGAACAATGTGTGCGTAACGAACACACCTGAGCAGCAGAAAGAAATTAACAACTACTGCAACGACAAATTCATTAAACCCATAAAAGAGATTGATCCCGAATGGTTCGAGATCATCAAAAAGCAAAGCGAATAATTCGTATATTTGCTTTGTTACACGGGTTAGTTAGCTGTGGAACTTCGCAATCTGTTAGAGAGGGCTTCGGCCCTCTCTTTTATTCTACTTGATTCTTTGCGAGAAGAACCTTGATCTCTTGTATGTCTTTCAGTAGCTGCTTCACATCAGCTTTAAATTCGGCGTTGTCTGCTTCCAGGGCGTGAACCCTTGCGCTAAGTTTTCCGTAGTCGTTCTGGAACTTAACCCATCCAGCCACGAGCCCGCCAGCCACCACAAGGAACTCGAAGTGAGATAAATTGTCAAGCATAATTACCCGCTGCAAGATTCGCAATCCTCTGGATTGTCGATGTTACACTTAATAGTACCGTCCTTAATCTTCTGCTCCTGCTCCTTGAGCTTGTCCTGGTCCAGGAAATCGCAGCCAAAGTCTTCTTCGTTCATGAGTATAGGGTTGGGTTTTCAAGGGACTTCTTGCCAGCAAGCTTTAGGGCTTTCTTGCCAGCTTGTTTTGCAAAGTATTTTGCTAGAGGTCCGCTCGCGGCTCTCAAGGCTTTAGCCCCGTATCCCAGAGCCTGTATACCTTTTCCCGCAGAAGAGGCGGCCAATCCTGCTTCAAGCACGGGCCTCATGTATGTGTCTGCGAACTGATGTGTGTCTTCTCTTATGCCGTCTTGCATTTTTCTCATCTCCATAGCCCCCTGAACACCAAGGTTTTTGTAGGCGCTGGCCTCGTCTTTGTTTCTGGGGACGAAATCCGCAGACACCTCAGCGGCGTCTAGCATTACGTTGCCTGGACTAAATGTCTGAGAGTTGGGATCAAAGGCCAAGCCAACGTCGGTTCCGTGCTTGTCGTACGCCGCCATCATTTTTTGTTGATACTCCTCTGGAGACAACTCGGTCTTTTGAACCATAGCCTCGTTAGCGCCCATAGGTGTAGCCACTCCGTTGTCAGCATACACCCTTCGCCTTCTTTTTATAAGTCGTACGGGTTTCATTTTCTAGCCTTTTCAATGGTTCTTCCTGCAAAGTATGCACCGAAGGCGGTGAGCATCAGGATCTCAAGCAAAGATACATAACTATCTTTCACGTTAAATGGCCATGAATCCATGGAGTCGGCCACCATCGTAGCCATAAACATGAGCATAAGGGCTATCAGGGTTACAGGTCGAATGTACTTAGCGAGCTTGACGTCGCTACCCATGTCGGCCTTCCATCTCTCCGTTACGTTGTTTTGGAACTGCACCTCTGCCTCGACCGCAGCTCTAGCCTCTTCGGGGTCCACCCCTGGCTCCTTGTCCAGCAGGTTTTTAACTAGGCCTAATGCCCCTTGATCGGGGAGAAGGTCGCCCACGGTATCTAAAATACCTGGGGCCTTCTCTCTGAGCCATCCGCCCAGCTTTGTGTCTCTTATCTTCTTCTTCATTAGAGTGCGTTTGTTATTGCGTTTCTAGATCTTGGGTCTATGTACTGACCTCTCAGCTCGTAGTATGCCATATTGAACTCCCTTATCTCTATGAGCTCGGCTTCAGTGAGCTTGTGTATGGCGTTAATTCTGTCGATGTAGTCTTCGATCTTCTGAGCCCGCTGCTTAGCATCTCGTATCATCTCAAGCCTTTCTTTCGTGCCTCTCAGGATATCGTTAAGCTGCTGTACACCGACAAAGTTCAGACCCTCGGCGTCCGTTTCGCCAGCCTCTATCTCTCTCTTGTACTGTCCAAGCTCGTTTATGTTTTCGGTGAACACGTCGTAGCTGTAGTACTTGTTCTCGCTTCCGTAAAGGATGTTTATGAACGGGATGTCTCTGCGCTCTATAGGGACAGTGTCTTCCTCCCTCATGGTAAAGAGCTCCTCGACAAACTGGTCAGAAGTCTCTACGTTCTGCAGCCTGATAGCTTTTCTTTTGGCCATCTCGTATCCAATTCGGCTGAGGTTTGCGACCTGCCCGACTGTCTTTCCAAGTCCCGCAGTGTAGGATGAGATGAGGTATGCGTACGGATCAGGGTTAATGTCGATGTCTCCGCTTACATTCTCTGTACCTCCAGTAATCTTGTTGAGGTATCGAGCCATCTCTTTCACGACCTCGGGAGATCTAAACGACAGAGTCCACTCTGGCACTGGGGCCCCGAATGGATACTGCTCTCTGATGATCCTGTTGCCAGTGAATGAGGTGTTAGCGTAAAGGTCTACGGGGAACCTCAGGGCTGTGGGTAGGAAGCCCAGCCCCAGTCTCTCGATCACGTTGTTCCCCTGGCCAAAGCCAAGCGGAGAGAAGGAGTTCATAGAACCCATTCCCAGGAAGATGCCGCCCTCGATGATATCTCTCTGTCCAGAAGAGATCTCTCCGATGGTCAGGCCGAGGTTGTTGAACATGTTGTATCCGTAGGGGATCGGCAGGGTCATGTAGTCGCTAGGCCCGTCTCCGTAGAAGATGATGGAGTTTCTCTCCTTGATGTAGTCTGGGATGGTATTGTAGTACAGCTCACCAGACTCGTCTTCTCCAGACATGGCGATGTTGAACATCGTCTTCATAACTTCGAAGGCCACGACACCTCCCGCCAGCTTTGCAGGAGCAGGCGCTCGGTTGAACCAAGAGTCCGCCTGTCCGTTCTGACCTGGGAGGCTTGCCTTGGGGGTGGCCATGGTTCTTGTGAACCTGGCCGCAGACTGAGCCGCAGCATTGAAGAACAGGTACATAGAGTTGTAGCTCGAAGACGCCTCACCAGATCTGTTGAAGTTGACGGTAATGTTCTTCGACAGCTGTGCTGCACGCTGCTTAGATGCACCAGCCTTACGCGCCTCGAGGTATGCTGCAAACCTGATGGCGTTCTCGAACGCCTCGTTGATGCCCTCGATGTACTCGAACACCTTGGTTCCCTGATAGAAGCCCTTAAGAATCTTCTTGGTCTTGGAAGGGTCTTGCGCTGCCTTCTCGAGCTTCTCCTGTATCTCCTTGATGGTTTCAGAATAAGACCACCCTGTACGACCTCCAGCTTGCTTCCACTCCTGCATAGCCTCGGCCATCTCTGAGTCTAGGTCGAGCCCAAAAGCCCCCTCTTTAAGAAGCGGTTTCAGAACCTTGAGCGAAGTCTTTACCACCTGGGAGGAGAACTTCCCTGGCTCCAGGCCGAACCCAGTCATGATACCACCGTCTCTTTCAACCTCGGACATGGCGTTGAACAATGCAGACCCAATGTCTCGCATGTAGTTCTTAATGAAGAAGGCTGGATTGTATACGGTTGCAAAGTTTCTGAGCAAGGATATGTACTTACCCATGTTCTTTACAGCAGAGCCTGTCTCCTCTTCGGTCAGCCCGTTGAGAGCGTCTGCGTAGTTCATGTCCTTGAAGAATATGAAGTGCTGCTTTCCGTTGATTCGAAGCGGCACCATGTTTCGGTGCGCCTTCATCTCCGCTACGTTCATCTTCTGTTGAGACCCATCATCTGCAAGCTTGGTCATGGGCGTGTCCTCAGAGTACAGCTTCCATACAGAATCCTTGGGGTTCTCCTTCACTAGTCTGTGAAGCGAGCGCATAGCCTCATCCTTCCTGGCGCGTTGCTTGATGGCCATGTTCTGAGCCACCACAGAAGCTACGATGTTGGTTCCCGTTCTAGACTTTCTACCCTTGGCCTTCTTGCTTGACTTGCCGTAGACAGAGAAACCGCCTCCCCCCGTGGGGTAAGAGTTGCTTTCTTCTGACTGCTCGTCTGCTGCCAGTCCGCTAAGCGGGACGTAGTTCTTGAAGAGAGATTGCCAGTGCTCTATGGTCTCTCTGGACTCGAGCCCACCTTCGATCATGGTTCTTCTGGTGTTCTCTACGATATCGTACACCATGTTGACCGACTCCATAATCTCTGGAGACATGAGCTCGTCGATAATTGCATCTGCCTCTTCGTCTGTCATACCAGATCCAGCTTCGAGGTCGCTTCTTTTCTTTGCGATATGCGCGTTGCGCTCCTTAGCGTGCAGCGCATAGAGCAGGTCGGACAGATCCTCAGGGGTAACGCCCGCTCTTTCAAGGCTCTTTCCGATCTTTTCTATCTCTCTGCCGAGGGCCTCCATATCTTCCCTAACCTTTCCGTAGAACAAATCGATAGCCATCTCAAAGTCCTGAGACTCTGGAACCCTTTCACCCTTGAAGACCTCGATGTCCTGCTGCAAAAGCATGACATCGCTGTACTTATCCTGAAGTCTTCTAGTTACGTACTCAAGCTTTTCCCCGTACGGCGTAGGCGTAGACTTCTCCCATGCACTGTTGCCCTCGGTGTACACCCTGCCGCCAAGTCTTCTGGACTTGAGCGCCTGGCTTCCTCTCGCTAGCCTTGATTCTTGCTGGCCGTGCTGCCCAAACCTTGTCTGCCCGATTTCTTTTTCTGGATTGTATATAACGTCAGCGTCAGATGCGTTTTCGTAAAGGGCGTATACAACGTCTTCCATGCTTTCAGCCATGACCGCAATAGGAAAACCGTTGTTAAAGTTTTCTCCAGTCGTGTCATCCATTCTTTCTGTCGTCAACCCTGGAGCTCTTGCAATATAGGTGGTGACTATTCTACCAGTTCCTTCTGACCCCAAGTCGTTAAACCTAGGGTCGTTCATTGTCTCAAGTATCTCTTCCTTGCTCAAAAATCCAGCGTGATTCTTGGCCTTCATGTTCTTTACGACCCTCTGGATAAACCTCTGTCTACCCTCAAACCCAATCTGATCATTTACATGCTCAGGAAGGTTAGACATAAAATCAAGAAAAGCCATAAGACCCTGTTCGTCCTGAATCTTTATTCTGTTCTTCTTGACTTTAATTCCAGGCGCGTTCTTGAGTTTCCTGTCGTTTAGTATTCTCTCAAATCTGCTGTACTTTTTTGAGTCTACGTTTATGCCTCTTGTAGTCTGATAGCTTTTTGTTGCTACTCCAATCTGACTTCTGAGGGCGTTATTTATAGCGTCAATGAGGTCGTTCGTGTAGTTGTTGCCAGCAGACTTGTTTTGTGTGTAGTACTCATTGACGTACCTAAAGAACATCTCTATGGTCTTCGGGCTTCTAAGAGTGTTGTCTGGGGCTCTGAGGGCTATATCTATTGCAACGTATGCTGCCCACTCTGGAAGATCGGTAAGAGAGCTAGCGCTCTCTCCGCTTATGTGAGAGGAGAGCATTGAGTCGTCGAACCCTACTGCGCCTAATGGTCCACCTATTTGATTCTGAACCAGCGCAACGGCATTTCCTTCAGCATCCTTTAGTGTGTTTCCCTTCTTGTCCCTGATCACCCACACGGCCTCTCCAGACTTTGTTCTGTCGTACAGAATGGCCTTACTAACCATATTGTTTTTCAGTGTATGCACAGATATGCCAAGTCTTTCTGCAGCAAGTTTCAATGCTTCGTGTCTGTTCTTCCCAAATACAGCCCTATCACTCAAGGAAAGAGCCTCTTCTTCTGAGATTCCGATAGGCATATTGATGTAGTCAGAAGACTTCATATCCCCATACGTAGGGGGGTCGCCCTTCTTTTTTCTACCCCTCTTAGACCCGATGCCAACCTCCTTCTCCTTCAACAGCCTGGAAGTCAATGGCTTACCTGGACGAGAATCTAGCACAAGGTCAGCGCCCTCCTTGATCTCTTCCATTCTTATTGTGGCGTAGGCAAGCTCGTCCTCTGGTATAATAGACAGGTCCTGCGTTCTCTTCTTTCTGTAGATAGAGTTCATGGGGAGAAGCTCCCATACGTTGAGCCCAGACTGTGCAGCGTCGTACTCGAGCTGCGCGTTAGCCTCGTCTCTAGTCATGAAGTCAAAACCTTCGGCCAGGTCGAACAGCTCTGGGGCGTTCGACCTGTCCAGCACATATATTCTTTTGCCAGACTGAGAGGCAACCCTTTCGTACACCTGCTCGATGTTTACGTCGGAGTTGATCAGAGCAAGCATATTGTTTCTCTGCTGCAGGTCTATCCTAGCAATCTCTGAAGGGGTCAAGGATTCTACGTCCGCGTCGACGACAGGCTTGAAAGAGTGAAAGTCTATGCTAAAGCTTCTTCCGCCCTCTGTCTCCATGCCCGTGAAGTGATCCCCGTGTATACGGCTTGCCTCTTGAGCAAGGCTGCCCTGCTTAACAGATATCTCTGTACCTGTATCTATTCGGGCTAGAGTTTCGTTCCACTTCCTTTCTTTTGGAAGAACCATGGCCGCCTTCATGAATACTGGAGAGCCGTCTTTATTCAAGAGCTTCTTGGGGTAGTTGAGGTTGAATCTCTTCCCGTCTCTGAAGAAGTGGATGTCGGAGATGATGCCCTCTCTGCTTCCGTTGCCAGTCATCTTCCTGTACCAGTTTGCAAAGTGCCTATAGTCGTTAAAGACCTTGCTTCTTTTGCTATTAAACTTAGAGGAATCGGAGACTCTAACCGCCACCTCGCCGAAGGCGTATGGATTCTGAGTCCAGAAGATCTCTACGTTCTCGAGGTACTGTCTCTTGCTGGCGAGAGGCGCACCAGACTCTACGTCTGCTATGTCTCTAGCGGCATCAACCTGATCTGGCGTGGTGTACACCTCACCCAACTGCCCGCCTTCTGCAAAGTTCTTGAACCGAAGCACAAGGTTGATGAGGTCGGAGTCGGTTGTTGCGTCTGGGAATCCAGTGATCTTTGAGAATGCGTTTCGCAACACTGCACTAACCCCGAGGTCGGAGATCTGGAAGCCTTCAATAGGGTTCTCAGATCTTACAAACTCACCCATAGCTACGGCTTCGAGGAGGGCAGAAACCAGCTCCCTGTCTGTTGTACCTCTATCCCCTGCCAAGCCCTGCATGTCTGCGGCCTTGACCAACTCCTGTACCCTCTCTGACTTAAGGCCTCTGATTTGCTCCGCAAGATCGTACACCATCTCTGGGTTGGACTCAAACAGAGACTCCAAGAAGAAGTGAGTGTACTCGTGGAAGGCAACTCTGTTGATGTCTGTCTCTTCGTGTATGTGTATCTCGTGGGAGCCGTCTGGTCTCTCCATGTACAACCCTTCCGTAAGCAACTCGTTCTCGCTTCTTACGCCGCCCTCGTTTATGTACGCGAGAGATTCGTCGTTGTGCAGAACAATGCTTACTTTCTTGCCGCTTTTCTTGGCCTGATCGATAAAGTTCTGAAGAACCTTTATCTCCGCCTCCGTGAAAGCAGAGAGGTCGATCTCTTGATCTCCATTCACCACAATCTCTCTAGCCCCCTCAAAGCCCTTTGTCCTCCAGTCTTGACCCTGTGTGGTAACAAGGCCGCCAAACGAATCTATCCCGATCTTGCGGTCTCCTGAGAAAAACGTCAAGAGACCCTGAGTGATTTGCTGAGACCGCTTACCTCCATTGTTGTAAGCCTGCTGCAACTCAGACCGTCTTTCATCAGACATGTTCTGAGCGAAGTCGTACATGGGGTTGTTGCTGGCAGAAACAAATCTTCCATTCCAATCCCTCAGCCTTCCATTCGCATCCAGAGTGCCGCCTCCGATACGTACATTCTCAAGGAACTGATGGTAGTTGTTTGCGATCAGGGCATCGGCAACCAACGCGGGGTTGGAGTCACCAAGACTTTCCAACGCCTTGCGTGTTGCCTCGTTGTTTGAGTCGATCTTGTTGAGCTCCACCTCTATCTTGGCAAGAACCTCACGATCGGCTTTTGTTGGTGTTGTCATATGAACTTCAGACAGCTGGCCACGAAGGTCCTCCAGTCTCTTTCTAGTTCTAGCAGGCACCCCATCGTTCATGACTTGCTGGAAAGCGGTCATGGAAACGATGTCGTTGTACTCTTTGTTGTTGAACTTTCTTAGATATGCAGCCCTTGTCTGCTCAACGAGCACCGAGCCACCAGGCAGGAAGCCCATGTACTTACCCACGTTTGCTCCATGAGATCCCATCTCCTTACCCTCCAGGAAGGCCTCAGACATAGGCTTACCCTCCATAATGGCGGTGTCAAATCCCTGGCCAAATCCCGTCACATATTCGGCAGCAGTTTCTTCGACCACACCGACCCCTGTTGCCAGCGTAATACCAGCGGCGCCCCTGCCGATTCGGTAGAAGGTATCTGCGCTTGTACCGACCTTGTACGGGGTGGTGGCGTACGGGGAGAACCGAGTCCCCTTGAGGAACTTTCCTGCGACGCCTACGGTACCAGCAGACAAGCCTTCACCGAGGCCTTCGTACATACCGTACCGAAGAGAGTGCCAGAACCTATCCTCTGGGGTCATGTTCTCCCAAATGCCGCCCTCCATAAGCATGGTTCCGTAGTACCTGTCAGACCCAACCATCGCTGTGGTAAACGCAAAGGTCGGAAGAGAGGTCGTGGCAAATGCAGCCGCAGTGCTCATACCCCCTGTAAGTGGGGCGAGAGCAAGGCCTGGAGCCATCATCGTGAGGGATACGGGCATAGACTGAATCGCCTCAAGCTTGTAGGTTCTCTCTATGTCTGATTGAATTTGCCTTCCAATTTCCTCTTGTATAAACAGGCCTCTTGAAAGCGCGTCTTGGGGCGCAGATATGGCGTCTTCCCCAAAGAGGTCCCATGTTTTTGCGTCTATAGCATATTGAGATAGCTGAAGCTGAAGCTCGTATTGCTTAGCCTCAAGCTGCTTCCTTCTCTCGAGGTGAGCTTCTTGTCTCTTTGCTTGATCATCTTCTGACATGGCGCTTCGAGCAAGACCGTATGGAGTGCCTATAGGCACCTCTGTGTACTCAACACCTATGGCGGTATCAAGAGCGTCTAACTGTTTTTCCAGCTCGACAACACCTATGCTCCAGCTTGTTGCTGCGTCCTCCCAGAAGGAGTTCTCTTCTCCGATTACATTGTCCTTGTCCAACATGAACTTAAACATGTTGGGCGCAACAGCAGTACCCTTGAAGGCGTCCTGTATTTGCTGGAAGTCTCCGCCAACTACGGACGTACCAAAGACCTCTGCCTCCACATCCATCGCAAGGATGCGGTACTCCTCAGTGCCTTTCTCTATACCCTTAATCTCGGCGATCCTGTTTACCTGTGCGGCGAGGTTGGCATTCATAAACTTCTTGAGCGTCAGGGCCCTCAGCTCAGATATATAGCTTTCGCTCAGGTCTCCAGACTCGTCGAGCCTAGCCTCAAGATCTTTGATTTCAGCGTTGATCTCTGACAAAAAGCTATCCCCCATAGGGACGCTCCTCAGGCTCTTGATATAGCTATCCTTCCTGAGTTTTGCCGCATCAAGCTCGGCCTGCGTAGACTCCCTTGTTGATTGCAAAAACTCTTCATCTATCTCTGTGTTGAGGTATTCGTCAATGGACCCGTCCTCAACGCTCAGACCTCCGAGAAGGTCTGATGCGTTGTACACCGCCCTAGTAGATAGCTGATCGTCTATAAGTACAGGCGTCTTGCGCTCCTCTCTAAGGAGGTTAAAGCCTGGGCCTGGTAGTATCTGGCCCGTAACAGACTGAGACGTTACGGAGAAATCGTTTGCCTCCATAGCTGCATTAAAAGCTACGGGGTTGACCTCTCTAAGGAACCTGTTGAGGTTCCCTTCGAGCTCTGACTTGTAGGTGTCGAACGACGTCCTGTATGCGTCGAAAGACTCGGCGTACGGCTGGTAAACCTCTTGGTCGTATGCAGAGGTTATGCTGTCGTTGTAGGCTTGGTTAGCTGGATTCCAAACCTCGGTCTCGTATGTGCTGTTGATCAGGTTGTTAGCCTGGTCAAGGTTTATCTGATCCTGTGCCTCGTCTCCTGTAGATATGACGGGATCGAACCTATCCTTGTTTAGCTCGTACCACTCCTCGATAGGCTGTGCCTGAAAAGAAAATCTACCTGAGTTCTGCTGCATCCATGGATCAAACTCCACGGGGTCGTCAGGCGCAGCTGGCGCCACAAGGCTGTATTGAGAGAGCAGCTCTGTGTCGCCCGTCTCAAGAAGCGTGTCAAGAACGTTTGGCTCCGAAGCCGACTCTGTACTCTTTGTCTCCGATTGAGAAGAAGATTCCGAAGGCGAAGGATCTTTTTGATCTAAAAAAAAAAGATTCCTTTGGAGGACCCATCAGTTCATCCAAGAACTCTTGATTGCTCTGGTTATCAGACATAGAATTTCTTTTTTACAAATATAACGATTACATCCCAGCTGGCAATGACGCATTGATCTGCGCCGTCTCATCATTCCAGTTGTTCAGAATCTCCATGCCCTTCATAATCTGGGCTCTTCTGTCATCTTTCACTCCAGCAACGCGGCCTATCTGGGCAACAATGCTTATCCACTCCTGATTGGGGGTGGAGTTGCCGTCGATGTTAACGGTTGTTGGCTCCACAAGAATCGGTACTTCTTTCTTGCGCTTCACCTTATCGTCAGATATTACAACTCCTGGAAGGGATGCCATCCTCGCAAGCTGCTCTTCAGTGTACTTCATCTTGTCCTCCTCGACATACATCTCTGCCATAACGAACAGCCTTCTTGATGTATCCATACCGACGGATGCCACCTTGTAGTTGTCTCCAACCATTTCTTTTCTGCCCCCCTCGAAGAAGTTGGAATTCCAGCTGGACTCTACCGTAACGTTAGATCTGCCAGCGGTAGTCTTCGGAACCATGAGTGCGGTAATGCCCTCACCGTACGTAACATCAGGAACAACAGACCCGAGCAGCGCGGGCTGCATATCCATAAACATCTGAGGATCAAATGCTTGCGATCCTGGGAACGCATCGTTGACGCTGGTTGTGCTTCCGTCAGAGCTTTCTGTCTCGACAAGGTTGCCCGCGAGGAACTTCATAGTCTCGTCTACATACTCTCTGAGCTGGATAGGAACATAGCTACCGTCTCCTGGGTCGTTCTCTGCGTCTTTGGCTATAGCTGCGGCAGCTGCTGGGCCGTAGTTCTGCTCGAAGATGGTGTTTGCCGTGGCCACAACCGAAGGGTTTTCTGTGGCAGTAGCTGTCACCCAAGACACAAGCTCTGCTTGCTTCTCTTCGAGTGACATGTTCTCATTCTTCCTGAGTCTTGATGCTGCTGCGGAAAAGTCCTTGGAGAACTTTCCTGGCAGCAGGTTGGCGTACGGGGCTGTAGTAGGGGTAAAGTACTCCTTGGCCCCTCTGGTAGGGGACAGGTGTGCTGGTCCGTACTGAGGCACGCCCTGCTCATCCATGAGCGGGTTGCCGTTGATGTCTGTGTATGCAGCGTATGCGTCTCCTGTAGCTGGGTCAACCTGAAGAGTAGACGCATCTATACCGCCTGACTTCCAGTTGTTTAGCTTCATCTGGTAGGAGTTTATATCGTCCTTCAGCTCCAAAGAGCTGTCGGTCCATGGCTGTGTTCCAGACACCCACCCCTCGAGCTTGGCTCTTTCTGCCTTCGTGTTGTCTGTATGCGCTTTGAGCTCTTCGAATCTAGTCTTAAGTGTAGCTACATCTTCCTGGAAATCGTCCCTGTTAGAGCCGCTGTAGTGATAGTTGTCTATGCGTTCCTTCATCCAGTCCTTCTTGGCGTTGAAGATATCTCTGTCCATATCGGACAGCTCGTCTACATTAAACCCATACAAAGACTTGGCCTGAGTGTCCTGGATCTGCTGCTGCTTGGCCATGACCTGCATCTGCTGCACAGCCTCCTGAGACTTTCTCTGGTTTATCAGCTCGATCTGCTGATTGATAACGTCAGAGAAGCTCTGCGGCGCAGGCTTCTGGACGTATTGATAGTACTTCTGCTCAGGCATATCCTTGCATTTTCTTTTCGTAGTAGTCCTCTTCGAACTGCGGCTCCTTGACAAATCTCACGGCATCGTACAGCTGCATCAGGTCCATCATGAGGTCCTCGCTCATGGGGGCCCTCCCTTCTCTTGTGAGCTCCAGCTCTACTGGGTCGATCTTTTCGTGCGCCTGACGCATGTTGCCTGCGTCGAATGGGTCTACAACGTACTCGCCCCCTGTCTGTCGTATGCCTGTGTCTACAAGCATACCGTCCTTGCCCTGGGCCATGAGGATCATGTCGTTGGTGTCGTGATCGTACTC
>Ga0070751_1001834_pt1 | contig 12293 bp, 25 predicted proteins | sample VirMetDEL_Aug_28_FD_78514 | JGI IMG/M metagenome (GOLD analysis project Ga0070751, IMG submission 78514) | Aqueous microbial communities from the Delaware River and Bay under freshwater to marine salinity gradient to study organic matter... | ecosystem: Environmental > Aquatic > Marine > Coastal...
ATCATCACTGGCATAAAAAAAAAGACTGCCCATTTCTGAGCAGCCTCTGCCTAGCTGCATTATTTAATACCTACCGAAACCGCCCATTTCAGCTTCGTATATAGAAATCTCCAAACACATTGCAGGAGACATTAATGTGTTGGATAGTCTCTCTATGTCAGCAATACTGAGCTTTCTCCTAGCCTCGCCCATTAACCTCTCGGCTTGCTCATCTGTCATTTCATCACCAATGAAGTCAATAACATTCAAAAAATCTTGCAAATTTTCCATAACACTATAATGTTTAGTTGATTAAAAAAAGATAGGCAGTTGTTAAAGCAGTTACCTAGCTGCTTTGGTTTACAGAACAGCAACTATTTTATCTTTCAAGGCACGAAGGTAACCCTCCGTTACCCTGTCATGCTCGATAGTTTTCCAACCATCACCACGGTCTTCCTGAGTTACTGTAAACTCAGTCTCCTTGGTGTAGAGGGTAACATCACGGTGTCCCTCTTCAAAAAATACAACCAGCATTACTGGGTTGTCTAAATCTCTCCCGTAATAGGAGATAGCCCTGTTAGTCAGGACTGTTTCACAAGGTGCACTTTCTACCTCGCTTATTAAATTACTAATAAACTCTATTTGATTCATATGATTAATTATTTGGTTAACAATAAAGATAGGCAGTTTGAGTAGATGCCTAGCTACTTTGGTTTATCCCCTTGAAGGCTTACTAACAAGATGCTTTCCAGTATATTGAAAGAACGTAGCTTCATGCTCTTCATATGGTTCGTTCTCACCTGCATTTAAGCCATATTGCCACATATCGTAGCAAATATCGTGCGCACTATCGGCAGTAACCATTATGCCGTTTGAACCACTGTTAGTTACAATCAACGGAACAAAAATAACCTCGTAGTCAAGGCAGGATAGCAGGTCTTGTACCTCTTCCCATTTCTCACCTGTAATGTAGTGGCTTGAATCAATACCATCTAACATGCTTATAGGTGGGTTAATGCGCTCTTCAAGATACGCTAATTGCTCCTTTCGTAGGTAAGCCATGCTATAAGCCATCTCAACAGAGTCTAGTTGTCTAATTGCCTCATCCCTTATTTCTTTTGGAGTTGTTGGCAGTTCTAACATTTCGCGAATTTCTTTAATACAATTCATAACTAATTAATTAATTTGGTTAAACAATGATACAAAGTTAGTATAAAGATTTGACACTAGCAAATATTTTTTCTTAAGTATTGATTATCAATCATTTACACATTACATGTTAGTGATTTTCACATGTGTTTAGGTATAGTAATACTTTATTTTTTTAATGATATGTTTTAATTTTAGACACCCCCCACCCCCTATTTTTATTTTAATTTGGGTAGGGGGGTATCCTGTCGGTGGTTGATGGGGGGAGGCTTCCTATATTATTGGTTGTATAAGCGAACTGTAAGGGTTTTGGATTTATGAAATTAATAACGTACCTTCATTTCTCAAAAACACATTACCCCAACCAAAAATAACAAACAAATGAAAAAACTATTAGAAGATAAAATTAACCAACTCTACAAGGCTATGGTTCGTAACAGTAGAAAGAGAAAGCACAATCCTCCTTGTTTTTCTATTTCTGAATTTAAAGAATGGATTACTTCACAACCACGATTTGAGAACATAATTAAAAACTGGGTAGATAGTAGCTTTAATACATACTTAGCTCCGTCTGTAGACCGTATTGACGACAATGTGGGTTATATGTTCTCCAACATGCAGCTTGTTACTTGGGTTGAAAACATGGAAAAATCCCATAATGACCGTTCACATGAAGTTTATGTGTATGACATTAAAGGTAATCTTGTAAAAAAGGTTAGTAATTCTTTTGCAGCTTCTTTGTTTACTAAAGACAGTCCTTTTGTGGTCAGAAACAATTGTAAAGGAGTTTCAAAACTTTCTTCCTGCGGTTATCAGTATAAATATGTTGGTAGTAATAAACAAATAACAGACCTTTCTAATAACCCAGATTTGAAAATTTGTAATTTCCCAGTATATATGGTTTCTAAAAAAGGAGAAATTGTTAAAAGGTTTAACTCTATTAGTAAAGCATTAAAGTTTTTGGATATAGACCCAAAAAGAACTAACAAGATAAGTAATATCTGTAAACAAGGTGTTGGTATTTTCCAAGGATACAGATGGTGTTTTGCAGATGACGAATCATATAAGCAGCTATTAGATAATATTCCTAGTTCGGTTATTCAGTATGATTTGGAAGGTAATTTTGTATCGGAATATTTTTCTGTAACCGAAGCTGGAAAAATTACTGAAATTAGTGGAATCAGAGAGGTATTAGATGCTCCAAACAAAAGTAGAGGGGGTCTTCAGTGGAGAACCAAAGATTCAGACGTTGAGGTTGGGGTTTACGATAGAGAAGAAAACATAATTTATAAGAAAGTATATCAATTTACAAAGCAAGGAGAATTTATAGCCGAGTATGAATCACTAAAGAAAGTAGTTGAAAAGTTTGGTGGGAGAAAGAAAGGGTATGAAAAAGCAATGTATGGTGAAAAACCTAGTTATAAAGGTTTTAAATGGAGTCGTAATAAATCTCTTAGCCCAACCTAAACATCTTTTCTGCAAAGGAATATTGATTTTTTCATAGTCCAAATTTAGATTTAATATAATTTTCTCCTTGGTCATTGTTTATTGTTTTCAGAGTGTCGGATTATGTTTTCAGAATTGTTTTTTCCTATGAGGGGGTCACCGTCTTTTCCTTTTATTCTTATTCAGCCATCTGTCATAATCTATTTCCAATCCGAAAATTTTAATTAGTTCAATTATGTTGGTTTTTTCCATCATTAAATAGGTTTTTGGGCGTTAGTGATGGGTTTTTCCTCCTTTATTACTATGTTTAGTGCTTCTGGGTAATCTGAGCTGTTTGTGGGGAAAAAAATTGTTGTTAAACCTATTACTTCGTGGTTTATGTAATCTTTGAATACTCCCTCTCCTTTGGTTACTTCCCAATCCATAGATATTTCATCCCAGTTTTTTCCAACACATATATGTCCTCCTTCATTAGGATAGTGGAGTCTAATGATGTTGTTGTGGCTGAAGTTTTGTATAAATTCTCCTAGTTTCATATTTGTATTAAGTCTTATTACCCCAAATAATATCATCGTGAGCCAATACAATAAGTGGCTCTACATCATCGTCATTAACTTCCCTGCCTTGTGGAGTTCCACCACACAACCTTACTGTGTAATTACAAACTATTTCATTCCCGTCATGGATAAGAATATAGCCCCAAAAATCACCTTCCCTAAATAAAAAGTAACTTGGCAGCTTAGTTTTTTCACTAAGGTTTGTTAGTTCTATAAACTTAGGTGGGTTAATAAATAGGTGCGCTTTCTTATTGTACCACTTACACTCTACCCATGCCTTTATGTTTTTGTCGTCATCGTACAAGTAGCCGTCTATTCTATACTTGTTTGACGTTGACTTAAATTGTCCGTAAGCACAGTCTAATTTACTGGAAAAAACATCTAAAAGCCTTGTCTGTTTTACCCTGTCTTTTTTGGTTTCTCTAAGCACATTCATTTCTTGAAATTCTGTTATTGGTGTTTGTCTATAACACATTTTTTGAATGCTTGGTAAGACATTGCTACAACAACTTTGTCAGTTTTCAAAATAAAATTACCATAACTGTCAATTGTGTATGGAGAAGTCTTACTAAAGATTTCGTCTGCTAACTCTTCAATATAATGTTCAAAGGCTTGTTCCATTATAAAGTTTTTAGTAATGGATATTGGTTATAAACCATTTGTTTAATGTCCCCGTACTTGTTGTTGTAGTACCAATCATAATTTGGCTCTTCTAATTCCTCTGCGATTTTTTCAATTACTTCGTCTATAATGTCATATTCAAAGTCTTCTTCTGTTTCCCAATGCTCTTTGTAGTCTCTGGCTCGACAATATAATTCTTCTGCCAAATCAGCTTCTGGTTCAAATAAATTTTCGATTATTTGTTGGATTTTTTCTTTCATTTGAATGAGTTTTAAGTCACTAACCTGTAAATATGGGGTTAGTGAATGATTTTTCATACCTATTGGCTGTCTTTGTGTTCAATTATTTGCATTACTTTTTCAATGTCTTTTACTACACTATCTCCAAGGTTGTTTTCTTTGATGTATTTGTGTATTTTTTGGAGTGTTTCACTTAGCGGAAATTCTTGGTTCTTTATGTCTGATATATCTAGGCTTAACTCCTGCATTTTACCTCTGACCAAACTATGTACTTTTCCTAGTTCATAAGTCATTTGGCTTTTAGATACATCACTACCGCCAATACCGTCAATATTATGTGCAATTACTTCAAAAATGTGTAAGTAGTGTTCTAACTGTTGAATATCAGAGTAGTCTATTACAAATAGGTTTTTCATGTTAAGCTATTTAAAACGAAGTTTGTAGTAAAAAGCAGTACTCACCCCTTTGTCAACCACATTATACCCAAGTGAATAAGCAAAATTGTCGTTTCTTGGTACAAACATTATTGAAGGTGTAAACTCAAAAGGGGTACTTCCTTGTGTATTTAAGCTCATACCAACTCCAACGTAGAATTTCATCTTTGGAGGAGGATATTTAGTAATTTCTTTAGTAATTGTCTTTTCTTCCACACTTGCAAATAACTTTCTCCCGAAAATGGTGTTTTGAGAAACGCTGTCTTTTACGATTACAGCGTAGTTCTCTCCTTCAAAGGTGTCTATGTATAGTTTTAGAGAGAAATAGTCTCTGAGGGCATCTAAATGGTCTTCTGAGGTCATTTTTTGTATAACTGTATCTACCCTTCCAGTATCAAGGTACACAAATCTTGGAAAAAACACTGAATCTGTACTTGAAATCTCAAAAGAATCTGTGTGAGTAATTGTAGTTGTGTCATATACAACTGTTTCTGTATAATCAATTGCATTTCTTACAAGTCCTAACTTTCCTCCGCATTGTTGAAGGAAGAAAAGTAGTCCAAGTAATACTATGATTGCAATATGTTCTATTTTGAGTTTCATTTTTTTAGTTAAAACAGTTCTTTCAGAGGTAACAAAATTCCTTTAGATGTGTTATTATCACCACCTTTTTTATCCCTGTTGGTGTTTAAATACTTTCTACAACGGTCTTTCAATGTTTCGGTTTCTATTATATGATATGTTTCACCAAAACAAAAACAATAATAATCGGCATTAGTTGTAGAAATCCCACTTTTTTTGTTCCTGCTTTGGTACTCTACGTACACATTGCCTGTTTTTAGTGCTTTTAAATCAAACTTAACCTCAATTGTTTTATTACTAAGTATATCACCAAGTTCTTTTTCCTTAGTTTGACCTACTTTTAAGTCATAATTGAAGTCACTATTGTAATCCACAGTTGTCTTAATAGTTAGTATTCAAAATCTTTTTCAAAGCCCACTTAGGTAATCGTGGGTAGTCTTGTTTTATGAGTTCATTTCCTCCAAGTTGATAGGCTCTCCTAATAATATTACGCAAAGGATACCACTTCTTGTATTCCTTGTGTCTTTTATTACCTATAACTGCTAAGAGTATAAGGGAGAGAGAAAATAAACCTGCTGCAATTAGTGTGAACCATGTATCAATAACAAGGTATAGGGGAGCGCATAGCCCCATGAGAACTAAAAAGAACAATCCTGCTATTTGCAGTACTGTTAATCCGTTTGCGTATTCAAGTATGTTTTTCATTTTCTTTTTTTTTGTAGCGGAGACAGGACTCAAACCTGTGACCTCTTGATTATGAGCCAACTGCTCCACTCCGCTATTTTTGTAAAGGTAAAATAAACTTTTGACAATTCCAAATAAAATGGCAAAAAAATTGGGGATTTCTCCCCAATATAACTTAAACAATTGTTAATTAAGCGATTACATCGTTTGAAGGTGCGTAATCATTGCATTAATAACAGCATTTTTAAGCTGCTCTTGCTCTGGGTTAGAACCTACTAATGCATGAAACTCACTTCTTGGTAAACCTAAATTAACCCAAATTCCTTCCATTTCACCAGTCCCACCTAAATGGGTATTATGGTCTAAGCTACCATTTGTGTCAACTGTGTTGTACAGGTTATTAATGTAGCCTTCTAAGCTTACAGGGTTAGTCGTTGGGGGTGCTGGTGCTGTTGCACCTACAATAACCCTAATTTGAGCTAAACAGTAATTACGAATATCATCTGCTAATGCAGGGTCTTCGTTTTGAATAGTGTACTCTGCCGCTTGGTAGGCATTAATCAATCCCGTTAAGCTCATTTCCATTGTTTTGTAATTTATAGATTAGTAATTATTTTTTCTTTCTTCGCTTGTTACGGTTAGCTATTTTTGCACCATCCTGTCTGTTCTTCTTTCTACTTGTTACTTGAAGATTTCTTCTGGAATTAGTACCTCCAGAGCTAATGGGTCTTTTGTGGTTAACCTCTTTTCCGTCTCCTTTAGAGACTTTACCTGCCCGTGTAAGTACCCTACGAGCATTGTTTCTCTTGGCTCTATCTTGTTTAGCCTTTTTTGAACCCCAATACTTTTTGTAGTTCTTCCGATTGTACTCTTTGCTATTTGTTGCCATACCAAACTACCTTATTTTCCTCGTTTTCCTTTTTTACATCCGCAGGGCATGATTCCTCCTTGTTTTGATTATGAAATTCTAAATATTGTATATAATCTTTTTTCCACTCACCCGTAAATCCTTCAGGTAAACGGTTATTTGCTTTGTCCGAATCATACTTATCCTTCATCATCCAGTAAATATGTTCGTTTATATGTTTATTGTTCGCCATTCTTGTTGGTTAAACATAAAATCCACATAGTCTATAATTAATTCTGGCTGATTAAAAGCACTATCTGGTATTTCGTCAAAGCTTATTGCTATAAAATCTTGAATCACAATTTTTTCTGCTACATCCCAATCCCTGTCGGATGGAGCGTCAAAGTCTAAAGCTAGTCTCCTAGCTACAAATTCTTTAAAAGATATGACTTCATTATCGCTCACTCCTGTTGTAATAAATTAGTTGCCACCGTTGCTGCTCAAAAACAACACTGTATCCTTCTAATTGGTTCAACAATTCAAGAAGCCTTTCAAGGTCTTGTTTTCCCAATCTGCTTTGAACCTTAATTGTCTTTTCTGCTGTGTTTATTGTAAATTCCATTTTCGGATGCCTTCTGTCTTAAATAGTGGTTATGAAAATCTTCAAAGTCTAAACTGTTCTCTAACCACTTCAGTACATTTGTTAGTTGGTTTTGTAAGTTTTCTACCTGCTGTGAAATCAACTCTTCTCCTTTAGCCATAAACCAATATTTACAGCTAATCTAGTAAAAAATAACTGAAAATCCAAATAAATTACATTGGAAGCTGATTTTTTAAATGATGGTCAAAATACACCTTATTCATTAAAGCGTTTTTTACTTCTTGTAATACGTTTCGGGCTTCAACATTAGATATTCCTGCTTCCTGCAACAAGGACTCATGGAGATAGATGTAAATTTGATTATCATCAAAACCAAGCTCTCTGTACTCAATCCAAGAGCCTACTAACTGTTTTATAGTTTTAACCTTATCCATTACTTTACTATTGTACCTTCAACTTGCTCTAGTTTGTCCCTGAAGTCTTCATATTTTTCTTGTGTAATTACAAATATAGGGTAATACTCCAACCATATAGCAGCATTGCCGTTTTTTGTCTCATAAACATCTAAAATATACTCTGGGTTTATAATCCTTCTTGTTGCTTTATATTTATGCGACAAAGCTATTGTTTCAAGCTCATTGAAACTCATATGCTCTTTAACACAGTCTGGACACATTTCTTTCATGTAATCTATAAGAGTAATTTCCGTTAATCCCTCGCCTAAAACATCAACAGCCTCCTGTTTACATTCTTCATACCTTTGGTCAGCATCATCAACTGTAGTTTGATAAGTGTATACTTTTACTTCTATCCTTGCCATAATTTATTTAGTTTGGTAATGAAATTACTAGATTTTCTCTCTTTTCTTTGGAAACAGAGGTCTTCCTTCCTCTGGAAATTGAACCACAACTATTACACCTAAAAGTTTCATAGGCATTAACGTATGTCTTGTAGTCTCCCTTTTGAGTAAGGTCTTCCGAACCACATGTTGGGCAACATGTTTTATCGTCTGCTACAAATAATCCCATGTTAGGGTGTGGCTTAATCCAAGCTCTCATGGCAAGGTAAACTTCTTCCAGAACCCTTACATCTTGGATGTTATACTCTTCCATCTCATCCAAAGCTGCTTGTTCCCCATACTTAACGCATCTTTTCCAAAGCTCAAACCCACTGTGTTTTATTTTTCCTTCCAATCCGAGCATTCTAGCTAAGTAGTCTAGCTTATTAGACATCATCGAAAACCTTTTTCTGGCGTGAATCAATGTATCTATTACTTGGTAATGTGAGGGGGAGGGAAGACCTTGTAGGAAAAAGCGGGTATTGAGTTTTTTAACATCAAATCTTAAAGCGTTGTGTGCTATCACAACATCTGCTTCATCAAACAATTCCCACATTGATTTTGTTATCCTAGAATCATCTTCGTTTAATGCTTCTTCTGGTGTTAACTTACCAGTCATTATTTTGTCTTCAAACAACCATTTAGCACTCCATGTAATCATAAACCAATCCGACTCAATCATATCAATAACTGCGGAAGGATTAACATTCCACCCTTTCCATACATAGGCTACGGAAGGAGCTGTTTCTATATCAAATACAAGAACTTTGGCAGGTGATTGATATTTTATTTTTGGAGCAGCTTCTTCTAAATCCTCTTCTTCTTCTGACAGTGTTAAACTTAATCTTCTGCGCCATGAATCAGTGTACTCATAATTAAATTGCTCACAAAACCATTGTGCTGTGTGGGTAATATTATTTAATTCTTGGTATTTTTGTTTAATAACTTGGAAGTTACTATGAATTACTTCTGAAATTTTCATTTATTGCAGTTTACGTCAGCAGGGAAAAATTTCCCAAGTATGTTACCATTATAAAACTTATCAGGTTCTCTTAGTACATCCATTTTTATCAGGGCTTCGAGTTCCAAAAAAGTTAATTGTTTTTCACAAGTTGCAAATCCCCAAATCTCTTTTTCAATGCTATTCCCATCTTCTATGGCTTGGTTTAGTTCTTGGTTACTGCCTGTGTACATCAACCAATCACTTTCCAATCTTGCTTTGTGAACCCAAACAGGACTACCCTTCTTAGATTTCTTTTTGTTTTTATGTCTGGCAACTTTTATACCTTCCTGTTTAAGTTCGTTGTATCTTTTTATCCCAACTGTTTTCCAGTGGAAAAGGCTTTTTTTGCCTATGTAACTTTTTCCCGTAGTCAGGTCAGATATACAGTAAATAAAACCCACTGCGTCTTCTGGTACTTTTTCTTTGGTGTCTATTTTTTTATCGTCCTTCCTCCACATTAGCTCTACGCTTTAATTATTTGATTACGAATATCTTGGTAAAACTCTTCGTTGTCGGCTAAAAAATCTCTTACTGAATTTAAACCTTGCCCAAGCTTAGTTCCATCTGGTAAAGAATACCATGAACCACTCTTTTTTATAAATCCTAAATCCACTGCTAAGTCTATAACTTCACCATAAACATCTAATCCTCCTTCATAGAAAAAAGCTATATCAGTACTTCTACTTGGTGTACTTATTTTGGATTTCATTATTTTAGGTTTAATAATTTTACCTAATTCCCTACCAGTAGAATCTTTTTCTGTCATATTAGAAGCATGACTTCTAATTCTAAGAGAAGCATAAAATGCAAGAGCATTACCACCTGTGGTGGTTTCTGGGTTGCCGTAGGTTACGCCTATCTTATCCCTTGTTTGGTTAATAAAAGTTAGGTTGGTATTGGTTCTATGTACTAAGCCATTTATCTTCCTTAGTGCTTGTGACATTAACCTTGCTTGTACGCCCATATGTGATTCACCAAATTCTCCCTCCAACTCTTTCAAGGGGGTCATGGCAGCCACAGAATCTACAACCACCATTGCTAATTCACCAGTGGATACTAATTTTTCCACTGTGTCAAGGGTTTGTTCTGTTGTTTCGGGAGCGGAGAAAACAAGCTTTTCTACATTAACACCGAGCCTTTCAGCCATATCCTTATCAAAGCTTTGTTCGGCATCAATAAAAGCACATATTTCTCCGTTTCTCTGGGCTTCTGCAATTGTCAGAAGACATATAGTTGATTTGAACGAAGCTTCCTTTCCATATATTTCAACAATTCTTCCTCTTGGGAAACCTTTGAATTTCTTCTCACCAATCAACAAATCATACTTTAATGAACCAGTTGAAAGACATTCTACGTCTGGAAAATCCATTTCTCCAAAAATACCTACAGAACCTTTTCCGTAAGTCTTTTCTAAATTATCTAGTACGCTACTTAGTTTGGATTGCTTATCTTCTTTTTGGTTTTTGTTTTCCTTACTCATAAATATTTTTTGAAACGGATTAGAAATACACTTACTAACCAGCTTGCTCTATCTATACCTACTCCTGCATGATACAAGTCGTTAACTAACGCATCCAAACTCAGGAGGATTTCGTCATACAACGCCTGTGGCAGTAGTTCTTCTTCGATGTTTTCTACTACGAAGTTAAAGTATTCATTATAGTCGTACATACTATTCATAGCTGATTTTTTGCAAACCTAATAAAAATATTTGACAATTCCAAACAAAAGACAGTTTTTATTTTACAGTTACAGTGTTTTTAAGGGTTTTAGAACATAGTTTGTCGTCTGTGTGACAAAAATGCTTAAAAATTTGGAAATGTCAAAAATTTTTTGTAGTATTGCACCCTTACCTTGGGGAAGGGGGACTACAGGGGGTTAGGGCTAGTACTACAGTAACTGAAGAAAGTTCCATGAATTAAGTAAGTTTACTTTACAGGGTTTAAAAGAATTATTACAGTACATAGGAGTATTATAGATTAATAATACCAAAAGTATAAATAATATTTCAAAAATAAAAGCTTTTATAGCTAAATGGTCATATTCTGCCCAAAACAGACCTAGTAGTAAAAAAGTTCAAAAAAAGTAGGCTGAAAATTTGGATAATTCAAAAATTTTATATATCTTACGCAATAGTTATGGCAAAGAAAACATATTCAACTACAACACTTAGAATTAACTACTCAGATAAAATAAAGCTTGTTAAGACTTTACTGGGGATTTATAGTGTAACCAAGGAGCACTTGACTCCTAGAGACATAGATGCAATGACCATGTGTATTTTAGGGGACATGAACTCCGACTCTTTTATTGATGATGTCTTGGCAGAACTCAACGCAAACTCAAGGGAAAACGTCAACACAATGATGAGTAGGTTGAAAAAGAAGGGGTTGATAGACAAACACCCTGTAAAGAACAAAAAAATATTGTCCAGTAATATGGAGGTTATAAAAAACCTTACTACAAGTGGCAGTAACATAGGATTACAACTTCTTTTTTCTAGGGATGGAAGATAAACTATACTTCATAGAAGATATACTAAAGCTTTATGAGCAAAAGTACGGTAAAGAGGAAGCCTATCTAGCTGAGAAACTGTATTCATGGTGGCAGAAAGAGCTAGACAAAGAGATTAGGGAAACTGACGAGATAGCATGGAAGATACCAATGCTTGGTAGAATAAACATGACTGGATACACTGCACAGGATGCTTTGAGGAACGCAGAAGAAAGCTTGAACAAAGTTTATAAGTACGGACGCAAGAATGCAATAAAGCAAGAGGTTAATGCTGATTGGGCTAGGAGAAAGGCTAAAGAAGTTACAAGAAGAATGGAAGAGCAGCGACAAGAAGGACTGTGGTATAAGAAACACTGGTTAATGATTAAAGGTAAAAATAGAAAATATTTGTTAAATGGGTAAAATTAGACCAAAGAGAATAGTGGAGGGCTTTGCAAAGAAAGTGCTTCCTAAAGAAGAAATACCTAAAAACAGATTAGCTGTTTGTAGTGGCTGTCCACTGTTGGAGATTAGCAAGTTAGGTATTAAATCCTGTGGGGTGTGTGGGTGTGAAGTAGACGCTAAGACTAACGTGTTAGATGAGTATTGCCCTGCCAATAGGTGGGATGATATTAAAATGGATAAGGATGTAGGGATTGCAGTAAGGGTTAAAGAACCTTCAGTAGCAACTGTTGAACTTGAGGATGATAGAATAACTGTAACTTACAAAGAGTCATTTAAACACGGGTCAAATACACAAGATACAAAGCTTGAACTTGAAATTATTAACGCAAGAGGTGATTTTGATTATATCCCTAAG
>Ga0070751_1001836_pt1 | contig 12291 bp, 17 predicted proteins | sample VirMetDEL_Aug_28_FD_78514 | JGI IMG/M metagenome (GOLD analysis project Ga0070751, IMG submission 78514) | Aqueous microbial communities from the Delaware River and Bay under freshwater to marine salinity gradient to study organic matter... | ecosystem: Environmental > Aquatic > Marine > Coastal...
CTGGTTCTTCTCTGCCCAGGCCTGTGCCTCGGGGCTGACCTGGGGTTGAGCTTGCTGCTGCTGTGCCACACTGAGAGCCGCCTGACGGGCGATCTCTTGGCGACGTAGCTCATCCTGTTGCGCCTTGTACTGCTGGGCGTTTTGGGAGTAAGAGGACCGATACTTCTCGGCCTCGGCAAGCTCTGCCTGAGCGCGATACAGCTTGTCCTGGGACTCAAGAATGCTGTCCGTGTCGCCCTCTTCGTAGGCTTTCCGGTAGGCTTCCTTGGCTTGATTCAGGGAGAGCTGCGCTCGCTCCCGAACCTGCTCGATCAGGGCTTGCTCGCCCCGGGATACGAGAGATTCGTACTCCTTGTTTTTGTTGGCGAGCTGCTGGGCTGCACGAACCGCTTCCTCGCGCATCCGCTCTGCAGCTTCACGCTGACGGCGCTCCTCATGAAACTCGTACTTGAGCTTGTTTAGCCGCTTCTGAACCTTCTCAGAATACTGGCCTAGCTCATCGTCATCGAGGTCGTCGTCATTGGACTTGGCCTTGGGAGAACGCTGGTCCTCCGGGGGGCGGTCGTCAATGATCTCGACATCAGAGTCCTCGTCTTCGACCTTGGGCTTCTTCTTTTCAAAGGTAGCCTTAACGCCGAAGAACTTGTCCTCTGCAGAGGCGCCGTCGTCTAGGTACTGCTCTTGTGCTTCCATCATGCCTTAACAATCCCCCGTGGATCTTCGACCACAGCCTCAACGCTGTCGTCGTTGATTAAGCGGAACTCCTTGCCATGCACCTTGAACCGGGTGCCTGAGTAGCTCCGCATGAGAATCCAGTCGCCCTGCTTGCACAGGGGACCAGAGGGGAATCTGCTAGGGTCTTTATAGCAGTCTGGCCCTAGTTCAAGGACCATCCCTACGATAGACCCGATCTCCTCTTCGTGAAGGGCCTTGGACGACTTGATGATGCCGCCTTCGTACGCCTTCTCGGGATCGGGCAGTGCAATAAGCACCTTATACCCCCGGGGTGAGGGTAATTGTCGGGCCTTCTTTCGGTCATCATCGACCGTATCTGCAATGAGCTGCTCTGCTTCGCTCATAGTCTCCTCGCATCAGGATAACGCCTGAAGTCGCTTGCACTAGGAAAGGCGCCTAGAGTCGCCGCACCGAGTAATAGCGCTCGGTGTCGCTATGCCTCCTCGTACTTGGCCCGAAGATCCAGAAGATCTCGCTCGGCCCAAGCTAATCCTTGAATGATCCCGCAGCACTTCTGGTAATCCCCGAAGTCCTTGCAAGCACCGCCGCTCAAATGATCAGCGATTTCATTCATTTGCGTCCTGATATTTGACCGCAAATAATCAAGTATGTCTAGTTCTGTGGTCAACGACCCATGACCTCTTTAGCAATTTGCACGCCTAATTTTGCACCTGACACTTGATCTTGTGAAGCAATTCTTGCTCTTTCAAGTTCTTCTTGCGTGTTATTTTCTGCAATCTTGGCGCCGAGCTTGGCGGTCTCAAGCCGTTCCTGCTGATCCAGGCGCTGCTGATCGAGCTGAGCCTTTGCCATGGCCTTCTGCATGTCGAGCTGGATGCGCGCCATGTCGGCTTCAGCCTTGCGCTGGATGTCCTGCTGCTTGAGCTGAAGCTCTTGCATCTGCATCTGCAGGATCGGGTCTTGCATCTGCTTCTGATTCTGCTCCATCTGCTGCTGCTGCTGCGCTTTGCCGGTAACCTGGGCTGCTGCCGGGCCAGCAAGGCGCGAGATCCGCAGTTCGATGTCTTCAGGCAGCGGCTCGTTGGGCGGAGGCAGCTCCACACCCAGCTCGCGCTCCACTTGATCGCGGAACTGGAAGGCAACGTGTTCCTGAACATGGGCTGCCAGCTCTGCCATGGCCTTCTGGGCGTTCGGACTCTTGCCCATAACCTCCATGATCTTCGGATTCTGCAGCATGGACATGTGAACTTGGATGTGGGCCTCGTGATCCTGATACAGGAACGCTTTGACCGGCTTTCCGTTGATGATGTCCATGTTTTCGCTGACCGGATCGGTCGGTTTCATGTCCCGCTTGGTGGGAACGATCTTGTCTGCGTCCCGAATGCCCAAAATATCCAGCATCTGCCGGTGAAGCAGGGGCATGTCGTACATTTCCGGGGCCTGGGCGGCCAGTTGCAGCGCAGCTTGGTACTGCATGATGCGCTGGGCCATGGTTCCAGAGTTCGGATCGCTCACCGGGATGATATCTACCCGGTCATCGAAGTCCTCAGAGACAATCGGCTCGCCTTCAAGCACATAAGGGTACTGTTCGGGGCCGAAATCGCGCACCAAACGGCTCAAAATGCGCAATTCCACCCGCATTGAGGCGTGAAGCCGGGCCTGAACCGCGCTCATCACCTTCATGGAGCGCTCAAGGATCGCCAAAGTGGTGCCGACAGGGGCCTCTGCGTTCATGTCAGCGGCTTTTACGTCCGCTGCCGACGCAAATCGGCGGCCTTCTTCAACGATCTGCCCCATTAACTGGTACAGGACGTTGCTCGGCTCCTTGTAGGGCAGGAATGCGATGTTGTCTTTGATCGCTCCGCCCGGAATATCCACATCTCGGAACTCACCGGGCATGATTGGGGTGTCATCACCCTTGATCTTGAGGCCTCGGGACTTCAAACCACCCGGCAAATTGCTCAGGGTGCCCGCATCAACGAGCTGGCGGAGCAGTGAAGTGGCGGATTTCGCCAATCCACCGATCATGTGGATCAGTCCGAAGCCGTAAAACCCCAGTCCGGGCATGTATTGGTAGTGGACGAAGTGTTCCCGCTTGATTTTCCGGGGGTCATCCTCATACCAGTTGCGCCGGATGGACAAAATGGTCCGGGACGAGAGGTCAATGGACACCACATAGGGCAGTTGGATGCCCGTAGGCTCGCCTTCATAGGTGTCTTCAAAGCCCGGGAGGTCCAGATCCACCATCATTTCAAGGAGGGTGTGCCGGGAATCGTAGTCATAGCTGACCGAATCGCCGGTCAACTCGCCATATTTGCGCTCCACATCATCGTAATCAGGGGCTGCCGGGGGTAGATCAATGTCTCGATAGAACCCAGAGACCTGTAACTTCCTGATTTCATTGGAGCTTTTCTTCATCACATGCGTTGCACGCTCGCATGTGTTCAGATCCGAGGCCCCGTAGCTGACCACAAAGTCCTCTGCCGGGACGAACATGCTGCAAGGACGGCCCAGGGTGGGGTCGTAATAGATCTTGCGGAACGCGCTACCTGCCAGAGGAAGAGAGAAGAGCATCCGCTCGGTCTCGGAGCGGTACTCGGTCATCTTCTCGGTGAGCAGGTAGTTCAGGTAATCCTGCACCCTGTGAGCCTGCTTCTCCTTGTCTGTGTCGATCTTTCCAACCACAGAGGTCTTGACCGGGCCTGCCGCAGGGAACAGCTCCTGAATGGCCTGAGACTGGAAGCGAATGACCGATTCAGTCAGTAGCGGGTGGAACACACCGCAGGCGCCGTCCCAGGGGGTGGTGCGGTCCTCATGCTTAAGGCCCAGCAGCTCCAAGCCCTTGATGTAGGAACGCTCCCAATCGGCCCGGCTTTCTTTGTCAGAGCGGTAATTGCCGACCAGCTCCGAGGCAATAGCGTCGAGATCGCCTTCATCGATGAACTCAGCGAGGTTGTCATCATGGTTGACCATGTTGACTTCCGCCATGTCCGGGTCGAAATCGATGATCACCCCGCCATCGGGGGTCTGGAGAGACACCTCCTCGGGGTCAACGATCTCGATCTCGATGCCTTCTTCCCCTTCTCCAAGGAGCGGGTCCGAGTCCAGAATGGCGCGATCAATAGCCATTTAGCCGTTCTTCGTGAAGGTCTGAGGACGGGCTGCGCCAGAACCGCGAACACCGCCGCGAGCTGCGCCCTTGGTCTTTCCACCGGCTGCCATCATCTTGGTGGTCATGCGGGTGCCGCTGGGCATCATGCCGCCCTGCTTAGCCATGAAGAAGGGAACCTTCTCGCCGTCCTTCTCGACCATCTTGAGCTTGCCGCCAGCGGCCATGCCTTTGGTTTTGCCGCCGCGCATGTAGCCTTTGGTCTTGCCGCCCTTCATGTAGCCCTTAGTCTTTTTCATCACGCTGCTCCGCGTAGAGATTGTCGAACACTTGGTTCACATCCAAGGTGTAATCCAAGTCACTCTTGCTGTAATGAATGTGCTGAGAGGGCCTGAAATCCGGTGCGCCCTCGCCGGTCTCCCACCATGCGGGATGGGTGACTCGCACCCTGTTATTCGGCAACGCTACTATGTTTCCTGTCCAGCGGCCAGCATCGAGCAACTCTAACACATGGGACTGCTTGTGCTGGGCCGGGTCATCGCCGATCTCAGAATCAGTGTAATCCACGGTGAAGTAGTACTTTGCCGGGTAGAACTTCCCGTCGATCTTGGCAAGCCAGGGGCAGGGCTGGCATCGATCAAGGACATAGACCGCGTGAGTCCTCGATGCGCAGTCCCAAGGCTGGGCTGCCCAGGCTGGCATGGGTTCAGGCCACTCCTCCAGCGGGGTATCCCCTACCAGAGCGGTTAGAGGCATCCGCGCCCACATGGCACCGCCATGCACATTCGGCTCATCCGAGTCGTAAGTCTCTGCCCCGGTGAAGATCACCTGAAAGCTCAAAGTTCGTGCCGGGATGGTGGTCACTGCAATCGCCATCGCATGGAGGAACTCTCCATGATATTTCAGATGGTTATGAGTATATTCCCGGCGGACCCAGCATTTGAAATGCGGGATGTTGCTTTGGAGAAACCCCATCAGTAGTACTCTGCTCGTTGATGCACGAGGGGTTCATCCTCCTCGTCCGTGTGGAGTCGAAGGAACCCGCCTTGCCTAAAGCGGAGTAATGCTTGGGTGGAAGAGTCCACCAAGTCGTCATGCTCCCCAGCAGGGAAGGAAGCAAACTCCTCGATGACCTCCTCCGCAAACCGAGTTGCCGGTGCCCAGACCGTGCCTGAGGCAAAGAGATCCGCCACGGCATTCACCCGGGCGATCTTGTCGTTGCCCCGGGACGGGGTGTATTCGGACACCGGGATGCCCATGGCGCGAAGCTCAAAGATCAGGGGCGTCCCTGCGGCCTTGGCTTCCACAATGAAGGCATCGGGCTGCCAATCAGCCCAGTGTTCGTAAGCCTTCTTTTTCAGCTCGGGGAACTCAAGGCGCTCCTTATAGGCATCCAAGAGGATGATATTGGGTTGCGCCCGGCCATCATCATCGGGGTGGTAGAACACACCCCAGGTGGTGCAGGCCGAGAAGTCCGAGCGTTGAGTCTTCAGGAACGCGGTGTCCCAGGACTGGATAATGAACTCACACGGCGGGGGTACGTCTTTTTCCCACTCGCGCCACCATTCTCGCTTAACGAGGGCGCCCTCTTCTGAAGTGGGGTTCTGCTGATACTGGGCATTCCATTTCGGGGCAGGGAGTTCGTTCCTCAGGGCCTCAAGCTCTGCCTTGGGCCAGAACTGGGGCCAGAGAGGCTCCCCTGAAGGCATGATCGCCGGGAACTCGATCACCTCCCATTCATCAGATCCCTGCCGCTGGAGAGAGGACTTGAGGATCTGGCCTGTCAAATCTCGTTTGTGCCATCGAGTGTTGTGGCTGACGACACCGTTGGCAATGAAGTTTTCCGTGCGGTCAACTTCTACGTCGAAGACCTCTTCTTCCCCGTCGGGGGTGATCTCCACAATTCGATCAACTGTGAAGGTCGAGATAGGCTGCCGCTCTGCGAAGCGTTTCCGGGCTTTTCCCGTACCCGACTGCAAGGTTGCAATCGTTGCAGAGGAGGCCCCGTACCTTGCCTGAGTCATGGCAGTGATCGATGCAAAGCTTGCCGTTCCAATGGGCACGAGTATTGCTTGCGCTAGGCTCTTCGCCGCACACATCGCATCGATTGTTGCGCTCCGCAACCATTCGCTCATATTGCTCAGCGGTGATGCCGTAGCGATGTTTGATGCGAGCCGCCCTGTTTTCCCTAGAGGTCCGCTTCCTGGGCGGGAAAGCTTTTTGGTAGCACGAGCTGCAGTACCCTTTGGATACAGCAGACTTGTCACAGCCTTCAGAAGAACACTGTTTGCCTTTCCATTTGCCGTGGTGCCCGACATCGCGGTAAGGAGCATCTGGATTCTTGCGGTGATAGCTTGCTTTAGCTTGGCAGGGGCCGCAAAGCCCAGGCTTTGTTTTTGCCCGGGGAGGACGAGTGCATCCTTCAGTGAGACAAGTTCCATACCCGGCTTGAGATTCTTGAGCCTGACCCATTCGCGTTCTCCATTGCATTCCACGAGAAACGGGTGCCTCTCGTTTGCACGGAGCATTCTGCCAGATTCTGTTTTTATTTTGTATACGGAATCACAACCACTTGACCGCCAGTTGTTCACCCTTGCGGTGGTCAATCGGCCATCTTCGTAGGTGGCGACCATATCCCCTGGGCGGAGGTCTTTGAGGAGTGATTCGCTCCCATCGGCCATGAGGACTCTGGTGTCGCCGGTCATGCACATGACCACAATGATGGCGCCCCCAGGCTGAAGACGCTGCCGAGGACCGGAGGTGTACCATTCATAGACCTTGTCGAAGACCCCGGGGTCAGCGCTCTGGCCCTCTTGTTCGGAATGCGGGTCATCGATGATCAGAAGATCGGCGCCCTTACCCGTCACGGCACCACCAACACCGATAGCGAAATACTCCCCGCCTTTGTTGGTACTCCACCGCCCGGCTGCCTTTGAGTCCGATCTCAGGGAGACCGAGGGGAACACTGCCTTGAAATCTTCGCTGTCAACGAGGTTCCGAACCTTCCGGCCGAAACCAACTGACAGCTCGGCAGTGTGTGCCGTCTGAATGATCTTCTTCTCAGGGAACCTGCCGAGAAACCATGCAGGGAGCAGGAATGAAGCAAATTCGCTTTTGGTGTGCCGGGGCGGCATGTTGATGATCAGCCGCTTCAACTCCCCGTTGGCAACACGCTCAAAGGCATCCGCCATGATCTTGTGATGCCTGCCCTCAATGAAGGAGGGCCACGCCATGGAGATAAACCCCAGGAAACTCTGCCGGGCTGCTTCCTTCTTCTCGGCATCCTCTAACTCATCCAGCAGAGCAAGGATTTCCCTCTGCTGTTCAGGAGAGAGGTTCTTCACATTCTTCAACAGATTGGGATTGATCCGATCTGTCGCAGCCATTCGATTTCCTCTAGTTGTACAACTAGTTACTAGTTGAGCAACTAGCTAGTTGAGCAACTGGTGTTCCAGATATCTGGACAGTTGCTACATGGTACATGCTTGTTTCCTGGTGCCGGGCTGCCCCTTCAAGGGCAAGCCCGTCAGTTGCACCCTGGACTAGTTGCTCAACTAGATAGAGCTATCGCTTGATTTTAGCAGATTAGGGCTATTGACAACTAAGTGCAAGAGATAAGGCCAATTTTTTTGCAAAAAATTTTGGCTACTGGGACTCCCGGCACAATATCTATAAAAAAAAGGGGAGAGCTAACATGTGTCGATGGGTAAAAAAGGGGAAAATAGGGGAATTGTTTGAGTGGATTACTATGTATATAGGGTCAGGTACCTGCTCGGCCTCAGGGGGGGTGGGGGTAGCCTCGCGCACGCGCACGCACGCAGGCACACGCGCCCACGCGCACCCCCCCGCGCACACGCAGGCACGCACCCAGGCGCGCACGCTCAATGCAGCGGCTCGCCCTCGCCGTCCTCGCTGGCCTCTGCCTGGGCGCCTACCAGGGCTGCTAGCCGTGCCTCGATCTCAGCGGCCACCTCACCCGGGTCACGGTCCTTTGTGGTGACGTTGACCTCAGTGGCGAACAGGCCGGACGCCTTGCCCAGAAGCTCAGCCGCACGCAGCCGGGAAGCGTCAGTCTCTTCCTCGCCTGTCATCCAGACGCGAAGCTTGCTCACCACAGCCTCTCTGTCTGTGACTGCGGAAGCTGCCACCGCACGCTCCCTAGCAGCCACCAGAGCATCCACCCTCGATCTAATCTCAACCTGCCCCATGAGCCTGCTTGCCAGCGTGTGAATGCTTGCCGCTGTCGTCCCTTCCCTTGGGTTGTATGCCTCCCTGTACGCATCCGCTTGCGTCATGCCCTGCGCCACACAGCGGGCGAAATGCAACTGCTTGGGTGTTAACTGCTTTGCCATGTTCCTTGCTCCCTGGTTGAGGGGTTGTATTCCCAATGCGCTGATGATACGCGCACGCGTGCATCCAACCAACTGCCGTCCCTGGTGCGCACCCGGGCCGATCTGACCGCTGAAAGCCGACCGACGAACGGTCATTATCATTTGTTGACCGACACACGTTCACTGTGCTGAAGTTCACTCACGGCGACGGGGAGCCGACTGAATCCCGCCACCCATCACGGTGAAGCCAGTACCCGAACGGGGCAGTGCTACCAGGGTGAACCTACCAGCCGGGCAAATGTGCTGGAGCGTGAGAGCCGCGATGCGCGCCGTACCGAGAGGGCAGCCGCGAGTCAGAGCAAGCCGCGCACCCTGCGAGAGCAGGCCGGACCTAAAGCGTTGGTGCCGGGCGGAGTGAGTGAAGTTACCGAAAGGGCTGCACTGCTCACCGACCCCCTGACAGCGCCCAATCTGCCCGGACTAAATCAATCCGGCTTACGCCGCGAAGAGTCTGAATCACAGCCGCTTCCCTGAGGTGGCTGTCGTGCAGACCCTCTGCATAACCCTGGAGATCACACCATGCAAATCACCGCGATCAACCCCAAGCACCAGCGTGCCATCGATGCCCTCTATGCCGCTGACCGCCGCTACTGCGCCCTAGTCAACGACAACGCCGAACGCCTCAATGCGCTAGACCCTGATTCTGACCGCTACGCCGCTCTGGCTGAGCGCCAGGAGCGCAAGGAAGCCGATGCCTTTGACGCTTTCTTTGACCGTGCCGTGGAGCAGGCGAGCCTGCCCAAGCGTGAACTGCAGGCCTTTGTGAAGGCCTACGAGGCACACCACGGCTACACCCCCTACCTCGTCAGCTAACCCTGGAGACCATCATGAACACCGCCACGATCCTTCTGAAACTTGAGCGCCTCCTCGACACCCTGGAAGGCGCAGCACACTTCTGCGAGGAGACCGCCGAGCAGCACTTCGGGCATATCGCCAGCCGCCGGTCAGGCATGGCCTATGCCTACAACGATGCGGCCAAAGACCTCATCCATCTCATCGACGACATCAAGGGAGAGCAGCAATGACCAACATCAAGACCCTTCTGAAACTGGAAAACCTCCTCGACACCCTGGAAGGCGAAGCACGCCGCTGTGAGGACCTAGCAATGGACCTCAGCGGGATATCCGCTATCCGCAGGGAAGGCATGGCCGTCGGCTACGACAAGGCAGCGCAGGCCGTCAACCATCTCATCGACGACATTAGGGGAGAGCAGCAATGAACACTTACCAGCATGACCTCGACGCAGCCCTGGAGGGCTACCCGATCTCACGCCGCACTGCCCGAGCATGGGTTGCGGCCCACCACGTTAGCTTCTCGGAGTTCACCGAGGAGCATGGGCGCCGCGAGAGCTACTGCTCCCGCGATGTTCTCATCTGGCTTGGATACTAGGAGACTGACATGACCCATGCACAACTGATCAAGCGCCTACGGCAACTCATCGATAAGCAGCGCGCTCAGGCGCGCCATGCCGACGCCCTGGCGTCCCAGGAATATGACCCGAACGATCCTTTCTCCGAACGCCGCTGGCCTTGCGACAACGCCTTTCAGCGAGGCTGCAGCGTTTCCCTGGGCGAGACCGCCCGAGAGCTTGAGCTGCTTCTCGCTGACGTTGACCCCATCGAGGCAGAAGCGCACCACCACTCCCACGCGATCCGCAACTATGCGCAGCAGTACGACACCACCCTGGAGTCCGCGCTCATGGACTACGAGGGCGAGGGCTACTTCTACGCCGCACCCACCCTGCGCGACAGAGTGCGCGAGGTGCTAGGCATTTCCACCCAAGCCGAAGACCTTCATCACTACTAGGAGAATCACCATGAGCCGCACCCAATCATTCCGCGTTCTGTTCAAGGCCCAGGCCTACGTCGCCCAGGTCCATGCCGAGCATGGGCCGCGCCTCGCCCGTAAGGCAGGCAAGCTGGTGAAGCTTTGCCGGGAGAATCTGCGCCGGGACTTCCCGCTGTACCGCCCTGACCTCCAGGGCCGCCTGGAGCGCCGCGAGGCCCTCGCTCAACTCATCAGCACCGTGGCAGTGGATGGCCGCGTTGGCATCGTCCACGGGGGCCGTGACTGCGACGGCGTCGAGGCCTACCGGGGTGAGGTTATCCCTGCCATCACCGTGGCCGTGGAGCGCATCCTCGATATCGTCGGGGACTCCGCAGAAGGCCCCTGGGGCTGGCACCTCTGCACCCCCGCTGATGCCCTGGAGCATGGGTATCAGCTAGTGCGCAACGGGTGGAGGGGCTAGCCATGACCGAATACCTGATCTACGGGCACCCCCCGGAGGCGCTGCGGGAAAACACCCTGGGACTGCCGTCCCTGCTCCATGTCGAGACCTCCCTGCCAGAGGCCCAGCGCATCGCCGCCATCCTTGAGCGCAAGTATGGCTGCACTGAGGTGACCATCAAAACCTTTGAGCTTGATGGCACCCTGCCAGACTTCGCCGGGACCGTTGCACTCTGATCACTGTTAACCACTGAGGGGGCAACCCGCCCCAAGGAGACTGACCGATGACCACTTTCCTGCTGACCTTTGAAACCATCACCCCCGAGTCCGCTGCCCTGGGGGACGCTGCCGAGCGCGGCATACTCTACGAGGGCATCACGCTCCGCGAGGCCCTGGAGCAGTTCGAGGGCGCCGAGACTGTCGAGGCAAACGAATACCCCGTGCGATCCCCCCGCTGGGTGACAGGCTACGGCACCCACGAGGACTACCTCTCCGGGGAGGTGGGCAACATCAGCCTGCACTTCCCCGAGCATCTCACCCCATCAACCCGGCGCCGCATCGTGCGCCTACTGGAGGCACAGCTATGAAGTTCAGCAAACGCACCGCAAGCGAACTGGGCGCCTTGATTGCCGAGGCCCTGCATGAGGGCGGAGACATTGCCGCCAGGGGAGGCGCCCTGCGCGTCTTCTACGCCATACAGGATGCCCTGGCAGTCGAGGAGTACCAGACCTACCGGGCGCTGACCGATGCCTTCCGCGCTCGCATCAGGGAGCTTGAGCCACTCTAAGCCGAAACGCCCGGGAGGGCGTCTGCACGGGATGGGTTCCCGTGTACTGACGAGGCAACCTTTGGAGATCACCTCATGACCACCACTTACACGCTCACTCACACCGTCACCTGCCTGGGCTACGGCCCTCTGGCGTCCCGATGCTTCCCCGGCTGCGCGTCCGATGCGCCTAGCCCTGAAGACGAGGCAGTGCGCCAGGATCTGATCAGCGCGCTGGTCAAGGCCCTGGACCCAGAGTCATGGCAGTCTTATCCCTGGCTCGCAGCATTCCGCGCAGCGGTTGTGCTGCAGCCTGACAGACTGCTACGCAAGGCCGTGCCCAAGGATCGCCTGGGGCGCGTTGCCTGGACTGCCCTGGCGCTGCAGATCAACCCCCGCAAGGTCAGTGATGCCCTCGCCCAGGAGGCAGAGACCTGGGACACAGAGCAGTGCGACCTGTTCAATGCCATCACCGATGTGCTGGAGAACTTCGACATATCATCGTTTGACCTGTAACACGCAACCGCTGTACACTATTCACTCATTCATTGATTGGGGGCCTCGCGCCCCCGGGAGATTCAACATGGCACAGCCCAACGCTTATGAAGTGATCACCGCTCAGATTGTCGAGGCCATCGAGGGCGGAGTCCTAACCTTCACGATGCCCTGGCACCACGCCGCAGGGCTTCCCGTCAACGCTTCCACTGGCAACGCCTACCGGGGCATCAACATCCTCCGCCTCTGGGTGGGGCAGGCCGCAGGCAGCTTCCTCTCAAACGAGTGGGCGTCCTACAAGCAATGGCAGGCCAAGGGTGCCCAGGTTCGCAAGGGCGAGAAGGGCACCCCCATCGTGTTCTTCAAGCCGCTTGAGGTGAGCCGCGAGAAGGATGGCGAGACGGTGAAGGACACCATCCCCCTCATCCGCCTCTCGACGGTGTTCAACGCTGATCAGGTGGACGGCTACGACGCCGGGGCTGCTACCCCCCAGGCTGACCTGACCGAGCGCCTGGAGGCCGCAGAGGCCTTTGCACAGGCCACGGGTGCAGACATCCGCCACGGTGGTGGCCGCGCCTTCTACCAACCCGGCGGGGACTACATCGCAA
>Ga0070751_1001842_pt1 | contig 12269 bp, 8 predicted proteins | sample VirMetDEL_Aug_28_FD_78514 | JGI IMG/M metagenome (GOLD analysis project Ga0070751, IMG submission 78514) | Aqueous microbial communities from the Delaware River and Bay under freshwater to marine salinity gradient to study organic matter... | ecosystem: Environmental > Aquatic > Marine > Coastal ...
ACTCTCCTTGAATTTGTTCTGCGAGTTCATTCTTGGAAAGCATTGCACCTTCTACTTCTAGGCGATAAAGTTTGCCTTCCCACATAACATCAGCAAAGAAAGATTCTTGTGGTTGTTCTGGTTGAGAACCCCCAACATTAAGGGTTCCATTGAAGTCACCGTTGATGGTGATACTTTCGGATAGAAATTGTTGAAAACTTTTCATCAGCATCTCCAGCGTTTGCGTGCTTTACAAATTGCTTTATCTGGGGTCTCAGAGCAATCGATGTTGTGCATCTTTCTCTGACCATTGGAGCGAGCACAGAATGACTTGCGTCTCTTTGCTCTCTTACCACCAGGATTCTTTTCAGTTACAGCAGTCTTGAGTTTGGAACCTGGGTTCTCACGCTTGTAAGCATCAACTGCTTTCTGACTCATACCATCAGTCTTGTCTCCTTTATTCACTTTCTGCCAATCTTCGCCAAGTTGAGTTCTCCAATCAGAGAACTCTTCTTTACACGCTTTCTTTGCCATGTTTGTGGCAGTTGCATACATTACAGATTTTGAATCGGAACCATAGTTATCATTAAAAGAACCTTTGTTCTTTTTCATTCCTTTAATATATTTTTCAATTTTATTTTTTTCACACTTATCTAACTTTTCTTCACTTAAACCTTTCATTGGATCTGGTTTAATTAAATCTATAAACTCATATTCCGTTAGTTTGAAGTCATCTCTCCAGTTAGAGTAATCATAACCTTCATTTTTAGTTTTATTTCCCCAGTTTTTTGCACCAACTTTACGACACTTGACTAGAGCACCAGAAGCATAAGCACTTGGCCAAACAGAATAACGAGACTTGACCTTTCTATAGCAAGCATCCTTTTCTTCTGTGCTAAAAACTGGCATTTCGGTTTCAAATGCTTTTGGTCCATATTTTGAACCAGCAGATCTCACTCTCTGTCTTATTGTTGGTGGATTTGGTTTTGGTTGTGTCATATCTGCCGTAATTGTATCACCCACCTTTGGTCTTTTTCCGCGAGGAGTATCACCTTCAAACAGTTGCTCTAGTTCAACTCTCCAATTCGAATGGGTCTCTCTTACTATCTTTGCCTTACCCTTTCTGTTGGGGTTTGGATCTTTCTTACGCTTCTTCCTTGCTCTTTTTTCTCTATCATCCTTACTCATCGCTGCTCTATCATCAGCATCACGACAGAATGGTTTGGTCTTCTGACCAGGTTGCTTGGCGCATGGTTTGCCATCATATTTGCCACCTGCCTGAACCCATCCACCACCAGCAAACCAATCACGAAGTGAATAGTCCTTATCTTTAGCAGACTTACCATCTCTTGCTTCACTTATTTTATCTACATAACTTGCTGCAGCATCAGTATTATGTTCAGTATCGGTGATCTTTGCTTGCATCCAAGCAGGAATATCTCTTTCCCTTTTACCTAGTTTTTTTCTCAACTTTGCAATATTTTCTGCTGAATTTTTGAGCTGAGATTGTGCCATTGAGACTTCATGATCGCCATTCTTTGCTTCATTCATTTTTTTTCTACCCTGGCAGTGTGCTCGTTGAGAGAATCCTTTTGGGTTATTGCAATCGATGGACTTTTTATATTTAGCACTCCAACCTTCCGCGATTCCGCCGCCATCAGAGCTCCCATTAGAGTCCCCGTTCCCATTTCCATTGCCATTTGAATTATTTCCATTTTCAGTCTTTTTTTTATTTTCTTCATGCTCTTCATCGCGCATTATGCGCCCACTGTTCATTAAGTGCCATCCTTTAGGGATTTTTTTGCACTTTTTATCAGTAAAACAGTAGTAATATCCTTTCTTACAGGATTTCATTTATACTAGTCTTCAATACTATTATTATTTAGAAAACCTTTCTTTAGTAGTTTAGATAGGTCCGAAGTTGATCCAACAAACAGTGCATTATTTGTCACATTAGTTGTTTGTTTTACATTATCCTCTTCAAGTTCTTTAATCTTTTTTTGAAGATCTGCTAATTTGTCTGTTGTATCTGCAACACTTTTAATTAATTGTCCCGCAACTTCATATGCGCGAGGACTATCACTTTCACTTGCAAGTTCCATAATTCCATTAATTGCTTCTTGACCTTTTTCAATTAATGAATATAAATTTGCTCTCGTATATTCATAATCTTTCTTTATATCACCAGGTTTCATTGCTTCAGGTTTTACTTCCTGAGGTTTCATAATTGATCTATCATCACTTGCCATAGAAGTATTAAAAGTATCATTTAAATCATCAAAATTTTTACTCATTTAATTATACGTCAGATTGTTGAACAGGACTATATGCTTTTGCGTCTCCTAGATACTGCCAATCTTCATCAAATGACCAATTATCATCTGGAGCAGCATCAACTGGATCTGGTTGAACTGTATATCGCATTTCACGTTTAGCCGTTGTTGTATCTGTACCTGCATACATATCAACTTGAACCTTACGGATTAGTGAATCAGTGCTATCACTAATTGGACCAAACATGTAGGTCTTTGCAGTAAATTGTAATGTATATAAAATTAATCTTCTAGTAGAAAAATCTCCTTCATAATCATCTCTAAATGAAACTGAATCTAAGACAATTGGTACATCTTTCTTCTCATTAATTACATCTGTCATATCAACAGTAACTGTAAATGATGGTTGGAAAAATGGCAAAATTTGCTCAACAATCTGAAGAACCTCATCATTAAACTTTGTCAGAATATTTAATTCAAAACCAATATTATATGGAATTGGCATATATACTTTTCTAGTCTTATCATCAGACCCAACACTTTTAAATGATTGTGTTATTCCAGTTTTTCTGCTAGGATCATATTTAAGAGAATTCATCTCAAAAGATATTCTTGGCAATGTAATTGCAACAGGTTTGTTTAATTTTTCTTGTTGCTCTAATCTTGCCAAAAACTTTTGGGTTGGTCCATAAGAAAGTGGAACTCTTATTTCACTAAAAGTGTCTCCATCAGCATCTTTTGATTTAACAATAATGTTATTAAAAAGATTACCAAAGGCAATAATAGTTTTTCTTATATTTTGATGATAAAAGTAAGTTCCTAACATTAGTAATTCCCAAATAGATTTTTTTCTGTGAAGTCAATTATAGAATTTGATTCTGTTTGTATTTCATCATTTTGTTCGTATTTATCTTCATACTCAGCATTTTCACCAACATCAAAAATTGTATAACTAGCAGAAGATGTAGATCCTGTGATCGTTTCTCCATCAACATAAGATCCAATTATAGTACCAACTTGTAAAATTTTTGTTTCTACATTCCAATCTTTAACTCTAGCAGTTGCTCCAGATGTTCCTCCTGTTACAACTTCATTAAGTATATATGTTCCAATACCAGTAACAACTGAAGGAGTTGCTACAGTAAGCGTTGGTGCGACAGTATATCCATATCCTGGAGATGTCATGTATACTGAAGTGACTACTCCAGCAGAATTTACATTAGCAAAACCTGTTGCCGTGGATAATCCAGATTTATATTGAATGTTACTAGATATTGTTACAGTAGGATCACTTATATAATCAGTACCACCATTATCTATTCTTATGGATGATACTGTTCCCAATCCACTAATTATTGCAGTTGCAGTTGCAGTAGTTCCGAATGAAGAATCTGATCCAGATATTGTTACTTCTGGTGCTGAAGTATATCCCCATCCACCATCAGTAACAACAATAGATAATACTGTACCTAAACCACTTATACTTGCAGTTGCCAAAGCAACTCCACCATCTGGATTTGAGAATGTAACTTTTGGATTAGAAGTGTACCCAGATCCACCACTATCTACAGTGATAGTTCCTATTCCTAGAGATTTTTCAAGTATAACTTCTGCAACTGCAGTTGCTCCAACACCAGTAGATCCAGAAATAATTACATTTGGAACAGATATGTATCCAGAACCAGCATTAGTTAGGTATATTGATTTTATCGAGCAGTAATTTGCGGTACATGAAGTAATTGCAACAGCAGTTGCTCGAACTCCAGAAGGAGGACTATCAATAGTTATAGTAGGAACAGTGGTATAATTATAACCATCATCAATCAGTTTTATATTACTAACATACCCCAGATTTTGATTTATTACTGAAGATGCGGTAGCAGTGGTTCCAGATCCAATCAAAGTTAAAGATTTAATATAACCATAAGACTCAAGAGATTCATCTATTTCATTTAGAGATGTATTAATTAGAGAACTATCAGTATATTCAAATAGTTCACATTTTAATTCATAAACATATGTTTTTCCCAATTGATAAAATGGTTGTTCATGCTCAACAAATTTTATTTCAAACAGTCTTCCGCCCAAAGGAAACCAAATTAGATCTCCTTCTCTAGGTCTTAAGGAAGTACTATTTTCTGAGTCTGGAATAGTCTCTAAAAATGGAGAAATAAAATCTTCAAATCGTTCTTTTGAAATTATTAAAGTAACTTCATCCTTTAACTGCATACCAAATTTACTAAGTATATCTCCAGACCCAGAATATCCACCATAATTACTTAAATATGCTTCAATTTTATACTGTTCAGTAAATTTTGATGTTCTAACTTCTTCTAATATAGTTTCTTTTCTAACAAATCTTTGGGGCAAATATGAAACTTCAAGACCATACATGGTCAATTGTTCATTAATTAAAGATTGTATAAGTCTTTGTTCAGAATCTGAACCGTGAAGAAAAAATGGATTTAATGTCATAATTATCCTATGAAGTCATATGGTGGCAATTCATACTCTGCAGCCATTCTTTGTTTTAGTGTTGCCAATTCTTTTTCGGCGTCATCGTACAATTCCCTCCCATTCAATTCAACACCTCCAGGAAGTTTAACACCTCTAAACTTAAGAAGATTTTGACCCCATTGTCTTTTAATTAGGGAAGTTAAATATTGCTTTAAGAAACTGTCGTTATATATTTGTGTAAATGTTGATGGATCAAGTGCTCTATAACAATCAAGGACAATATAATCTCCAACAGTTTGTGATCCCCAATCTATATCCAAATATAATCTATCTTGCCTTTTATTAAATCTTACTTGCTTGTCTGTAGTCAATAAATGATCAATATCTTCAAGATAACTCTTCGTCATCGCATATTGAAGCAATTCAACAGAATTAAAATAATATAGATCATTTAAAAATAACTGATATTTTATACTAAACATTCCACCAGAAATCGAACTGGTGTCAAACTTAAATATTTTCTCTATTCCAATAACTGAATCCGGAACTTGTATAAAATTGGAAGTTTCATAAAAACTGGAAGTAAATGATCCTGCTCCAGTATCTGTAGATGATGCTGTTGTAGTTACAATTCCAACACCAGAAGTTCCTTTTGCCTTTCCTCGATCAACATCAGATTGAGTGATTTTGTATTTGAGATACATTCTCTCGACACCATCAAAATGTCTCTCATTAAAATACTGTATTGCATCATCAACCATGTCATCTAATTGATCATCATCTACATTTATTTCTAAAACCGGATATCCAAGTCTTCTTAAACAATAATCTATTAATCCTTGTCTAGTTGATGGTTTTGCCATTTTCTATTACCTTGTTACAGTCTTTGAAACTATTACAGATCCTTCCAAAACACGAGTTTTGGAACCATCACTTGTTTTTGTCAACACAATATCATATACATATCTCCCCGGCTTCAAATCTGCAGTATCAGATGGTTCTAATGATAATGTAAGTTCCCCATTACTTGGTGTAATAGCAGTTGTGGCAAAACTAACATAAGAACTGCTAGAAGAATGTTTTCTCAGTTGAGATTCATAGGTATATTCTAATAAATTTAAAGCCGCGCCATCATCGCCAGTTAATGTAAAAGTTTGTGAAAATGATGTTGAAGTATTAACAGACAAATTCAATGAAAATGGTGCTGCCATTTTATCTAAATTTTAGGTTCTTAAGTTATTTATATTTTAAATGAGGATATAATTTCCTGCTGCTTAAAATATAGTTTAATATAAGATTTGGCAACATTTTTGATTGTGTCAATACAATCACATGAATCTATTTCTGAGGATAATTTATGATATTCAAAATTTTTGCTCAAATTTTCTAATTCAATATCATTTGGATGCATTTATTAACTCCTTTAATAAGTTTTTAATTTCATTTACATCAGTTTTTAATTGCTCAATCTCCCTCTTTGTGTTCATTCTAGATGAAACACTATTTAGGTATTGTTCATATGCGGAGATGTCGTTATTGACAATAGCGCCAGTATCTTTATCTCTATAAAGATTTGAATGTCCTTTTACTTTAACTAAATTCATCATACTAATGCAATTGCTCTAATATCCTTAAATCTGGGATATCTGTCCATTCTACTTGATGACATAACAATTTTTATTGAGAATCCTACGAAAGATCCCACATTTGGTGCCGTGTACTCATATTGTAAGAATTCATTTTCAGTACTACCTTTAACAAACTTGTCAGGCAATCCACTGTTGTTAGAAAGATCTATAATATCAAGATAACCATCAAGATTTAAATCAGTAGTTAAATTATTATATCCTGGGAATAATTCATAATTTGGTAAACTTGTATTTGTTTCAGATCTAATTAAAGAATACATTACCCTGAAATCTGCAGAAGAATCTCTATATGCTGATAAAATAACCTTTAATGTATTTGATGGTTGTGCAAGACGAACAGTTTTGGAAACATAAACTGCTTCATGGGGATCGAGTATATTTGATGAAGTTGAATAATTTGTAATATAATTATCAATTGGTCTGTTTATTCTTGCTTTTTTATATTCAGTTGTAGTAGTATCTAAGAATATCATTGGGGACAGATTATAATTATCTGTCTTTAATGTAAGTGCTAATGTTTGAGATCTACTTCTAGGAATATTTGTTAGGTATTCATCAGCATTTGTTTTTGAGGCAACCATTCTCAAGGAATTCAATTTATTTGGGGTATTTAATTGTATGTCTTCATATCCAAGATCTGTAAATGATATTTCAGTACCATTGCAACTCGTTGCACTAACAGTTCTTATTTTACCAGTTAGATTGACTATAGGTCCTGGGACAATTGCATCTATGTATGGAGTTACAGTATCATAAACAATATTTTCTGATGCATATATTAAATTTCCACCAGTACTTCTCTCATTATTGAATGTGAGTTTTGGATTCGTCCCATCATCTGTAGATCTATTTTTGCCCATAAAGACTCCATCACCATCTGTTCCACTTGATAATAGGGGTAGATAATAACTATCAATTCCAATTCCAGTGTCAACAAGGTTATGAGTTCTGTTTATTCTTGCAAGAGATACACCAGATGTCTCATATTTTTGGATTATTGAATCTTTTGCGTGACTAATTGGAGTAGTACCAAATACTCCTCTTGTTAAACCACCTAGTTCTGTTCCAGATGCTGATGTATAACTTATAATTTCATTATTCAAAGTAATATAACCTAGATTTGTAGCACTTACTGCAATTCCTTCAAAAGTTGTAAATTCTGAAATATCTCCAGAAGCCACATTTAATGCTAATCCATTTCTACTTAATGCAGAAGTCATTTTTATTCTTGGAGTATCTGGTAATACTCCAGATAATGTAACAAGATTATTTGTTGCATACATTCCATGGTCAAAATGATCTACTTTGAAATGTGCTCCGTCATAATAATTGCTAGCATAAGTACTGGATGTTTTTAGAGTTGTATCTGCTAAACTAACTAGTGATCCACCAGAATAATATGTTAGTAAAGAACCATCAGTAAATGATTCTCCTAACACATTGGTTAGATATAAAGTATCAATAGAAGAAGAATTGCTAGTGATTGTAAATACTGCATTTTCTCCACTGGGAACAGATGCTGATCCAGTAATATCTGCGGTTACAATTCCGACAATATCACCAATAATGTAACCATTTCCTTGAGTGTTAACTGATACAGATTGAATAGTTCCATTAGAAGCTGCGGTTACGTCTAAGATCAATCCAGAACCATTTCCAGTAATATTGTAAGTAGATACTGCAGATGAAGATCCTGTAGTGTAATTTCTACCACCAGTGTCTATTCCTACGGCAGTTGCTTTACTTCCAACTTTTTCAATAATTCCAGAAACATATGTTTTTGATGCATCACCAATTTTTCTACCCGCTGCAAATACACTCAATAGAGAAGAATCTGTAATAGTATCAATACCAACTTTTAATTTTCTTGGTAGTGTTGTTATAGCATTATTTGATAGATTGCGAAGATAACTATTGGACTTTGATAAATCTGAATTTCCAAGATATAGAATTCCTTCTGTAGATGTGAATTCTGCTTTATATAATTTAAACTTCATATCTTCATATTGATCTGGAGTCCAAGTAGATCCATTTTGTGATTTGAATAGACTTCCTATAGCAAATTGTCTAGTATATCTAACGGTTTCAACATCTGGTAAAGATTGAGTATTAATTGTTTTTTCACCCATTCTTGCAGTAAACACTGTATATTCAGCACTTTCTGGTGCCATTAATACTAGTGCATATTCTAATCCTGCTGGTAAGAATATTGGATATGGGAAAGTTACTCTTGTTGCAACAGATCCATCAGTAGATACATTGTCTCTAAGTATTGTAGTTCCAGAAACTACATCAGTTGGTCTCAGTGTTACTGGATCTCCAATTATTGTTAATGTTGGTATTCCAAATTCAGTTGTTCTGATTTGTACTGTGATTGGGGCATTTCCAGAATCTACCGATTGGAAGAATATATCAACAGCAGTTAAAAATGCACCATTCGCATCATCATTAAATGAATTTAAACCTCTAGCAGTTCCAACTAAGAATGTTTGTGCTAAAGGATCGGCATGAGCTTGTCTTTGTATAATTTGAGTAACATTTGTAATATTGTTAATTACAGGTGTTGGTGTTTGAATGGTGGAAATTGACTCTTGACGAACTGCATGTAGAGTTTTTGTTCTGATGTTATTAATGGTTGTTAGGTTTGCACTAACTTCAGTAATTCTAGTTGTTTGGCGTTTTTTATTTACAATACCTTCAGAAACATAAGTTGATTCTGCCGAAGAGATATTAGTATCGCCAATTAATCCATTAATATTATTTGGACTTGATGACAATTTAAATGTTTTTAATCCAGTTGGAACTCTTAATACTGGTGGTGGTTGTGTATTTGGATCTCTTAGGAAGAATGTTCCTATAAGATCTCCATAAATATCAGTTATCAACCTAATATCCTTAAGATATGCTGATGCACCGCTTGAAGTTCCAATTAAAACACATCCTTTTACCAAATAACCACCATATAGTTCACCAGTAGCGTCTTCGGATAATGATAAAGTGTCTATGTTTAAAATACTTGAGGATTGACTATAATCACTTGGAATACTAACATCTTTATTATAAGGATTCAAATCATAAGTTGTTGTTGGATTATTATATGGTCCAGACTTATGATTTGGGGAAGCTAGTCTAAAACTCATTATTTGAACATTGTTGTTCCAAACAACAACGGTCTCACCAATTTCAAAAACTCCTTCTGTACCATCACTTGTCAATCCAAGGTCATTAGTAACCTCTAATAGTTTTGGAGTAACATCTATATTTCCCTGACCATCTATAAATGGATAATATCTAGTAAGTGCTTTTAAATTGGATGAAGAGAATTGAGTATTTCTTGATCTCATAAAGAGATCTTCTACGCTATCAACAAAAGTAGTTTCAGTAGATGATGCAAATTGACTATCACTAGATACACTTCTTTCGGTCCGAACAGGGCCCGTATCCATATTAAGGTTTAAGAAAGTATCCCTAAATTGATTTTCACCTAGTCCAGCATTTCCTGGAGTTACACCATTATTATTTACAGCAAGATTTACTGATTCTGTGTTTACTACACTTTGTAAATTTAATGTGATTGAATGTCTGATTGTTTCATCCGCCAATCTTTCAGTTCTAATCCAAGTATCTCTGAATGGATTTAGTCTAATATCACCAACATATTGAATAACATGGAAGGGATTTACATTTTCAATTCTAGTTGCGAGTGATTGTTCAATCCAGTCTCTGTTCTTGTAATCTAATGTTGCTACTTGAGATGTTTTTTTAATTCTAGAATCTAATAGTTTATAATCAACAGAACTATCATATTCTGATGAACTAATAGCATTTTCAGTTAGTACTTTATTTGGAACTGCATTTCTACTTATCAATGGAGTCATTTCATTTGACTCTTCATCAATTTGGCATAAAGATAAACCTAGATTTATTAATGAATCATTGGTAAAAGAATCTGCAAAGAATCCTGTTTTAAATCTATCTATTCCATCAGAATCTTTGACTTGGAAAGATTGTGCACTCAGTTCTAATAGTGATAGAGAAGTTACTTCTTCCAAAGTTTCAATTCTATCCTCCATTGCACCAATATCTCTCATGGTGTATCTCTTATTATCCACCATTTGGATTATTGCATCCGAAGTTTTATAAAGATATGGTGGTAATATGATAGATGCCACTTCAAGAACATCTGTTGATTTTTTAGGTTGCCTTGGATTTAAAGATGAAATGCCCCTTTCTACCTTGAATGAACCATTTGCATCTAGATATAGTCTATCAATTCTTGGTAAATAGACATCATATGATATTAAAGATGCTTCATCTGGTGTTATAATTACTTTTGGAGAAGATCCAAAATTTCTAGATGAAAAGTCAAATGGTGAGGAAGTGGAAGCACTAAAATATGATACTCTAGGTCTAAAGTCTAAAATATCTGAGGCTTTAACATTGTATCTTCCAACATTAGGAATACTAAAACCATAATCATCTCTAAAATAACTAGCAACACTATATAAATCTCCAGTATCACTAGATGATACATCGTAGTAATCAAATACTACTTTTATTTTTTTAGATGGTTCTGGTTGGTTCTTACTTCTTATTAATCTTGAATAATCATAGTACTCATCTTTTTGCCCTTTATCTAACTTAAATGCAGATGTTATATCTTTATATGAACCAAATGTTGCCGATTCTATAGGAACTTCAAGATTGCTATTTTCAAAACTAACAGTTTCACCAACTTGGAACTTATTTTTATTCAAATATACTATTTCAATAGTATTAGTTGTTTTTGCAACTATTCTAGCTACACTATCAGAAGTTTTACCTACAATATTTTCACCAATAATAGCATTATTATGGACATTGTATATTGATGAAAATACTAACTTATCAAATGTAATCTCAGATCCTACTGATTCATATACAGCAATAATTTTTGATACATCTGGATATCTTAAGCATATCTCTTCATCCTGTACCCTTAAACCATAAAAACGATTATATGTAAGACCATCATTTGCAGAAGAATTAGCATCTATTCCAGATCTTTCATATTTTGATAATGATATGTCTAATATTTGACTCTTTTTATGTATTTTAACTTTACTCTGTATTCCGGTCTTAACAAACGACGCAATGACGGAATAAATGGTCTTATTTGAAATATTATTGAAAGTTACTGATGTATAATCACTACTAAAAACAACTTGATCTTTTGTTAATGCTTCAGTAGTACCATCTGTATAATGGATAGAATATCTTTCAGGATCAAAGGTATTAAATTTAATCGTTGAAGAATTTCCTGGAAGAGTGAAGTTTGTAGTGGTTAAAGTTACTGTATTTGAAGATACTAAACTATTTAAAATTGCTTGTGCAGAAAAATTTAATCTTGAACCATCTAAGTCAACAGTTGAAATATTATTATTTGGTAAAACTGAATATAGATAAGATTTTTCTGGATTTTTTATAGATGATTTTAAAATTCTGAATCTAACATCTATTTCACTACCAGATAAAGTACCATTGTTTACATCTGTTATAGCAGTAGTAGTTGTTAATGTTAAAGTATTTGGATTAACAGCAGTTACAAAATTATAAGTTTCTAAAGAATCTCCCGGTTTTTTATATGAAATAAGTGTATTTGTTGTTATTCCAGATAATGGTTTTGATGATGTAAGAGTGGTTGAATTAATAGTGACAGTATCTAATGAATTAAATCCTGGTACAAGTTCTGCTTCTAGTACAGAATCTGCTAAAAAGACAGTAGATCCAGATCCATCATATACAGACTTAATATCCTTTGATGTGAACTTTCTTAGTGATGAGATATTTCTACCAATAGCATCATTTCCATCAATAATTATATTTTCATTTCTAATAAATGTACCAGACTCTTGCCTCACTAGTACTCTAT
>Ga0070751_1001845_pt1 | contig 12251 bp, 24 predicted proteins | sample VirMetDEL_Aug_28_FD_78514 | JGI IMG/M metagenome (GOLD analysis project Ga0070751, IMG submission 78514) | Aqueous microbial communities from the Delaware River and Bay under freshwater to marine salinity gradient to study organic matter... | ecosystem: Environmental > Aquatic > Marine > Coastal...
GCGCTGTAACTAAAATAGCTAGTGGCATTAGTAGTGCCGTTCAAGCTGGCAAAGACGTAAACAGTCTTATGCCGCATTTTGGAAAATTAGCAAAGCTAGAAGCCGACATAGCTGTTGCGGAATCGGGCAAACACAAAGGGCCACTTGGAAGACTAACTTCCAGTGAGGAAGAAGGATTTGCCATTGCTCAGGCAAAAATGGCGCACAAGGAAGCTATGGAAACCCTTCGCAGCCATTGCCGCTTATATGGACCACCGGGCATGTGGGACTTGGTTGTACGCGAGCAGGCTGAAGCAAGAAAACGCCAGAAAGAAGCCTTAGAAGCCCAAGCTGCTGCTAGAGACAGATTGTTCTGGGGTGTTTCATTGGCGTTAGGCGTTACAATTTTTGTTGGTGGAACTGCCGCAATGATCTGGGGTGTAGATAAGATGGCGAATGGATAATGTGGTTCTTGGTCTGGTTCATGTTTACAAATAATAAATTGGAGCATTATCAGTTGGAACAATTTCCAACGGAATTGGAGTGTCAAGAAGAACTTGAACGGGCAAAGGTGCTTATAACGAACAGCACAACAGTGGTATATTGCTTTGAGGTTATACCAAAATAAATTAGGAAAATACGTCGTATGTGACAAAGCTGGAAAAATTGTTATAATAACGCATCACAGCGGTATAGCAAAGGCATGGCTGGAGAAAGGAAAACGTGATGGCGACAAAACTTGATGAGTGGAAGGTTCTACCGCGTCTGATGATGCTGGTCACAACCATTATGTATATACGTTGCCTTGAATGGGCACTATCTCAACCTGACCTATCGGTATCACAAGCTGGTTTAATATCCGTCGTAACTGGAGCCTTTACGGGATCGTTCGGCATATGGATGGGTAAGGAGTCTAAGTAATGTTACAATCACTCATAGGTCCGGTGGCAAACCTCGCGGGGTCTTGGCTTCAAGGTAAGGCTGACAAGAATGCAGCATCCGCAGAGTTGAAGCTAACTGAGGCAAAGGCGAAAGCTAAGATATTATTATCAGAAAAAACAAGCGTTGCCGACTGGGAGCGCATTATGGCCGAGGGTTCTAAATCAAGCTGGAAAGACGAATGGTTCGTAATTGTCCTGTCAATTCCCCTTGTTTTAGCGTTTATTCCGGGCACCGAAGGCTGGGTAGATCGTGGGTTTGAGCAGCTTTCAAAAGCTCCGGACTGGTATTTTTACAGCCTTGGAATTGCAATTTCAGCGAGTTTTGGTGTACGCGGAGCAACCGCAATGTTTAAGAGGAAGTAATGGAAAACCTAAAGTTACCTGTAGCCCTTGTGGCAGCTATGGCCGTCCAACTTGCCGCTGGTGTGTGGTGGGTAAGCCAACAGGCCGCTACCATTGCCAGCCTTGAAGAAACGGTAGGTCAAATCGGCTCACGCATGGCTATCGAAGACAACATTAATCTCAAACGTGATGTGCAATCCAACGCTGAAGAAATAGAAGATGTTTGGGATGATGTAGACGAACTTTGGGATGAACATGCGAGCATGGCGATGACCATCAATGAGATTAACAAGCTCAAACAGCGAATAGCTTTGGTCGAAAATGATCTGAAATATATTGATCGTGACCATAACGGGTTACTGGACATGAAAGGCGGTATGGAATGAGCAACGCACTAAAACTTTTGCAAGAAAAATGTGGGTGCAGTCCAGATGGTAGTTTCGGTCCAAATACTGCCCGTGGAATAGTAAAACACTACGACCTGTCCCCAGAACGCGGGGCGCATCTCTTGGGTCAGGTTGTTCATGAAAGTGGTACGTTTAAGTACACTAAGGAAAACCTGAACTACAGCGTTGATGCTATGATGAAGGTTTGGCCTAAACGTTTCCCAACAGAAGATAGCGCAAAGCCATACGCTAGGAACCCAAAAGCATTGGCTGAAAACGTTTATTTTGGCCGTATGGGCAATGATTCCAAGGAAAAAGCCAGTTTGTACATAGGCCGCGGATTTTTACAATTGACCGGGTATAGCAACGTTAAAGCGTTTGCGGCGGATATGGGTAAGCCTGAAGTCCTTCAAGACCCTTCTCTTCTTGAGGAAGATTACGCCATGGAAACGGCAATTTGGTTTTTTGACTCGAACAAACTTTGGAAAATATGTGATGAGGGGGTGAATGATGATACAATCAAACGTCTTACTCGTAAAATAAATGGAGGTTACACCGGGCTGGATCATCGTATCAAAGAAACCAATAAAATATACAAGTGGTTGGCAACCGCCTAGTAAGTCGCATAAGTTTACAGATAGTCCTAGCATATCTCATATAAGTTGTGCTAAGATTATATCGAACAATGTTCGATAATATGCGAGGTGGGAATGGATGAGATTTATGTGGCCGAGGCGGTCTTTCGTATCTTGAGAGAAAGACGGCAAGGGGTTACGGATTTGATGATCTACGGAAATGTCAAATCAATGGAGCAATATCGTGAGCTTATGGGCAATATGGATTGCCTAAATCACGTGGAACAGGAACTCAAGGGCCTGCTAGATAAACAGGAGCGATCCAATGACTGAACAGTCAACAAAAATTGATTTGTCCGCCGCTGCCAAGGGTGTGGCTGCGATTGCACAAACGAACAAGGGCGCTGAAAAGCCTAACCTTGCAGACGCTTACGTCGAAAAACCCCGTTTAAACCCAGAGGCGCTAGATGCTAGTCTTCTGGAAAGAATGCCCGCCCCTACTGGATGGCGTATTCTCATCTTGCCGTATCAAGGCAAGGCGAAGACTGCCGGGGGTATTTTTATTCCCAGCGAAGTTCAAGAGAAAAGCCAGATATCCACGCAGGTCGGTTACGTCCTAAAAGTCGGTCCGCTTGCTTACAAAGACCGGGATAAATTTCCTGACGGCCCGTGGTGCGCGGAAAAGCAGTGGGTATTATTTGCCCGTTATGCTGGTTCGCGCCTTCAGATCGATGGGGGAGAAGTTCGCATACTCAATGACGATGAGATACTTGCGACTATTTTGGACCCTGAAGACATCCAGCATTTGTAAACGAGGTAAAATATGGCTGATAATCAAGAAAACCAAGTCGAATTAGACGTTGGTGATAACCAAGAAACGGAAGTTGAAGTTGAACAGGAGGGGGTGGCTGCGTCGGATGACAGCGGTTCCGAGGACCAGTTTACAAAGGCTGAAACTTCTACTCAAAAACGGATTGACCGTTTAACCAAAAAAATGCGTGAAGCAGAGCGCAGAGAACAGGAAGCAATAAAGTACGCTCAAGCTGTTCAAACCGAAGCTCAAACGTTGAAACAACGAATGTCCAGCTTGGACACTAATTATGTCAACGAGTATACTAATCGCGTCAACACTCAAATGCAGCAAGCGGAGAATGAGCTTGCACGTGCAATTGAAATAGGTGACAGCAAGGCGTCTGTAGAGGCTCAACGTAATCTTACAAAATTAGCCATCCAACAGGATCGTGCAAATCAAGCTAAAGCGCAACAAGAACGTGCGCAACAGCAACAACAGGCCGCTGCGCAGCATCAAGCACGGCAACCGATGCCTGCACAAGCCCCTAAACGCCCGGACCCTAAAGCAGAGACTTGGGCCATGAAAAATAGCTGGTTCGGCCAAGATGAGGCCATGACTTACGCGGCGTTTGGAATACATAAAAAGCTCGTTGAAGATGAAGGGTTTGACCCGACGAGCGATGACTACTATAATGAACTTGACCGGCGCATTTCGAGCAAGTTCGTAAATGCCGGAAATACCGCGAACAAACGGCCCGCTCAGACGGTTGTTGGCGCATCAAGAACACCATCTGGGCGCACTGGGAGAAAGGTTCGTCTCACCCCGAGCCAAGTCGCAATAGCGAAAAAACTGGGTGTGCCGCTAGAAGAATATGCGAAATACGTGAAGGAGTAAGAAAAATGACTGACCAAAACAACCAAAACGGTGGTTCGGCAATTAACCGTACTTCTCGCGCTAACCAAACCCGGGACAAACAGGCTGTTCGTAAGCCTTGGGCCCCGCCGTCTATGCTAGACGCACCACCTGCCCCTGATGGCTTTAAGCATCGTTGGATACGCGCCGAAACGCGTGGGTTCGATGATACGAAAAACATCAGTGCTAAAATGAGGGAAGGTTGGGAACTTGTTCGTAAGGATGAATACCCCGATTTTGAGTCCCCCGTTGTCGAAACAGGTAAACATGAAGGTGTGTTTGGAGTTGGCGGATTGCTTCTCGCTCGGATTCCGGTCGAAACAATTGCAGAACGAACTGAGTATTTCAACAAGCGAAATATGGATCAAATGCAAGCGGTCGATCACGATATGATGCGTGAGAATGCACATTCATCCATGACAATCAGTAAACCTGATCGTCAATCTCGTGTAACCTTCGGTGGCCCCAAGAAATAGGGCTACCTCAATAGGAGTGAAATCTTATGGCAAATTCTAATACTGCCTATGGTCTTCGTCCTATCGGGCTAGTTGGCGCTGCGGCTAATACTACTGGTGTAACCCAGTATGAAATCGCTTCCAACAACACTAATGCTATCTTTCAATATTCTATCTGCGTCCCTACGGCCGCGGGGGTTATTGACCAAGCTGGTGCTACTAATGGTGGTACTACGCAAGCATTGGGTGTCCTGATGGGCGTAGAATACGTTGACTCAGTTTCAAAGAAACCAGTCTTCATTAATTACTGGCCCGGTTCCGGTTCAGTAAGTGCTGATACAAACCATCCTATCAAGGCGTTTGTAGCAGACAACCCAAATCAGTTGTTCAAAGTAGCGTCTGACGCGTCTTTGACTGACCGTGCAACGGCTCTTGCGCATGTATTTGCAAACGCGTCGTTGGGTACATCTGCCCGCACCGGTTCTACCGACACTGGTAGTTCCAATTCCGCTTTGGGTGTTTCCACAATTGCTGCAACGGCTACTTTGCCATTGCGTATTGTGGGTATCATGGATGACGCAGGAAACAGTGACTATACAGCCGCTGGTATCCCGCTAATCGTCCGTTTGAACGCTCATTATAATGCACCAACCAGCCGTTTTGATTCGCAAACTACTGCGACATCAACGGGCTTATAAGGAGGGCTTAATTAATGGCTATTTCTCGCGCACAATTAGCGAAAGAGCTAGAACCCGGCCTTAACGCCTTGTTCGGCCTTGAATACAATCGTTACGAAAACGAGCATGGTGAAATCTTTGAAGAAGAAAGCTCTGACAGAGCATTCGAAGAGGAAGTTATGCTCGGTGGTTTTTCCACAGCACCTGTTAAAAGCGAGGGCGGTTCCCTCACTTATGACGATGCGCAGGAAACATATACCGCTCGTTACACTCACGAAACCATTGCGTTGGCGTTTTCGATCACTGAGGAGGCTATCGAAGATAACCTTTATGATCGTCTGGCATCTCGCTACACTAAAGCTCTGGCCCGTTCTATGGCTCAGACAAAGCAAATCAAAGCAGCTTCTATCCTGAACAACGCGTTCACGGCGGGTGCTTCTGCGATTGGCGACGGTGCAGCACTTTGTTCAGCCGCTCACCCATCACTTTCTGGTAACCAGACTAACGTCTTGGCAGTTGCTGCCGACCTCAACGAAACTTCGTTGGAACAGATGTTGATCGACATTGCTGGTTTGACTGATGAGCGTGGTCTAAAGATCGCTGTTCGTGGTATGAAGTTGATTATCCCGAAAGAACTGCAATTCATTGCAGAGCGGGTACTTAACTCCAATCTACGTTCCGGCACTGCCGACAACGACAACAATGCGATGAAAAACATGGGCATGATTCCAGACGGAGCCGTGGTTAACCACTTCCTGACAGACTCAGACGCCTTCTTCATCAAAACTGATGCGCCTAACGGCTTCAAATACTTCAACCGTTCGCCAATTAAAACGGCAATGGAAGGGGATTTTGATACGGGCAACATGCGCTTTAAGGCGCGTGAGCGTTATTCATTCGGTGTATCCGATTGGCGTAGCGTTTACGGTACACCCGGCGCAGCATAAGAACAGAACCTCATTCTGTACTGCAAGGAGGGGCTTCGAAAGAGGCCCCTTTCTTTTTGTTGTTTTTTGTTTTATACTTTATTCAGGGTATAACATATTAGCTTTGTAGACAGGTTCCTACCCTCCTGACGTTGCATAGACTACAAGGCGAATCCTTATGCAAAGGGTACTAAAATGGCTTCGACCACTTTCTCAGGTCCAGTGACCTCTACCAACGGTTTTGTTGGTGATATTCAAGTTCCTACTTACACCGTAGCATCTGCACCATCCGCTTCTGATGCAGGCGCGGGCACTTTGGTATATGTTTCTAACGGCGCAGCGGGCGCTGCAATCTTGGCTTTTTCTAACGGCACTGATTGGAAGCGGTCTGATACAGGCGCTACAATCGCAGCCGCGTAAGGGGTCGGTCATGAGTAGGTTTACAACCGCTTCGGCCGAAGAACTAGCACGTCGGGGGTTAAACTCCGACGGCACACCTATAAAGGTGGAAAAAGTTCGAGCCCGAAATAAAAATGGCACACTTAAAGCAGACGACCCTTCTACGCCCAATGTAAACGAGGCATGGGAAGATAAACCTGCAAAGAAAAAGGGTTAACAAATGGCTGGTTCTGATATTCGAACAAAACGTTTGGCTGCGACGGGTTCTGCTGCGGTTGGTCCCGCACGTATTCGTCAAATTCAAATAAAAACAACCACGGGCTCTCCTCGCCTAACGGTTACCGACGGCAACGGGGGTGCAACTGTTTTGGACATGGATTTAAATGCTTCTGATACGCACTCCGTCAACATTCCGGACGAAGGTATTCGTGTAACCGATATTTACATATCGTTGTTCACGGCCTGTACGTCTGCAACGGTGTTTTACAGCTAAAGGCGTGAATTATGGCTACAACAAAAGACGTAACTAAAACACCGTCTGGCCGTATCAAATATAGGGGTGAAACTTTTGCCGGATTTAACAAACCTAAACGAACCCCGGGTAAAGCAAAAAAAAGCGCCGTACTTGCTAAAAAAGGCACCGAAATCAAGCTGGTTCGCTTTGGGGACCCCAAGATGGCTATCAAAAAAGATCAACCTAAAAACAGAAAAAGTTTCCGCGCCAGACACTCTTGTGACACCGCAAAAGACAAGTTTAGCGCCCGATACTGGTCTTGCAAAGCGTGGTAAGGAAGAGATGAAGATACTAGAAGTGTTGGGTAAATTAGAAAAGCACGAAGCAGAGTGCAATTTACGGTATCAACGAATTGAAGAGAAGTTGTCTGAAAACAAGAGTGCTTTAAAAGCTTTTGATTTGAAGCTTTGGGGCTTGGCAGTTTTGATTTTAATTGCGCCTTTTGTTGGTAAATTGATGGGGTGAACACATGGCTTATTCAAAAAAGTCAAAAAAAGCGTCGTCTAAAAGCAAAGGCAGTAAAATATGTCCCGAAGGTAAAGCTTGGGCTCAACGCACTTTTGACACGTACCCTTCTGCATATGCCAACCTTGCCGCCTCTAAATATTGTAAAGACCCTAACTATGCCAAAAAATCTAAGGGCGGAAAAAGGAAGGGTAAGTAATGGGCCGGTTAAAGGATTGGGTTGATGAAGATTGGGTCAGGATTGATAGCCAAGGTAATATTGCGGGCAAATGCGGCACTTCTAAAAACAAGAAGAACCCTGATAGGTGCTTACCTCGCGCTAAAGCTCAAAGTCTTAGTAAGTCTGAGCGGGCTGCAACAGCACGTAAAAAGAAAAAAGAAGGCTCTAAGGGCAAGCAAGTTGTTTCAAACACTAAAGATGCGAAAGTGACACGAATGAGCTTGGGCGGTGAAGTCACTAAACCCAAACGAAAGTTTACCGGAAAAACCGTCCCGGGCACGGCCGTTGCCCGGGGTTGTGGAGCAATTATGAGCGAAAGACGCAAAAGAACAAGCGGTTCGGTGACACAATCATGACTATTAGTTTAGAAAGCTCCATAAAAACAGAGATAATGCGCTGGTCAAATGAGGTTTTGGAAATTCCAAGCCCGCATTTTAACGGCGTTCCGCCCTGTCCTTATGCCCGTCAAGCATGGGCTGACGATAAGGTGGCCATCGTTTTTAAACACGAAGAGAACTATCAGCCCTTGTATTCATGTATTTCGCAATATGACGACAAATTTGATTTAGCTATTTTGGTGGATTTAGCTAACGATAAAGCTCCGGAAGCCTTCCATGAGTATTTAGACGATTTAAACGATTTTATCTCAACGGGCGCATTCGTAGATAAAGACATCTGGCTGATGGGCTTTCATCCTGACGACGACATTAACGACTTCGTAGAAGATGTGGAGTTTGAAGCCGAAACAGAAACCCCTTATGCCATGATTTTTGTTCAAAGACTTTCCAAACTACAGGAATCGGCAGACAAGTTGGACAAAAAGGGTTATTATGGTATTTATGACCCCGAGTACAATGCTCTTGAAATATATGCTAAACGTAAAAACCTTTACAGGAGACTAAAAAATGGCGATGAAACCACGTAAGACTAAGAAAATGCGTAGCGGCGGCATGGTTAAGAAAATGCGCGGCGGCGGTATGGTTAAGAAAATGCGCGGCGGTGGCATGGTTAAGAAAATGCGCGGCGGCGGTGCAGTTAGGAAGAAGTAAATGACCCTTTCGGGAACCAGAGACTTTGAATTAGATGTTGCGGATTACGTTGAAGAAGCGTTTGAGCGTTGCGGCTTAGAAGTTCGAACGGGTTACGACCTTAAAACGGCCAAAAGGTCGTTAAATCTTATGCTTGCCGATTGGGCCAACCGCGGATTAAACCAGTGGACGATTAAGCAGCGTACCGTAACCATGGTTCCCGGAGACGGTGATTACGATTTAGGGCAAGATGTTATCGATGTTTTGTCTGTTGTGGTTCAGCGTGATGGTACGGATTATTCGTTGGAAAGGTTGAGCCGGGATGGGTTTTTAACAATTCCAAACAAAACAACTCAAGGTCGTGTTAATCAGTTCTTTTTAGATCGTCAGATAACACCTGTTTTAAAGCTTTGGCCTGTTCCGGACAACAACACCGACGTTGTTTACTATGACGCGCTCACTCGCATGGATGATGCGGATATCTACACCAACACGATGGACATGCCATTTCGGTTTTACCCGTGTTTAGCTGCGGGCTTGGCGTATTATATCGCACTAAAACGCGCCCCTAACCGCGTTCAGATGCTTAAAGCGGTTTACGAAGAAGAGTTTGACCGTGCCGCAACGGAAGACCGGGATCGGTCTTCTTTCAACGTCGTACCTAAGTACGAATATTACAGGGTGGGATAATGTCTAAGTTCGCATCCGGCAAAAATTCATGGGCTATATCTGATCGATCCGGGCAACGGTATCGGTACAGACTTATGCGCAAAGAATGGAACGGATTGCTTGTCGGCCCCGATGAATTTGAGCCTAAACAGCCTCAATTGGGGCCTTTTCGTAAAGTTGTAGACCCCGAAGCCTTACAAAATGCTCGGCCGGACCGAGTAGAGCCCATGGATGTATATGTGGGCGTCCCTTTAGTAGAAAACCCTAATCTTCGGCCCGCCACAGGGTTTGGTCAGGTTGGAACAGCGACGGTGGTGACATGAGTTTTACATATGCAGAGCTAAAACAAGCCGTTCAGGACTACACTGAGAACGATGAAACGACTTTTGTAAACAATTTGCCGGTTTTCATACGTCAAGCCGAAGAGCGTATTCTTAAAAACGTTCAATTAAGCTTGTTTAAAAAGAATGTAAGCGGTGGAATGTCCGCGTCAAACAAGTATTTAGCCTGCCCCAGCGATTATTTATCCCCTTTTGCGCTTTCCTTTGTAGATTCAGACGGGGATCACGTGTTTTTAGACTTTAAAGACGTTGATTTTGTTCAATCGTTTAACCCCGATGCTACGACTACGGGAAAACCAAGGTATTACGCCGTTTTTGACGTAGATAACTTTATTTTGGGACCAACCCCCAATAGTTCGTATGCAGTAGAGTTACATTACTTCTATCGTCCGGCGAGTTTAACCGCAGGAGCGGATAGTGGCACGACTTGGTTAAGTGAGAATGCCGAGATAGCTTTGCTTTACGGAACTTTGATGGAAGCGTACATCTTCATGAAAGGTGAGGCCGATATGATGGCTATGTATGAAAAAAGATTTACCGAAGCCATTAGCGGCATGAAAATGTTTGGCGAATCCAAAGAAGTCACCGATGAATATCGGACCGGCATGTTAATTAGGCCGAAACAATGAAATCTGAACTTGTAACACATAAGGAGACATAGGCATGGCCTTTACAGGAAATTTCATGTGTACAAGCTTCAAGAAAGAAATTCTTGAGGCCGTGCATAACTTTAAAAACTCCGGAGGCGACACTTTTAAGATCGCTCTCTACACAAACAGTGCATCTTTTGATGCCTCTACTACCGCTTATACCGCGACTAATGAGGTATCCGGGACCGGTTATAGCGCGGGAGGAAACACTCTGACACGAGTTGATCCAACAACGTCTGGAACGACAGCTTTCACTGATTTCGCAGACACTACGTGGTCGTCTTCTACGATCACGGCACGTGGTGCGTTAATTTATAACGATTCCGCCGCAGGAAATCCGGCTGTTGTGGTTTTGGACTTTGGGTCTGACAAAACTTCTACAAATGGCGACTTTACAGTTGTTTTCCCAACGGCAGACGCAAGTAACGCCATCATACGCATTGCGTAAGGGGTAAAATCCGATGGCAGTGATTACGGGATGGGGACGAGGTTCATGGTCTGAAGGACCGTGGGGCGCGGCTATTCCGGTCACGGTCACGGGCGTTTCGGCTACAGGCTCTCCGGGGTCTGTTACTGTTATTGCGGAAGCCAATGTTCCGGTTACCGGGTTACAGGCGGCGGGCTCGGTAGGCTCCGTTCTTGTCACTGCGGATGCCAATACGGGCGTCACGGGCGTTTCGGCTACAGGGTCTGTTGGGTCTGTTACGGTCATTGAAGGCACCGGCGTTATTATTAACGTGTCGGGCCTTGCTGCTACGGGTTCGCCGGGCGCAGTCACCGCAACAGGAACGGCGGTAGTAAACGTAACCGGTGTTGCGGGCGCGGGTCAAGTTGGCTCTGTCACAGTTACTGCCGACGCAATAACTCCGGTTACGGGGTTAGAAGCTACCGCGGCTATGGGCTCAGTTACGGTTACGGCCAGTGCGGACGTTTTACCTACGGGACTTGCTGCCACCGGCGGCGTAGGCTCTGTAGAAATCGGCATTTTTGTTACGGTTCCCGTAACGGCCCCAGACCCTGCATTGGGTCAAGTGGGAGTTGCTGAAGCTCAACTCGCCGTAGATGTTAACGTGACCGGGGTTTCGGCCACTGGTTTTGTTTCCGGCGTGTTAGTTTACGGAAACATTGTCCCGGATCAAAATCCGGGTTATACTAATGAAACCCCAAGTCAATCGCCTGCGTGGTCGGAGGAAACACCATCTCAAAACGCCAGTTGGACGCGGATAGCAGCGTAAGGATATAAAAGATGCCAAGTACATATACAGTAAACCTCGGGATCGAGAAACCAGCCACCGGCGAACAATCCGGTACATGGGGCGATACCACTAACGTTAACTTTGATATTCTGGATCAAGCCGTTAATGGCGCGGCCCGAGTCACGCTTACTTCGGCGGGTACGTCGGGGTCCCCTAATACCTTGGCCATCACAAACGGCGCTACTTCGGATGGCCGCAATAAATGGGTTGAGTTTTATAGTTCGAGCGATCTTGGGGGCAACGTTTTTGTTCAACTAGACCCTAATGACGCCGAAAAGATTGTTTTTGTTCGAAACAGTTTAGGCGGCAGTCAGTCTGTAATCTTATTCCAAGGCACCTACGATGCTGGCAGGGATTTAGAAATTCCGGCTGGAATGGACATGGTGGTTAAGTTCGATGGCGGCGGAGCGACGGCCACCACGACCAATGTTTTTCAACAGCTTCGCACGGAGGCCTTGAACATTGCGGGAGACGGCGCGACTGTTACAGGCATTAAAGACGAAGACGATATGTCTTCCAACAGTCCCACAAAGCTGGCCACACAACAGTCAATCAAGGCGTATGTAGATAGTCAGGTTGGCACTGTTGACACACTTGCAGAAATACTTGCTAACGGCAACACGACTGGCGGCACGAATATAGTTGTAAGCGCCAATGATGTTATTTCTCTGGACGATGGCACGAATGCGTTGCCGTCTTTGACAACTACGGGCGATCTTAACA
>Ga0070751_1001856_pt1 | contig 12221 bp, 16 predicted proteins | sample VirMetDEL_Aug_28_FD_78514 | JGI IMG/M metagenome (GOLD analysis project Ga0070751, IMG submission 78514) | Aqueous microbial communities from the Delaware River and Bay under freshwater to marine salinity gradient to study organic matter... | ecosystem: Environmental > Aquatic > Marine > Coastal...
AGATATGGAAAAAGTGGCTTGCCTTACACCGCTGGGTGTGGTAATGTCGCAGTAGTTGTTGAGGACTGTGTGAGTGCAGCCGTTGTTGGTTACGGTTCCTTTGTCGGGGTTGCGCTTCTAGGCACATCATTGCAAGAGGCGCATAAAGGGTATCTTGCACAGTTCTCAACAGCAATCATAGCGTTAGACCCCGATGCGCTACCTAAGACTTTGCAGATGGCAAAGGAACTACGTGGTCACGTAAACGATGTTCGTGTACTACGACTGACTGACGATTTGAAATATCGTAACCCGACAGATATGGAGAACTTACATGGAATTATCAATCATTAGAAGCCTTATGGATAAGTCATTCTATGACGATCATCGTGGTAGCAAATGCCCACAGCGATTGTTCAGCAAGGATGTCCGTAAGATTAAGGAAGCAATCGACACAGCTATGGACAGGTATGAACGTACTGTCACACCTGATGAGGTTGAGGCTTTGTTCTTGGCTAACAACCCGACACTGACTACTGCACAGAAGCAGGGCTACGTGTCTTTGTTCAGCCAGATCAAACGTGAACAGCCTATGGGTAGTGACATTGCACAAGAGGTACTGTCCAAACTATTCCAGCAGGTGGTAGGTGAAGACGTTGCTAACATTGGCTTTGATATGGTCAATGGTGATGCAGCTACACTTGAGAAGCTACGTCACTTGCTGGAACGCTACGGTGATGACTTCATCCCTAACCTAAACATTGAGTGGGATGACATCAGCATTGAGACACTGATGGCTAAAGCCGAACTTGAAGCACGTTGGCAGTTTAACATCCCTAGTGTTATGCGTAAGGTAGAAGGTGTCAGTGGTGGGCAGCTTATCGAAGTAGGTGCTAGACCTAACACTGGTAAGACATCCTTCCACGCCAGCTTGATAGCTGCACCGGGTGGGTTTGCACATCAGGGTGCTAAGTGTATCATCTTGTGTAACGAAGAAGCTACCCACCGTGTTGGTGCTAGATACCTTACTGCTGCTGCAGGTATGACAGCACGTGAGGTACGTGACAACATGGGTAAGGCCAAGGCACTATATGAACCAGTGATGCACAACATCAAGATCAAGAATGCTGACGGTCGTGATATGTCATGGGTAGAGTCCGTGTGTAAGACATATAAGCCTGACGTACTTGTACTTGACATGGGTGATAAGTTTGGTGTGGCAGGCAGTTATGCTAGAGAAGACCAAGCCCTAGCTGCTTGTGCTATCTATGCTAGACAAATTGCCAAGACATATGACTGTGCTGTATTCTATATGTCACAGCTATCTGCAGAGGCAGAAGGTAGGTCACAACTTAATCAGTCTATGATGCAGGGTTCACGTACTGGTAAGGCAGCGGAAGCTGACCTGATGATCCTGATTGGTAAGTCACCTACGGTTGAAGGCCAAGAGGAAGACAGCCCTTTGCGTCACATCAACATCGTTAAGAACAAGCTGAATGGCTGGCACGGTATGGTAAACGTAGACCTTGATTACAGAACAGCGAGGTACGAAGGATGAGGAAACAATTCGATGAAACATTACATGGCAAGTATGACAAGCCTGCACGTGTAGCTACAAAAGAATATATGCAGCACAAAGGCTATAAGATATGGGATAACCCAGACATATATGGTCAGGACTTGATTGCTGAAGGCAGCAAGGGTAAGTTTTATGTCGAGTGTGAGGTCAAGGCATTGTGGGATAAGGATGAGTTCCCTTTTGATTCTGTACAGTTACCAGAACGTAAGAGTAAGTTCTTCAATGCGTCAACCCTGTTCTTTATCTGGAACAAACCATTGACTAGTGCATTATTATTTAAGTCTGATGACATTAAAGACTTGACACCAGTAGAGGTATCGAATAAATATAAAGCATCCGGTGAGTTCTTCTATCAGATACCACTGGACATGACAGGATTAGTAAGGATGGGCAGATATGAAACTAACACTTGATGTAGAGAACACAACGACTAAACGTGATGGCAAGTTACACCTAGACCCCTTTGAGCCTAACAACTCACTGACTATGGTAGGTATGCTCAATGACAGGGGTGATGAAGCTATCATTACCTTTGACCACAGTCAGGTTGAAGCTACACCTGACGGTCATGCCATCGTACAACAATGGCTTGATGATACTACGGTACTCATCTGTCACAACATAGCACATGACTTGCTATGGCTGTGGGAGACTGGCTTCAAGTATGACGGTGCAGTGTTTGACACGATGCTTGTTGAGTACGTACTGCAGCGTGGTCAGAAGGAACCACTATCGCTTGAGGCTTGTGCTGAACGCTACGAGTTAGCTACAAAGAAGCAGGATACTTTGAAGGAGTACTTCAAGAATGGTTACAACACTCGTGACATTCCTCACGATGAGTTGTGTGAGTATCTATCTGCTGACCTTCATGCTACACAGCAGCTTGCTGACAAGCTATGGAAACGTCTCAATACTACAGCAGATGCTGGCTTACTATCTACTGCACGACTGACTAATCGTGTAGCTAAGTGCTTGACTAAGATATATCAGACAGGCTTTGCTGTTGATGTATCCAAGCTAGACGAAGTGCGTACAGAGTTTGAGCAAGAGAAGCAACAACTTCAGACAGACTTGCAAGCACATGTACGTAAACTGATGGGTGACACACCTATCAATCTCAATAGTCCAGAGCAATTGTCTTGGGTTATCTACAGCCGCAAGGTTATTGACAAGCCATATTGGGGTAACGCTATTGACCCATACATGGCTGACGCAGACTTCCGTAGCCTCATGGCTGGCGGTACAGAGCGTGTCTACAAAACAGTAGCAGAACAATGCCAGACCTGTATTGGTACTGGTTACATTAGAAAGGTAAAGAAAGATGGAACCCCATTTGCAAATACTAACAAATGTCCGTCCTGTAGTGGGGATGGTTATCTTCTTACTGATACTGTGGATGTGGCTGGACTAAGGTTCATGCCCCCATCTGCTAAGTGGGCAAGTGCCAATGGCTTTAGCACAAGCAAGCTAAACCTTGAGGTACTAGAGTCTGCTGCTAAGTCACGAGGTATGACAGACGCAGTTGACTTCTTGTCCAAGGTTCGGCGGCTATCCGCTGTCGATACCTACCTGTCATCATTCGTTGATGGCATTGGGATATACACTAAGAGTGACGGTAAGCTGCACGTCCGATTGCTTCAGCATCGTACTGCAACAGGCCGCTTCTCAGGTGCTGACCCTAACATGCAGAACATGCCACGTGGCGGTACGTTTCCTGTTAAGAAAGTATTTGTGTCACGATTCGATGGTGGTAAAATAATGGAAGCTGACTTTGCGCAGCTTGAGTTTCGTGCTGCCGCTTATCTATCACAGGATGAGATAGCAATTGAAGAAGTATCTACTGGGTTTGATGTACATGCATACACCGCTAAAGTTATTACCGATGCTGGTCAGCCTACGAGTAGGCAGGATGCGAAAGCGCATACGTTTGCTCCACTCTACGGCGCAACAGGATACGGCAGAAGCAAAGCAGAAGCAGCGTACTACGAACACTTTACAAAGAAGTACAGAGGAGTCGCAGCTTGGCATTCCCGACTGGCTAAAGAAGCTATAGCCACACAAAAGATTACCACGCCCAGTGGTCGTGAGTTTGCGTTCCCTGATGTGGTACGCAAACATACTGGACGTGTCTCACATTTTACACAGATTAAGAATTACCCTGTGCAGTCATTCGCTACAGCGGATATTGTTCCGCTTGCATTATTGCATATAGATGAGTTGCTACAGGGTATGCAATCGTGTATAGTAAACTCAGTGCATGACAGTATCGTTATTGATATACACCCTGATGAAGAAGCGCAGGTAATCAATGTCATACACGCTACTAATAAAGCACTACCTGAACTCATCACTCTACGTTGGGGTGTTGACTTCAATGTTCCTCTATTATTAGAGGCAAAAATAGGTCCGAATTGGCTTGACGTTAAGGACGTAACCTGATATAACTATGCATCTTACAACTGAAAAGGAGTTAATAAACATGAACGAACTTACAACGATTGACACTAACAATTACGCAGCAATGGCTAAAGCAATGGGCATTGCACATGAGGCAGCAAGCAGCAAGAAGCAGGCAAGCACACTGGCTCGACTACGTATTCATCACACACCTATCATGGGTGAGGCCGAAGTAAATGGCAAGCGTGTGAATATGGAAGTTGTATCCGGTGGTGTGTACAAGCTGGAGATTCCTGATGGCCCTACGTACTACGCCAACTCAGTGAAGTTCCGTCCATTCCTACAACGCTTCATGTACAAGAAGTTTGTGATGGGTACTAATGGTAAGCCTAACCGTTACGTCAAGACTGTTATGGCTGACAACCTTAACGTAGACTTGAAAGACAATGACGGTGGGTTCAACTGTGGTAAACCATCTGGTTGGATTGAAGACTACAAGTCACTACCTGACGCTACTAAAGACTTACTCAAGTCTATCAAGCGTGTCCGTGTAGTGCTTGGTACTGTTGATTTAATTGACGCAGTGGATGCCAATGGTAATCCAGTAGATGTAGACACTACTGCATTCATCTGGGAAGTAGAGAACCGTGATGCATTCAAGACTATTGGTGAGGTGTTTACACGTCTCGCTAAGAACAAGCGTCTTCCAGTGCAGCATGAGGTTGTAGCTAATACAGAGGAACGCAAGTTGCCTAACGGTAGCTGCTTTTATCTGCCAACTACATCACTTGATCTAACTAACAGTGTTGACTTGTCACAAGAAGATCAAGATCGTTTCGCTGACTTCATGGCATGGGTACAGAACTACAATGAGTACATCATTAATACCTATGCAGAGAAAGCCTCATCACACAATGATGATGATGACATCGACATCGTTGATGGCTTAGTTGACATCGACATTGAAGAGGTAGCGTAATGAATCACCCTGCTGAATTGGCGTTGCATCAGTACATGGATAAAGCCGTTAAAGGTGAATCCACTATGTCGGAAGCTACCATTAAACAGGTAGCGACTGATGTAGCAGATGCGTTACAACGCCAGTTTGGTGGGGGTAACAAGCGTGATGACTTTCGGATTCGCATGTCAAATGTAGGGCGTCCTACGTGCCAGCTATGGTATGACAAAAACAAACCGGAAGTTGCTGTTCCCTTACCAACAACATTTATGATGAACATGATGATCGGAGATATTGTGGAGGCAGTATTCAAAGGTCTATTCAAGGAAGCAGGAGTAACCTATGAGGATTCTGAAAAGGTTAGCCTTGACTGTGGGGATACTACTGTTAACGGCTCATATGATATTGTCATTGACGGTGCAGTTGATGATATTAAATCAGCTTCAGACTGGTCATACAGAAATAAATTTGAATCCTACAACACCCTTGCTAGTGGAGATGGATTCGGTTATGTATCCCAGCTTGCTGGTTACGCCAAAGCGTCTGGAAAAAAAGTCGGCGGTTGGTGGGTTGTAAACAAAGCCAATGGTGCATTTAAATATGTACCAGCTATTGGGCTTGACTTAGATACAGAAATTACTAAGATCAAGAACACGGTAGCAACAGTAAAGGAGAATAAATTTGAGAGATGTTTTGAACCAGTGCCTGAGACTTTTCGTGGCAAGCCCACAGGTAATAAAGTCCTCAATAACGGATGTAAATTTTGTAGCTATCGTTGTGACTGTTGGTCTAATCTTACTGAGCGTCCTGCTGTAATGTCACAGGCAAAGAACCCGCCAACGGTTAGCTACATTGGAGACGTAGTTGCTCCATAAAGCAAGACGTATGGCTATAAAGCATGGGTATCGCAGTGGGCTAGAACACAAACTATCCATCTATCTTGATGAACATAAGATAAAGTATGACTACGAGAACATCAAGATTGAATGGGAAGACCTAGCCTACCGCACCTATACCCCTGACTTTGTACTGAACAATGGTATCATTATTGAAACCAAGGGCAGATTCATGGCAGCAGACAGGCGAAAGCATATTGCTATTAAGAAGCAACATCCCAAGCTTGACATACGCTTTGTGTTCACAAATAGTAAAGCTAAGTTAAGCAAGGGTGCTAAGTCTTCGTATGCTGATTGGTGCATCAAGCATGGGTTTAGATACTATGACCGCATCATACCTGAAGACTGGCTCAAGGAGAAGGGAAAGAACAAGCATCCTAAATTCATCGCATTTAATGGAACGAAAGTAAAAAGGAGATAGACATGGACATCAAACACCTAGCACAACATATTAACGATGAGGATTTTCTTATACGAGTAAGACCATTTGCTAATGATGAAGGGGAATGGAGTGGTGAGATTGATATATCGGTTATCGCTATGCCTGAGAACCCAATGGATGAGGAAGATTATTACCAAGTAATGCACTTCTGTAAGATGATGTGTGCTTCTGTACCTATTATGGAAGAAGTAGAAGATATTCGTAATGTTGTACATGAATATGTTATGAATATGCTTGACAAAGAGATGGATATTAGTGTAGAACTAGAAGAAGAAGCGGGTGTAGAAAAAAGCTACGATGGTAATGTAATACACCTATCCTTTAACACAAAGACAGGGGGTTCAGCATGAGACATGAAACATTTATGAAACAGGCCATGAAACAATCCGATGCAAATCAGATGTGGCCTACTGAAGATAATGTTGATATGGTCAACAGCCCACCGCACTACAACCAGACTGGTATCGAATGTATTCATGCTATCTCTGCTGCCACTGGTGATGGGTTTAAGTATTACCTACAAGGTAACATTATGAAATATCTCTGGCGGTTTGATTACAAAGATAAACCTATTGAGGATTTGCAAAAGGCCAAGTGGTACTTGGACAAGTTGATTGAAGAGGTAATGGCAGATGCGAGTTAAGATGTTTATTACTTTAGACATAGACGAAGAGGATTACCCCATACCTGCTGATGGCAGGGTGGGGGAAGAGATTGAAGACGGCATACAAGAATACTTCTACGATATTGAAGGTGCCACTATTAGACATATAAGAACTGTAACGGAGTAACCGACATGATTAGTAATCAATTACCAACAGACTACCAGAATTTCATTGCGCTATCTAGGTATGCACGATGGAAGGAAGACGAACAACGAAGGGAGACATGGGGTGAAACTGTCACTAGATACTTTGATTATATGGCTGGTCATCTGCTTTCTAAACATGGCTATAAGCTACCAGATACACTAAGAGGTGAGTTAGAGGAAGCTGTTCTCAACCAAGCTATCATGCCTAGCATGAGGGCGTTGATGACATCTGGCCCAGCACTTGACCGTTGCCACGTAGGTGGATACAATTGCTCATACGTACCCGTGGATAACCCACGTGCGTTTGATGAGACAATGTACATCCTAATGTGTGGTACAGGTGTAGGCTTTAGTGTTGAACGTCACTGCATTGAAAAGCTGCCTCAAGTTAATGAAGACTTTCATCAGACTGATACAGTGATTAAGGTAGGTGATTCACGTCCGGGTTGGGCTAAGTCACTTAAAGAACTAATTGCCATGCTATACTCAGGTCAGATTCCTAAATTCGATGTCAGCGAAGTACGCCCTGCAGGTGCAAGGCTAAAGACATTTGGTGGACGTGCATCAGGGCCACAACCTTTGATCGAACTGTTTGAGTTCTGCATCCAGAAGTTTAAAGGTGCAGCAGGACGTAGGTTGTACCCTATTGAGTGTCACGATATCATGTGTAAGATTGGTGAGGTTGTAGTTGTAGGTGGTGTACGCCGCAGCGCACTCATCAGTCTGTCTAATCTCAACGATGACCAGATGGCACACGCTAAGTCTGGTCAGTGGTGGGAGAATGAAGGTCAACGTGCGTTGGCAAACAACTCTGTCGCATACAAGACTAAGCCTGAGATGGGTACATTCATGCGTGAATGGTTGTCTTTGTACGACAGTAAGTCAGGTGAACGTGGTATCTTTAATCGCCAGTCAGCTAAGAAGCAGGCAGCGAAGAACGGTAGACGTGATGCTGACCACGACTTTGGGTGTAATCCTTGTAGTGAAATCATCTTGCGGCCTTATCAGTTCTGTAACTTGTCAGAGGTGGTAGTACGTGAGTCAGATACACTGGCTACACTCAAAGAGAAGGTACGCTTGGCTACAATACTTGGTACATTCCAAGCAACACTAACTAACTTCCGCTATCTGCGTAAGATTTGGCAGAAGAATACAGAGGAAGAACGGTTGCTTGGTGTGTCACTGACAGGCATCATGGACAATGCTCTGACTGCCACCAATGGTGGTAAGCTAGAGACTGCCCTTGAAATCCTACGTGCTGAATCAGTAGCGACTAATGCAGCTATGGCTAAACAGTTAGGTATCCCGCAGTCTGCTGCAGTTACTTGTGTGAAGCCTAGTGGTACAGTCTCACAGCTTACTAACGCAGCATCAGGCATTCATGCACGGCATAACCCATACTACATTCGTACTGTACGTGGTGATAACAAAGACCCACTAACGCAGTTCCTTGTATCACAGGGTATCCCTGCAGAGCCTGACGTAATGAAGCCTGATAGCACAACAGTGTTTAGCTTCCCAATGAAGTCACCTAAGAATGCGGTAACACGTACAGCTATGACAGCAATTGAGCAGCTAAACTTATGGCTAACTTATCAGCGTCACTGGTGCGAACATAAGCCTAGCGTAACAATTTCTGTGAAGGAAAACGAATGGATGGATGTAGGTGCTTGGGTGTACGAACACTTTGATGAGGTATCTGGTATCAGCTTTCTACCATTCAGTGAGCATACATATCAGCAAGCACCTTATCAGGACATTGACGAGGATCAATACAAAGAGTGGGTCAAGAAGATGCCTAAGAAGGTAGACTGGTCAAAGCTGCAGGACTTTGAGAAGGAAGATACTACATCAGGTGGACGTGAGTTGGCATGTACTGCTGGCGTTTGTGAGGTAGTAGACTTGACCGCAGCATGAGTAAGCTAGTGTGGAAGCGGGGTGATGGTTGGGTTCAATACAACCCACCTCGCAGCCATCCTAGTTATGAAGAGTGGCAGAAACTTAAACAGAAGGAGAATGAAAATGACAGAGCAAAACGACAAGATCACAATCAATGAGAAAGAGTATGACTTCCAAGAGTTGGAAGACAACGAACAGTACTACGTCAATCAAGTACGTAGCCTGAAGGCACGTATTGCTGAAGCCCGATTCAATATGGATCAGCTTGTCGCTGCCGAAGATGCGTTCACAAAGGCATTGATTGCCAGCGTTGAAGCAGAGAAGACGGAAGAAAAATAAAGTGGATGGTATAGAAGTATTATTGTTTGCCTTATGGCTAATGATTGTGCTAATATATTTGGATATTAGAGTGATGGTTAAAAGACTTAATCATCCTCTGATCCTAGTCCAACGTGTAACCGAAGTAACTGAAAAGAAGGAGAGTTAAGATGCTAAAAGATCAGCAACCTAGTAATATTAACTGCAGATTTGAGGATGGTGAATGGTGGTACTATGGTAACAAGGATGGAACAAGACGTAGGTTATCAGGACACAGAAAAAAGTATATAGAAAGGATGTATGTAAATGGTAAGTATATACCTAAATCACATCCATTATGGAAAGCCGGTCGTTACAAATCACTAGATGATGCATGGTCACATGAGCAAATCGAACGTACTAATGAAGGTGAAGTCTACGCCATTATCAATCCATCATTTCCTGAGTGGGTCAAGGTAGGCAAGGCTGTCAATGCTGATGATAGATGCAACGGATACCAGACATCTTCACCATTCCGTGACTACAAGATTATCGCTAGGTTAAGTACAGATAACCGGCACGAGAAAGAAGCTGAGATGCATAAGGTCTTTACCCACTTCGCTGATGACAGGAAGGGTGAGTGGTTCAAGATTGATAACTTGAAAGCAATTAAGATTTTCAATCACCATGCTAAAACATTATTCAAACAACTGTCGAAAGGACTAGTAGATGCGGCGTAATGGTTTAACAAAATATGATGCACCCTTACGTATTCAGTACGAGTGGGGGCAGGAAGCGTTCAGTAAGGGTAAGGTAACTTGCCCTATTGATCCTAACACAATGCAAGCTAGAGAGTGGCAGCGAGGATGGAATGATGCCTACTATTTGAATTTACAAAAGGTACAACGATATGAACAGGCTAGAGCAGGAAGTTAAACAGTGGATGAAGGAGAAACAAATGAGTAGCATTACAGCAACAGACTACCAACACAAAGCTTGTAGCACAGCAATCTTTCCAAAAGAAACAGCCCTAGCGTACTTGACGTTAGGACTGGCAGGTGAAGCAGGTGAGATTGCTAACAAGGCTAAGAAGATAATACGTGACGGTGATAACTCCGCTAAACGTTCAGAGATTACGAAGGAGTTAGGTGATGTGTGTTGGTACATTGCTGTACTGGCACAAGAGTTAGGAGTTAACCTTGGTAAAGTTATGGAAGACAACATTGAAAAACTTGCAGACAGAAAAGCTAGGGGTATGCTAGGCGGCAGTGGAGACAATCGCTAATGATAGCAGCAATAATAATAGTGGTATCATACTTAATACTTATACCGCTAATGACAGAGGAAGAAGGGGGCAATTAAGCCCCCTCTTTTTATAGTTTAGTTTCTTTAATATACTCTAGCATCATTCTAATGTGATCTTCATTAGCAAAACTAGGCTTTTCATCGCCCCTACCTACTTCTTGTAACAGATTAGGTAGTGCATTTCTTGCGGCACGTCTTTCTGCAGGTTTCATTCTACGTAGCTTTTGCTGTGCCTCAAGATAACCTTGCAGTCTTACATCAATAGGATTGCCAGACTTAGGGTCTACAATACCAGTTTCTTCAGAGCCTGTGATTACAGGGTCAATAGCAGCTTTATAGTCTGCTAGTATTTCTGTGATACGTCTTGTCTGTTCGTCTTTAATAAAAGCATCATCAGACTTTCTGTCACGCTCTTCTGCGCTACGTTTACGTGCTTCAGTGCGATAGATACGCATGAAGTCCGGGCTTGTTACTACGTCTACCATAGTAGGTAACAACTCACGCAGTACCTTTGTTTCATAGCGTTGAAATCCCGGTGATATTGTTTTAGTACGCATCTTATAATCACGGAAGCCTAGTTTCTCAAGGAACTTACCAGCCTCGCTGGACTCTTTTGATAGGCCAATACCAGTGAACACTTTAAGTAGCGGCATCACACGTTCACGTGTTTCACCTTTTTGAAATAGTGTTTCAGTAAGTGGTAGCTTTTCTTCTTCTTCTGGTGATAGCAAAGTAGAATACCCACGTCTAGCAAAAGGTTCTGCTACTTCACGTTTAAATGATTCAATGGCTGTCTCAACACCAGTTTCACCAAGCACAGGCTCTTGACGTACATCTCTATACTCTAACCCACGTTCACCTGTACCACGCTGCGCATCAATAACTTGGTTCAATGGTGTAAGATAAGTAGCAGCGTACTCGCCAAAGATAGTACCAAAGGTACTGCCGATAGTCTCGCCACTCTGTGCATCAGCAGTTTCAATCATCTTTGCAATATCATTAAAGACTGCATCACCTGCACCAGTACGCACGTTAACACCAAGGAATGTTTCTTTCGCATCCTTATGGTCATACCAATTAGATAGCGTACCATCATCATATCGTTTAGCAGCTTCAGCAATCCACAAAGCCTGTCGTAAAATAGGTGATTGTGGTGTTGTATCCATTAATGTATCATCATCTGTACGCAGCATCTTGTAATCCGTTGGCGCATCTTCTTGTCCACGATACATCATAGCTGCTGGCAGTATAGCACCGACACCTATCATATTACGTGATAGCTGTTTACGCTCTTTGGCGGTTAGTGGGCCTCTACTTTTTCGTGTAACTACATCTGTAGCTTTACGTAGTAGAGGGGCTGCTGCCCCGCCAGCATAGTTACCAAAGAGTTCCATGCTATTAAACATAAAGCGAGGGAACGGTGTGATAACAGTCAGACCATTGTTAGTAATGAATGATGTAATGTTCCTGAATACTTCAGTGTCTGGCTGCTTGGCATAAGTAATGTCAAGTGCTTTTTCTGTAGCATCAGCTACAAGCTGCTTGAAAGGACGCTTATCACCGATAATATCTGGTGCATCGTTGAGTAGATCATTTAACTTTCCAGCATTGATTGTTTCAATCAAGTCAATACCGTACTCATTCTTTGACAGACGTTC
>Ga0070751_1001861_pt1 | contig 12212 bp, 37 predicted proteins | sample VirMetDEL_Aug_28_FD_78514 | JGI IMG/M metagenome (GOLD analysis project Ga0070751, IMG submission 78514) | Aqueous microbial communities from the Delaware River and Bay under freshwater to marine salinity gradient to study organic matter... | ecosystem: Environmental > Aquatic > Marine > Coastal...
ATGGACCGCTCCAGCTTGAACTTCCTGTATGGCGCCAACATCAAGACGGCTACAGAGGCTTCCCTGAGAGCCTCCCAGGTTGCTTCCAGCGTCTCTGCGCTGATCCGCAACAAGGTGAGCATGTTTAACATCCTGGTCCGGATCTGGGCCTGGTATTCCGGCGAGGTTGATCAGATCACGCCAGAAACGGGTATTGCCATCAACGACTCGCTGATTAACAAGCCCCTGGGCGCCTCTGAAATGGCTCAGCTGGTCAACCTGTACAGCCAGGGCCTGCTGTCCAAGCGAACCGTTCTCGACGAACTGCAGCGTGGTGGCGTGCTTGATCCTGACATGGTTATTGATCAAGAGCTGGAGCGACTTGAAGAAGATCGCCAGGAGGGCATGGATCAGGCGGCTGAAGAGGCCGAAGTCAAGTTAGACCAGGACCTGCAGCGTGCGGAGAAGTTCCAGGCCACAGCTCCTAACCAGCCGGGCCAGGCGGGCAACAACACCCCTTCTAGCGGCCAAAGCAGCTCCAACAAGAACCCTGCCGACAAGAAGGAAGAGCCGAAAGCTTGACAGGAACCTTGAGACCCCCTTATATTGGGTGGGTCCTCAGCCAAAAAGCCAATGTCACCAGCTACAACTCCGCCCATCGTTGCTCGCTTTCAGTTCAAGCCTGAACGAGCCGCAGAATTCTCTTACAGTAGTGAGTTCGTCGAAATGCAGTTGGACGAGATCGAGGAGGTCATTGCTTACTGCGAGGAATTCCAGGATGCCCTGGTTGACTGCACGGCCTGCGTTAACGGCCGCATCATCTCCTTGGCGGACTTCAAGTAATGCAGTCGGTCTACTCGTCTGGCAAAAAGCTCCGCTCACCTGGCGGCAGCTTCCTGTATATAGTGCAGGGTCCATGCTGCATGCTGTACGACCGAGAAGAGTTACCGTGGCCCTCTTGCAGCCTGCAGTGGCGTGGTAAGCAACCCAGCTGGAACCGTATAGGTCCCAGGTTCGTTGCCGACATCTCCACCTGCAGGTTCCCGTCGTACTCCGTTAAAGGATGCGACAACTGGGGCCACGAATGGGAGCAAACGCTTACCCTGTATCAGGAACGGATGTCAACCAGCCTTAAGAAGGCCTGGTATAGCAAAGTTCCAAAAGGTCACCCTTACCCAGAGTTTGCTTATGAATGAAGGTAAACAAATCACCCCGGCGCCCGACTGGGATGCTATCTTCAAGCGGAGGCCTGATCTCAACCCACCTGGTTACGACGAGACCTGCGCCTTAATCAAATCACTCAAGGAGAACGACCATGATGTCCCGTGACAAAATGCTCAGAGCCCAAGAGTACATGAAGGCCTGGATTGCCTGCTGTGGCAGATTCGATCTTGAGGATGTCTGCGATCGAGCCGGCGTCCTAAGGGAACTAGTCTTCGTTCGCCAGGCGCTCCTGGAGCAGCTTGACGATCCGGGCATGTTCGAGCTAGAGTACGACATGTACAGCGAAGCACGCTCCAAAGAAGCCTGCAGCGACTGGCTGAGGGAGTTGACAGAACGCTACTTCAGCTGATACAATCAACACCACACAAAGGAGGAAACCCCTAATGCGTTCCAATCGTCCCCTCACTGCTTTCGCCGTCTGGAAGCTTGAGCAGTTTGTACAGTCCGAGTTCTTCCGTCCTGGCCACCGAGGCAATACCAGCGTCAATGTCATAACGGAAGACAATCTCCAGATTCTCCGCTTCTCGTTGCACGGTACTCCAATTGCCGAACTGGCATTTGAAAAAGGCAACTTTGTCGAAGCCGACATTTTTGACGGGGGATTCTACGATAAGGCCGGCCGCCCCAGCCGCACCACCAGGGAGCGCCTTAATGGCCTCCTTGACGCGATGGGTGGCCTCAACCTTATCCCTGAAGGCGTCCGCGTCTTCTTTGACGACGAGAAGTGCTTCATCGGCCGCGAGTCCGCTCGACAGCCTTTCGGTGAAGGATTTCCCCCTGTCGCTATTAGCAACAATGTCAATCAAGTGGAGTTCCTAAAATGAACCCGATGTTTGCCCAGCGCTCTAACGACCAAGCACTGCTGTACAGGCTAGCCGAGGTCAGTAAACCTAGCTCATACGACAAGATTCACCTGGCGGCGCTCATGATGCGCTACAGAGAGGCCGGAGAGTTTCATGATCACGTCAACCTGGTCGTCAAGTCGTGGAACCTCACACCTCGCCAACTGTTCGTCCAAACCAGAGAAATCTGGGCAAACGGCTTTCATCCAGACTCGATGTCAGAATCAGGCAGCTCATGGGACGCAAGCTCTGGCGAGTAATTGCCAAAGCCCTTGGGGAGAAGGCTTCACCCCATAACAGAGAGGCCGACGCGGTAGCAGCCATTCGGCTGTCTATCCTGTTGGCCTATATGACCACAAACATCTTCATCTGTGCCGGAGTAATTCGGCACTGGAACTCAAATGAACGAACTCCCAGTCGGACACAGCTTCAAGAAGACTCGAGGAGGGCTTGTGTCTGTCCTCGACCCTGAGGGCAAACCGCTTCTCTATTCATTAAACGAGGAGCAGGCACTCAAAGCGTTACGCTGCCTGCCTCAGTTTGGAGGCGTTATCACCACCGAAAAAACCAAGGAGGACTATGTTGAGCTTTGACTTCGACAAGGAAAGCGTTTTCGAGACTAACATCGAAGAGATGTCTACCGAGTTCCTAGAGCAGGCCACTGACGAGTTCGTAGTCAAGTTTCTGGTCTCTTTCTTTGGAGAGGAAGGACTTAAGAAGCTTTCAGAAGACGACCAGGCTCGTTTTGCAACCGTACTGATTTGCGATCGGTTCATCAAGATGATGTACGAACGGTCTGTTCGGTTCACCGAACGTCAGAACAAAGTCGACTGGCTTAACAGCTTAATCGACCGGTGAACCGAACAAAAAGGTGTGGCAAACCCCAGTTCCTGCAAGGGATTTGGGGATTTTTACTGGCAATATAATAACGATTAAGTTAACTCCTAATCATTATGTTTGACTTATTTGATTCTCTTTCTCCTCGTGTTTATGTCGTCAGCGACTCTGAGTACAAGAAGTATAGAGAGCGCCAGAACGACGCCAAGATTGAGCGCCTAGAAGAAGAGCGCCGTTATTACCAGAAGCGACTAGACAAGCTAGATGCCGAGATCGAGTCGCTACGGTCGGTAGACTGAGGCATACGTTCGGTAGCAACCGCTACTGCAGCACGCCTCGGATTATGGAACGGGAGTCCGAGCATTGTTGAGGACGATCCATGAACCACCTGTCTCTGATCAAGAAGGGCATCGAAAAGCGTGCCCGTCTGTCTCAGGCCCAGTTTCTGATGGCCAAGGCCTATCGCGGTGTTGATTACGTCGACGCCGTGCATGACCGCCCCGAGAAGGAAGGTCCCACGGACCTCTCCTATCGCGGGATCCATTACCAGGTCTGACTATTGAGCAATGTAACAAGGCCTTGACTTCGGTCAGGGCCTTTTTTATTGGGCACTCACCGACATCTGCATGATCTGTCGGTATATTGGGTGGGAACACCTCGAGGTCAAGCAAATGTCCTGCCTGGAATGCGGCGCCCCGCTCGGCAAGCGCCAGAAGAAGTTCTGCTGTTGCAGGTGTATGAACACTTTCAATGGCCGCGCCATGGTCGAGAAGCGCAAGGTCTCCAACCCTGACAGGTTCCGTGTGTGCTCTGAGTGCGGTGAAAACAAGGCGATCCGTATGTTTTCACTGATCAACAAGACCAACGCCTCTGAGGGGCACAGAGAGGTCTGTAAGCGCTGTTCTGCCGCGCTGAGGTATCGCCAGAGAACGGAGCGCCTCTGGCAGGAGGATGCTGTCGGCATAATGCTGATGAACTCCAAGCAAAGAGCGAAGAGCAAAGGCCTGGAGAACACGCTGACAAGAGAGGACATTGTTATCCCAGAATTCTGCCCTGTGCTCGGGATCAGACTGCACGTGGAGGACAGGGCGGCAAAGTACGCAGCCCCCTCCATCGATCGCATCGACAACAGCAAGGGCTACACCCCAGACAACATCGTGGTGGTTTCTGTTCGCGCCAACATCCTGAAGCGAGACGCCACCCTGACCGAGCTTCGCGCTCTTGTTAAGTTCTACGACACACTGGTCGACGAGCACCCTGGATTGTTATGATGCAGGGGTACTCAAGAGAGGAACACCCATGAACGTTTTCTTTGTAGACCACGACCCCACCGTCGCAGCCCGGTCACTTCCGGACAAGCATATTTGCAAGATGCCGATCGAAAGTGTACAAGTATTGGTGTCAGCCTTAAACCGCTGGGGTTTGCAGCCAAATGTCATCACCAAGGCAGGCACCGTGCACAAGGGCGGCTATGCCAAACACCCCTGCACCATCTGGGCCGGTGACAACCGTGAGAACGCCTGGTGGCTCCTTCGCCACGGCTTCGCCCTCTGCGCCGAGTACACCAAGCGCTACGGCAAGACCCATTTCGCTGAAGGCCAGCTGCGCACCATCCTGGACAGCAAGCTGATCGGCGAACTGCCCCTGGGCCCGCAGACCCCTCCTGCACTGGCCATGCCTGACGAGTGCAAGGTGGCCGACCCCGTCGAGTCCTACCGCAACTGCATCCGCCTCAAGGTTGTTACGAAACCTGACAGTTTTGTATGGCGCAAAGGGACTCCCGCTCCCGAATGGCTATGATTGAGACATCCACCAAGGAGGACTAACCATGTACGTTTCACGATTTGAGCTTCTCACCGCCGCAAGCCGGCTGCACGTCGCCAAGCACACACTCGTAACTGCCGAAGAGGAAGTTCTTCACCAAAAAGCACGTTACTTGAACCGTGTCCTGCTGGCCATCCTTGATGGCAATATTGCAGGGCTTGACGAAGCCGAGTCACCATTTGAGTGATTTGTATACTGACAACACACAGGAGGAATCATGACCAAACCCGTCCTTCACGCCGCTCGCGTCTTTCGCGAAACACCTTCGGTCTACTTCGCAGACGCATGGATTCCTGGCCAAAATGGCCTAGACGTTGTGACACACCATGGCCCAGCGGTTAGTCCGCCCACAATCGACGACGAGGCGCAGTTCTACGTGCACCGCCATCAAACCGACATGAATCGGGTTGTCTATGGCAGTCGCGTGTTTGAGCTTGTCTATCCGGATCAATCTCATTGGCTGGTGTTGCTCGACGAAAGCTCTGGTGCGCTGGAAATCCCGCCAGGCACCTATCATCGCTCCGTAAGCTGTGCCAGCGGCTCTGTGCTGCTTAATCAGGCCATCAGGGATCGCTTCTATGATGAGAACAATGAATTCCATCCCCGGCGACCTAGTCAAGACGAGGGTCTCATGTTAGGGTATCTCCAGCCGATGCAAATGGTCGGCGACTTCAGTAAAATCGTTGAAATTATCTATTCATGAACGACGTTATCAAAGGCCTGAATGACTTCAATATTGATGCCTTCCGCCGGGCGGCTCATCAGTACGTGGTAGTTTGGCCCAGGGGTGGCATCGCCATCTTGGACTCCAGCGAAGCCCGCGAACTCCTCAAGGAAGTCCGTGTCGGCATCAAATGGGAGAACAGGACCTTGGACCAGATCCAAGAAGAGTTTTTCCGCCTTCATAAAGACCAGCTCATCCCAACCATCTACTGATGAAAAGCCTCGACTACCACGTCTACTGCCATCACGAAACCGGCGTGACCCTTTTCGGGTCCTTTGAGACGCTGAACGAAGCCAAGTCCTATTGTAACGATTGGCGACACAAGGACCCTGATCACGTCTACGACATTACTGGTCCTCAAGGTTTGGTGCTACACTGATCATGTTCAAAAGGAGGAACCCCAATGCTCAACCACGAGACCATCCGCGAAACCATCACCAACGCTGGCAGCAAGCTCGTTTCCGTCCGCTTCACTAAGGCCGATGGCTCCGAGCGCCAGCTGACCTTCAACCCGCTCGACTTCGCCGACATCAAAGGTACTGGCCATGCCGCCAAGGATCCGAACATCTTTCGTATCCGCGACATCAAGCTCGGCCAGTGGCGTTCTTTTGACGCTCGCCGCGTACACTCAATCAAGGTTGGTGGCAAGTTGATCAAGGAGGACTCTTGAAACATCATTTAAACCTTGGCCTTTGTGTCAAGGGAGCCGCCAGGGCTCGCAGGCTGTCTGTTGTTACCAATGTTGCCAGCTATCTGCTGTTCCTGTATGGAGAGCTTCCAGTGGCCGCTTTGACTAAGATCATTGCCGAATTCCTACGCCTGCCCTACTTCTATTACACAGAAGCCTGGGATATGGTCTGGTTGGCAGCCTTCTTCATCATTGCGTCATTCGTGTCGCTCCTCCTCTGGTTACCACATTGACTCTTCAGAAGTACGCCTTTAAACACCGGGAAACCCTCAAAAAGTATGCAGTCGGTGCATACGATCGGGATGAAGCCATCGAAATGGTTGCTGAAATCTGTGGCGATTTCAATTTTGACGAAATCTTAATCGAGGAACTCCCGGAGCATCTTCAGAAATGATCCATGCTATTCTTCTCTACGGCTGCGGCACTGCTCTTGGCCTGCTGCTCGTCTTTCTCCCCTACATCTGGCAACGTATCCCCCGAGGTAAACACTGATGGCTTATCGCGACCCCCACAACCCACATCCAGGCCGAGTACTGGTTCTGGCGGCTTTTCTTCTCTGGGGAGCAATGGTAGCAGTAGCGTGGCGCGGGGAGCCAAAAGCACCCCTGAATCCTTCCCCAAAGGCCACCCTGAGCACATCTGCACCCGATTGCACATCGAACTTGAAGCACAAGCGTCTGAGGGTCTCCTAACGCCTTCTCACGCCCGTTCCATTCTCCAACGCTGCAAATCTTTCTATGGCTGATGCACTTCAATGGTTAAGGCGCTCCTGTGGTATGTGGCGCTCTGAGCGTCGCTACTTCTTCAATGCCGACGGCAAGCCCGTTAACCTCAGAACCCTCATGGATATCTATGAAGGGGAGCGCGGCAACGAGTTTGTCATCGAGTGGTCCGGCAACACCAAAGGTAAGATGGAAATCGCCCTAGAAGGAGACACACTGCGCCGCAGTCGTGACTATTTCGGCGATAAAGCCCATGAGGCCAAGGTCGAGATGCTCAGCAATGACATCTTCCGTACTACCACGAACTACAACAACGTCACCTACGTGGAGACGATTGAGCTGCTCAGTGAGGATCAGTACCGCCTCCGGCAGACCTTCGGTACAAACCCGGACGGCTCATTCGCTCTTGTGGGACAATACATGGAGTTCAGGCGGTACGACATCCAGGAGGTCCTAAGAGCGCAAAAATGAAGCAACCACCACATGAAGGCCATGCTCTTGTCAAAAAACCCGCATCCGGCTATGCCGGTGTTAAGAAACATGGCGTTTTCTGGGTTTATGAGATCAGGAGGCGGTCTTTGGGTATAAAAGTGTACAAAGGCGGGTTCTTGTCCGCCTTAGCGGCCCACGAAGCCCGGATCGCCCACCTTAAGCAACTCCTAGGATGATCAACCTAACACCACTCAGAGATGCCATCAGAGACTTCGCCAGATTATCCCCAGAGGAAATCGGCGCGTTGTACCAGGGCTTCGCCCTTCGTCGTCTCGCTCCGCTCGTCGCCGGTACATATGCAGCCGGCTACATAACGGGCAAGTTCATCCATGATCTAAATGATCGTTTGCCACGTATTCTTCGTTTCTTGGGAGTAAACCGATGACCAAAATGAATGAAACTCAATTAGCACGTTGTGCGATTAAGTTACAGCGAATTGCTATTGATCTAAGCACCTTAATTGACGAGACTGATTTCACTCCAACAGGAGAGACGCTTGCTGATCGTATTGTCGCAAACTGCGTTGAGCTGCAGGAATTATTCCTGAAGGATTGGGCGGTTGAACGTGCAGAGCGCAAGGCACTAGAAGCAGAAGCAGCTGCTAGGGGTGAGATTTTGATTCCACAGCGCGGTCCTAGCGATGCTGTCAGTGTCAAAAACCTCAAGCGAATGCAAAACGGCACAGATGAGCTTAAATAATGAATAAAGAACAGTTTTATCTTGATCACATCGAAAGCATCAATGAGGCACTGAGTGATTTGACTGATTTCTTTGATCTTGAACCAAAGGTATTAAGTTCAATCAATGGTATTATTGCATTGAATATGGCTGCATTGAATGTGCTGAAGGAGGAAGATGACGAAGTTAGTTAACACTGGCAAATTCAACATCTTCGAGTTCCATACAGGACGCTTCAATGATGACGGTACTGAATTGTTCATTACTATCTATGGAGTTGGCCGATGGTTAGTGGAATTCAACAGGAATGGCAAACGTTTTTCAATCAAGAGGCTCAAAGCATGACTGATTCCAACCTGCACTACACCGCAATTAACCCGTTGCCGTATGCCGAGCAACGTTATGAGAGATTACAGGATTCGGTTGCCGAGTACCTGGACGATGATCTGCCTTATGACCTACTTGTGAAGGACTTGGTAAGGGCTCTTGAAGAGAGCCGAGTTTATTACGACAAGCAGGTCGCCAAGCACAACGACCTAATCAACCTACTCCAAGGAGAATGCTGATGACACTTCCCACTTCCCGCTCTACCCGTAACCAAGAGCACGCCCTGAGCCTTGCATACGCCCTTAGAAGCGTGATCAGCAGTTACGGTAAAGTCTTCGACAAGGAACAGTACCGAGCCCTTAAAGAAGCACGAGAAGCCCTGTTGGAATTCCAAAAGGACAACTCATTCTTTGATGCCTGATGTTCAAAGCCTTTTTTGCCCTGGCCGCTGCTTCTTTACTGGCGGCCTCTCCTGCTTTTGCCTTAACTGAGGCAGATGCAATCGCCCACAACAAACTAGCGGAGGCTCTTACCGACCGTGGAATCAAGCTCTATACCGATGCAGCAGACTGCAAGGGTGGTGGCCTTGCTGGCTTCTATCACAGCCCGAGCAGGTCCCTGGTCATTTGTAACAAAGGCTCTGCCAAGATGACTGCAGCAAACCTGAATACATTGCGGCATGAAACTATCCACATCATTCAGGACTGCAAGGTAGGTGGCCTGGGTGATCAACGCCTAGGAAGCGTCTATAACCCCACTGCAATTAAGAACCTGGCCAAGTCTCATAACTTGGACTTGCCGGCCATTGCTGCAGCCTACAGTGCTCGTGGTGCAAATGCTCAAGTGATCAGCCTTGAGTATGAAGCTTGGACTGCTTCTGTCGCATACAATGCTGATCAGATCAGAACTAAGCTTGAACAGACATGCCGCCTGTAATGACCCATCCAAAAGTTTTTCTGGATGTATTCCTTGCCTTGATGTTTACGGAAGCAATCCTGAAGCCCATCGCTGTACGTCTTAGTAAACGTCTGATGCGTAGAGTTGATGAGCAGATTGATGTCATTCCTGATTTCCTTTACGAAAACCAAAACTGTTGTCATGAGGAGGAGTAATGCTTGCCCTGCCGAAAAACTCAACCCTTTTTGGGTTACATCATCTTCTTGATCATGCTACCCGTTGGCTAGATCATTGCGAGTCCCAAGGTGATTTTAATACCATCGAGGACTTCATCACTGAGCTGGAAATCAAGATCAGTGAGGTGACATCAACCATTGATTTTTTGGAGCGCTGCTATGGGCAACCAATCGACAGCTAAGCTTATCGGCTACCTCATCGGGAGGTTCGGCCTGGCATGCTTTGCGGCCTGGATCATCACCTCTACCAGCTTCGGCTTCTGGGGTGTTGTGTTAATTTGTTTTCTTTGCAGTCCCTCGGGACCTCCACCAGGGGAATAATTTCCCTAATAGGATTTTGGTTCATCTGGCCACTTTTTTAATCTTTTTTTGTCAAGCTGAATCTTTTTTTGTCAGGCTGTCCTCTTCGGCGGCCTCTTTTTTTTGCTTTTTTTCTACCACCAAAAAGCCTTAACTGTCATGCTAAATGTTCAACAGAATACATAAAAGTGACCACTGACGGGGTACCCCCTCAGGTAGTACTACTTTACGGGGTACCCCCTGAGTGGACACTTTAGTACCCCCTGAGTGGACACCTAGGTACCCACTGAGTTCCTACTTTTGAAAGCATATACTATATATACTCTAAATACACTTCTTAATACAGTTAATACAGCTTGTGCGTGTGTAAGGGATGAACTACTGGTTATGCGCCTACACGCATAGAAGGCTAACCTGAGTGATCTTCGCCAGGAATTGCGGCTGGATGCCCGTCACTTATAAGTACTGCCTGGTGGCTGGTATTTCGGAAATCGTAGTGGTGGTGTTGCGGGGGGGTGGCGAGCCCTGGATCGCTTTCTCCGCTATCTGTACGCCCCTACAAGGCCGCTCCGCCCCCTTTTAGGTATACCGACATGGTCAGGGGGTTTAGAGGCCCCTTACAGGCGATTCTGGAGGGGCACCACATCCGTATAGGGGTAGTAAATCTGTACTATAGGGGGTTATTTCCAGAAGCCGCCGCCGAAAAAGCCGTCCATGACAGTGATCTGGGCCAAAAATCGCCGATGGTAAAAGCGCGCGTGACCGTGAACCGGCGCGGGCACCGCCTCACGCTCATGATTTTTTGTAAAGTAAACGCGTTAACAATAAAAAGGGCCCCCGAAGGAGCCCGAGAGGTATATTTTAGGCTAGAGAGATATGCCCCAACCTGATGATTCGATCTCGGCGATTAGTTCGGGGTTGGAAAGGCCTAGGAGGGCCATTTCCATGCCGTCATCTTCATCGCCACCGGTCTCTAGATAGCAATCCATGTACTGATCGATCAGGGATTGGCGCTGGACTTGAGTGAGATAGGCGTTCATTGTTCGTTGGTGCGAATGATGAATAGGGCCTCTTGAATCACACAATTGGGGAAGCAATAAGTGAAGCAAGGGGGAAGAATCACACAGAGATGAGCTAATGCTTTCATGATCAGTAGCTCCATTCGGTGTAACGGTTAGCGTCGACATCTTCCCAGTATTCTTGAGAATGTTTCTCCTCTTGCTCTTCATCGGACAGTAGGCGGGTGAGCATGAATGGCCCGAAAGACCAAAGCTCCTCCTCCATCCAATCGCAACCCAAGTTGTAGCTGAGGCTGAGATTTTTTGGGAGGTTGATCCACCCATTGAGGCCGGCATGTTCGCCGCAACGAATGCCGATGATTTGAGCAGGGCTGATGAGGTTGAAAGTCATGGTAGTTTCCTTTTGGTGATTAACCGCCACAGCGGTAGAACATTTTGCGAGCATAGGCTCTGTCGCGGTCTGCTTGATAACTGCAGTAGTCATCTTGCATTTTTTCTAACCAGTACTTTTGTTCTGGTGTTAGCTCCATAGCCTTTTTGGCTACGATGCCTTCGAACAGGATGACCAGAAGGGCGACGATAACGCCTAGAAAGAATCCGGGCAGTTGGGCGACATAGAGGAATGCCGCTACGTTGACCATATCGCCGGTCTGATTTTTTGGCATAGGCTTTGGCGGGGGACAGGTTTACTGTAGCATTTTTTTCAGGCTACGCCATGCAACCGGCGCCATGCGCACCACGTAATGGCCTGCATTTCACTGGGCTTGATGCCCACTTTTTTTGCGGCATCCACGTAGGCTTGCTTAATCTCGCGACGCAGCTTAATTCCAATGTTGGGGATGCTGTTCAGCGTGATCCGGTCGCCAGCCCAGATACTGTAGGCATGGCCATCGATGCAAACGTCTTGATCGTAGCCCAGAATGCAGATGAAGAACTCTTTCAGCTTGGGGCCGGACAGGAGGGTCAGAGCATCGTTGTAGGATGCTTGCTCATCCAGGATCCGGATAGCCTTCGCTTTGTTCTTGCCGAACGTGCAAACCTTAACCGTGTCGGCCGATTCGCGATCGATTGACCAAACGCGAATAAGATTTTCGGCATCGACCAGATTACGCTCCCACTTGTTGCGGGGGCTGAGCGCAGCAATAACGCCAACCACGGTGCTAACCGGCAGCTGGTATTCTGAAGCGATACGCTCGGCGACTAGCTTGGCTGTCGGGTACCATTGGCTGCCCTCGATAACTTCAGAGGTTTTGGCCAGCTGGTAGACAGCGAGAATGTTTGAGACTGACATAGGATGGCTCCTTTGGTGGCGGGAGGCTTCCCTCCCATGCATCTAATGTAGGCTATTCCGGCGGCCCTGTCAAGAATATTTATTTTTGTAAAGAAATAGACCGGGTGGACGGTTGCTCGTCATCGCGTGACA
>Ga0070751_1001868_pt1 | contig 12188 bp, 15 predicted proteins | sample VirMetDEL_Aug_28_FD_78514 | JGI IMG/M metagenome (GOLD analysis project Ga0070751, IMG submission 78514) | Aqueous microbial communities from the Delaware River and Bay under freshwater to marine salinity gradient to study organic matter... | ecosystem: Environmental > Aquatic > Marine > Coastal...
AAATCAGAATTTGCATCTTATCTATTCCCAGCATGGATGATCGGTAAATATCCTAAAATGAAAATCATGCAAGTTTCTCACAACGCAGAACTTGCTGGAAGGTTTGGTAGTAAGGTTCGTAACTTAATGGAGACTCAAGACTATAAACAAATATTCGGAGATGTTAAACTAAGAGAAGATAGTAAGGCTAAAGGCCGATGGGAGACCAATCATGGCGGGGAATACTTTGCAGCGGGTGTAGGCGGTTCTATCACAGGACGAGGGGCGGACTTACTTATTATCGATGACCCACATACGGAACAAGATGCTCTATCAGATTCTGCCATGGAGAGAGCATACGAGTGGTACTCTTCTGGTCCACGTCAGCGTTTACAACCAGGTGGTTCCATCTTGTTAGTTATGACTCGTTGGGCTCAAGATGATTTGACAGGACGACTATTAAAAAATCAATCAGAATTAAAATCAGATAAATGGGAACTAATTGAGTTTCCTGCAATCTTAGAAACAGGAAAACCTGTGTGGCCAGAATATTGGTCACTAGAAGAATTAGAAAAAGTTAAAGCATCTATCTCACCAAGAAATTGGAATGCACAGTATATGCAAGACCCAGTGGCCGAGGAAGGAGCTATTTTAAAACGTGAGTGGTGGCAACCATGGAAAGGCGAGGTACCTCATCTCAAACATATTATACAAAGTTATGATACAGCATTTTCTAAAAAAGAATCTGCTGACTATTCTGCTATTACGACATGGGGAGTCTTTGAACCTACACCAGGAGATAATTGTTTAATTTTATTAGATGCAGAAAAAGGTCGTTGGGACTTTCCTGAATTAAAAGCAGTTGCTTTTGAAGCGTACAAGTATTGGGAACCAGAGTCCATTATTGTTGAGGCAAAGGCCACTGGCCAACCACTCATTCAAGAGATGCGTAGAGCTGGTATTCCTGTCATGGATTTTATCCCTACACGAGGTAAAGATAAGCATTCTAGAGTTAATGCTTGTGCCCCTGTCTTTGAATCTCAAAACGTATATTACCCACATGGACAGCATTTTGCAGAGGAAGTGATTGAAGAATGCGCTGCATTTCCTTATGGTCAATACGATGATTATGTAGATAGTACAACCCAAGCTGTGTTAAGATACCGTCAAGGTAACTTCGTATCTACGTATATGGATGAACCAGAACCAATGAAAATAGAAGGAGAATATAAATATTATGTCTGAAGCTAAAAGAAAAAAAGCATCTAAAAGTGCAATGGAAGCTATTATAGAAAAACAAAGACAAAAAGACAGTGATAGACTAACTGATGCAGATATTAAAGCAGCTCGTAAATTTACTGAGAATGCAGCTAAATCAGAAATGGAAAAAGATATTGAAATCTATCAAAACGATAGAACCAAAGGTCTTCCACAAGAAGCTTATGACCAAGCAGACCAAGAACTTCGTTATGAAGCACCTAAGATGAACATGGGTGGCGAGTGTCGAGGATCCAAAGCTATTCGAGGAAAGAAATTTACTGGTGTATTTTAATGGCACACGAAAAGAACATAACCAAATCTTATAAGGTTGGAGATCAAGAAATATTTTACAATACTCCAGATCCTACTTTGGATGTTCCAGATATGAGTTTACCTAAAGAATATGGTAAACAATATCATTCTTTAAAAGAAGCGGTTGAAGGAGCTAAATCTATTTCTAAAAAATTAGATAAATTTTCTAAACATAAACATAGTGAAGGCGGTTTCATAGATTATTATAAGGATATTTTGTAATGGCAGAAATTAAACGACCACAAAGTTATATAGAGGCAATACAACAAGGAGGAATACCAGATCTTCCTACAAGCCCTACTATAATTGTAGGTAAGAAAACAGAAGAAGGAAGTCCCTCTTTGTTAGGAGGACTTGCAGCATTAGGTGCCACTGTTATAGGAGCATCTACATTAGGACGTCTTCCAGGAGTAAGAAATTTTTTTAAAACTACTGTACCTAAAGTAAAGATTACTCAACCCTATACTCCTGTAAAAGCTACTATGGCTACAGAAAACTTACCAACGGCCACTGGACAAGCTCAAGAATTAATTAGTACTAGTAGAGCATTAACTATTCCTAAATCAAAATATAATGAAGTTGCAGATATTCCTTTCACACAAGGAAAAGGATATACCGCACATGAGTTGGATAATCCTTTAGTAGGACATGCTTCTTATGACCGTGTATTAGAAGCACCTTTTGAAAAAGCTCCTGCCAAAGATTGGATTAAATGGTTATCGGAAGCAGATTCAGGACAATTAAAAGTTCCATCAGGAACTTTAGCGGGAGTAAGTAGACAAGTTCAAAAAGAAGAATTAGCAGATTTAAATCTATTAATTCAACAAGGAAAAGAAATAAAAGGGGGATTTTTAAAATCTGCTATGGATGAAGGACTAGACATAGATAGGGAACTTATTCTTAAAATGATAAAAAGTTCTCCTTTAAATAATATTAAACCTGTTGTTAAAGTAGCGCCAGGAAATTTATCGGAAGATGTTTCTAGTATTATTAATGATTTACGACCTATACAAAATAAATTAAGCGCAGAATTAAAAGTTCCTGCAGGAACTTTACCCGAAGTAAAAAAATCTTTAGGTGAAATAGAAGATGCATATTCAGTCATTAAAAGTCAGTTATCCGACATGACAAGAAAAGGACTTACTTCAGGGAGTCCTATTGGTTCTTCTGATATAAAATCAGTACAAGATGCTTTGTTAGCTATTGGAAGAGCAGACCCAGAATTAGCTCCTGTAGCACAAAATGCTTTAGTTAAATTTAATAAAGTAACAGGAGTTTATAATAATCAAGCATCTCCTATTGCACAAGAAGGTTTTTACACGAATTTAGACAAACTAGTGGGTCTTCCTAAACATAAACAAGCAATGAATGGAAAATATGATATTTTAGGGGGAGAAAATTTTACAGAAAAGGTATTTATTTATGATAATAAAATACCTAAAGTACGTGAAGACCGTTTTAAATATGTAGGACAGTCTCCTCATTTTGTTCCAAATAAAGAATTATTTTTTGTACGATATGACGATTTACCTAATCCTAAATTAGGAGGAAGACATATTAGAGTATCAGAAGCTCAATCCGATTTACATCAACCTGCTACTAGTGCTATTCAAAGCGTAAGAGAAGATTATTTTATAAATAAAGTTAATACTTTTAACTCAAGTGGAACTTTAGATATTTATAAAAAACAATTAGATGAATTAAGAGAACAAATTAGACCTTATATGGAATTAGGAAGAGGATCTATAGGACTTACTAAACAAGAAGCTCAAAATTTTAATCGTTTAAAATATAAAATTAATCAATTAGAAAAAAGTGCGTTAACTGCAATAGTGGATAAAGGTTCTATACAAAGTACTACTTATGGTCCTTTAGGTAATTCTTTTAATGATTATATGATTAAAGATTTATTAAGAACTATGGCAAAAAGAAATATTAATCATATTTCTATTGTTCCTGCTCCTATGAACGGAAATATTAAAGGTTTTGATCCTGAAAAATTTGGTAATGAAATGAACTACGGATTAATGAATGGAAAAAAAATGACAGCAGAGGTAAAAAAAGTAAAAGAAGCTTACATGCCAGATACTACTGGAATGACGCGAGAACAAATAAGAGGAGTTAGAAAAATTCCTGCTGAATATGAAAAAACAGGAAGAATGATTCCAAGTAATCAATATTCTGTTTTAAATGAATCTTTAAATAGAATTGCAAAACAATATGGCGCTAAATTTGAATTACAACCAATGCCAAAAAGTAATCCTAATAAACCATTTAAAGTTATTCAAGTGTTTAGTTCTAAAGAAGATTCCAGTTATAGAAAAGCAATAGAAAGTGGAAGAGCACATTACACGAAAAAAAGAGGAAAAGAATATATCTATGAAGATCATATGGCTGCTGCAGATACTCCAGAACAAGCGGAAACAATAGCTAAGGCATTTGAATCCAGTAGTAATACTAGAGGAAAAATTATGATTAAAGAATTAAGTCCTGATAGTCCACAAAACTATGAAATGGTTCCTACTTTGTCCGCAAGTTCAGAGGTATTAAAAAAGTTCTTATTGCCTTTCAAAGCATATATGCATGAAGGTGGTTTTGTAGATAAAACCAATATATTTAAATCTATCATATAGATTTATTCCCCATAATCGTTTACTATTAGTATAAAATACGTATAAGGAGAATATTATGGCTAGCAAAAAAATGAAAAAACTAGGTAAAGCAGCAGCATTATTGGGAGCCGCTTACGCAGCTTCTAAAATGGGAAAAGGCAATGAAGACGGTATCACTAATTATAATTATGATACACCAGATGGTATCACTAATTACGATAAAGAACCTTCTATGTTGGGCAAGATAAAAAAAGGAGTTCAAGATTATGTAACTAAAGATTACACAATTACTGCTCCAGATAAAAATCCAAATTTACCCACTAAAGACACTATGAACTTTTCATTCATGGGTGGTGCTAAAACAGGTACTTTTGTAACTGCTAAAACCAAAATGGGAAGAAATAAAAAAACAAGAATCTGCTAATGGCGATTGAAGACAACACACCTGTCAACGAGGAAGAAGTTGACGTTGAAGAAGAGGCTGTAGTCAATTTTGATTCTGAACAAGAACCAGAAACTCAGCCACAGGATTTCTATGCCAATTTGGCAGAAGAGATTGACGAACGTGCGTTGAATGAATTAGCAGGAGATTTAATATCAGAATATGATGACGATCGAGCTTCTAGAAAGGATTGGGAAGATGGTTATGTAAAAGGTTTAGACCTACTTGGATTCAAGTACGTAGAAATTAATAAACCATTTAGAGGAGCAGCTAATGTTACTCACCCAATGCTTTCAGAGGCAATCACTCAATTTCAATCACAAGCTTACAAAGAATTATTACCATCCGATGGTCCAGTAAAAACTCAAGTCGTTGGAGCTACTTCTAGAGAAATAGAAGATCAAGCAAATCGTGTTAAAGAATTTATGAATTATCAAATTATGGAGAAGATGGAAGAGTATACTCCTGAGTTTGATCAAATGTTATTTTATCTTCCTCTAGCAGGATCTACTTTTAAAAAAGTTTACTATGATGCAATGTTGCAAAGACCTGTGTCTAAATTTATACCAGCAGAGGATTTAGTAGTTCCTTATTACACTACTGATTTAAAAGAATGTTCTAGAATTACTCATGTAATTAAACAAACAGAAAATGACTTGAAGAAAAAAATGGCTTCAGGTTTTTATAGAGAAATAGAACTATTAAAACCACAAGACAAACAAGATAAGATTCAAGATAAATATGATTCGCTAGAAGGACTTAAAAAAGTAGAATCTAGTGATGTGTTATATACCATTTTAGAAATGCACGTAGATTTAGATCTATCAGATTACATTGCAGAGAAAGAAGAAGATCAATTAAATATAAAAATACCTTACATCGTAACTATTGAAGAATCTTCTAGACAAATTTTAGCTATTTACAGAAATTACAAAGAAGGAGATCCTTCTTTCACTAGAAAAGAATATTTTGTACACTTTAAATTTTTACCAGGTTTAGGATTTTATGGTTTTGGTTTAATTCACATGATCGGTGGATTAACAAGAACAGCGACTGCTGCTCTTAGACAACTACTCGATGCTGGTACATTATCTAATTTACCTGCTGGATTTAAATCTAGAGGTATGCGAGTGCGTGATGATGACCAACCTATTCAACCAGGAGAATTTAGAGATGTGGATGCGCCTGGTGGAAACATCAGAGATCAGTTTCAATTGCTTCCATTTAAGGAACCAAGTCAAACTTTATTTAATCTTTTAGGTTTTTGTGTCACTGCAGGACAAAGATTTGCAGGAATTGCAGACATGCAAGTGGGCGATGGCAATCAACAAGCGGCCGTTGGCACTACTGTAGCTCTATTAGAGCGTGGAAGTCGTGTTATGAGTGCAATTCACAAGCGTTGTTACTATGCAATGAGAATAGAATTTAAACTTTTAGCAAAAGTTATCGCAGAATACCTACCTCCAGAGTATCCATACGCAGTTTTTGGTGGAGATAGGATGATTAAAGCGATAGATTTTGATGAAAGAGTCGATATTTTGCCTGTTGCAGACCCAAATATCTTCTCTATGGCTCAAAGAGTGACTTTAGCACAGACACAATTGCAAATTGCACAGTCAAATCCTCAAATTCACAACATGTATGAGGCATATAGACGAGTTTATGAAGCTTTAGGTACTAAACAGATACCAGAATTACTAAAAGATGAGCCACAACCACAACCAAAAGACCCTGCAATCGAAAATGCAGAGGCTTTACAGATGGCAATTGCTCAAGCTTTCCCAGATCAAGACCATGATGCTCATATTGCTGCTCATGCAGCCTTTATTCGTACAAGAATGGTACAAATTAACCCTCCCGTGTATGCTTTATTGCAAGGACATATATCTCAACACGTTTCTTACAAAGCAAACATTGAAGTAGCTAAAATGGTGGCTCAAAACCCACAATTTCAACAATTAGCACAACAAAACCCTGAAGAATATCAAAAAGCATTTAACTCTGAGGTGTCTAAACGTATTGCACAGATCACTATGGAGATGGCTCAACAGGAAATGAACGCAGAGGGGGCTAAACAAGACCCTCTAGTTATGTTAAAACAGAGGGAGATAGATCTTCGTGCACTAGACTTACAAAGAAAACAACAAGAAGCAGTGATGAAGATGCAGACAGATCAAGATCAGTTTGAAGAAAAGCTAGATTTTGATAAAATGAAATTAGAAACAATGGACGAACAGTCCGATAAACGATTAGCTGTGGCCAGAGAAAAAATGAACGCAGTTAAGAAAAAGGAGAAATAAAATGGCTGGAAAAAAATATGGATTAGATGATAAATATAACAATCTTTACAAATCAATTGGAACTCTTCCAAAAGCGTCTGGAAATAAAAATACACTTTCAATAAATCCTATGCAAGACGATTTAAACAAATTAGCGGGAATGTCTTCCGCATTAGGATTAACTTCTAAATTTGCACAAAGAGCTAGTACACTAAGAGTGGGAAAACCTAGTAGTGCAAATTTATCAAAAAAAGTAGCAATAGGTGCTGGAGGAGCAGGAGGAATTGGAGCAGGTATGGCAGCATTCGATGAAGTATCTGATTCAGATGAATTTAAAGAAGGAAGAGAAGAAGGAGCAAAAGCAGCTGCAGAAAAAATTTCAAGTGTAAAAAAATCAATAGGAAAAGTTACAGGATACCTCACAGGAAAAAAATACGGCGGCTCTATGAAAAAAATGGCGAGTGGTGGTAAAGTTATGAAAGCTTTTTCTGGTAAAGCTGTTTCTTTAAAAGAAGTTTACGCACTAGCTAACAGAAACAAATCGGGAGATAGATTAACAGAAATGGATATTAAACAAGCTGAAAAAGTACTTGGTTACAAAAAAGCTTTACCTGAAATAAAAGCCGATGGTGCTAAATACGGTAAGTTTATGAAAAAAGAAAAGAAAATTAAAAAGGTAATGGGTGAATATAAAAAAGGTGAACTCAATATCGGAAAGTCTAAGAAAAAAGTTAAATCACGTAAACAGGCAATTGCGATTGCTTTATCTGAAGCACGCAAGAAAAAAGCATAATGGGATACCAAGTTTCTGGCAAAAGATCAGGGCCTCCACCTCTTAGAGGCCCAAACCCTCAAGGCATTAATGCTCCGTTAAGGAATGTTATTAAATTAAAAAAAGGAGGGGATCCTTGTTGGGAAGGATATGAAATGGTTGGAATGAAAAGTAAAGGTGGAAGAAAAGTTCCTAACTGTGTTCCTACTAAGAAAAAAGTTATGAAAGCATATACAGGAAAAGCAGTTAAACAACCTACAGAAACTAGTAAAGAATTTAAAATGAGACATGCTTATCATAAACCTTTTATGAAACAACCAAAAGAATAGATCTATGGCTAGAAAAAAAATACGTACTTCAAGCGATACAGATGAACAAGAAAAGTTTAAAGACGAAGCTTATTCTGAAATAGAAGTTCTTAGTGGAATTGATTTTAGAACTAATAGAAGATTAAGAAAAAATGAAAAAGAAGATGTTTGGTCGCCTACTCCATTTATGATGGAAAAAAAAGATAAACGATTAGTAACTACTGATTTAAAACATGGCGGAATGAGTTGTCCTTACAGAGAATGTTCTTCTAAAAACTCTATTCCTGGAAATAATAGTATTCAAATTAAAGGGTTTAAATTTATAGGAGTCAAATAAATGCTTGCTGCATTAACCACTTTAGCACCTATAGCCAAAATGCTCTTTTCTACTGTAGATAAAGCTATTCCTGATAAAGATTTAGCAGAAAAGTTAAAAGCACAATTAAATACACAACTACTTCAATCAGGGACGGAAGAACTAAAAGCTGCTGCATCTATTGTAGAAGCCGAAGCAAAATCTAATTGGTTTGTAGCTAGTTGGAGACCTTTGTTAATGTATGTATTAATTTTTATTTTAGTATGGAATTATATCTTAGGACCTATTATAAAGGTATTTAGTGGAACAGTAATTACATTTGAACTACCAGGCGATGTTTGGACGTTATTAAATATTGGTTTAGGCGGTTATGTAGTAGGTCGTTCTGGTGAGAGTATTGCTAGAACATTAGCTAACAAACAAGAAAACAAATAAGGAGAATTATGTTTAAAAAAATAAAACGAAAAGTATGTGAGTTAATTTGTAAAATATTTAGTATTACACAGTGTTTGTGTGATCATGAATGTGATTGCAAAAAAGAGAAAAAATAGTTTATGGATATAGATTATTCTACGGTTCGTAGATTAACGGATAAGAGGATTGAATCTCTTAAAGACACCTTGGTGTACTCAGTTGACAATATAGAACAACTTCACTATATTAGAGGACAAATCAAAGGCCTAGAGTCTTTGCTTCAGGATCTTAAAGACCTGCAGACTAAACAGGAGCGATTAAATGACGGAGAACTTAGAGGCTTCGAAAGAAGTACCTAAACTTAAAGAAGCATTACTCGATGCTTACAAATCCAAAGAAGAAACTCAAACATATTTAGATGCAAAATCTATATCTGAAAATGTATCTCTTTTAGAAAGACTTCCTACCCCTACAGGATGGAGACTTTTAGTACTGCCTTATGCAGGACCTAAAAAAACTAAAGGAGGAATTATTCTTTCGGATCAAACCCAAGATACAATACAGATGACTACCGTATGTGCATATGTATTGAAAGTTGGTGAACTAGCATACAAAGACAAAGAAAAATTTCCTGATGGACCTTGGTGTAAAGAAGGTGAATGGGTGATCTTTGGCCGTTATGCGGGTTCAAGATTTAAAATAGAAGGCGGGGAAGTTCGTATTCTCAATGATGATGAAATCATTGCTAGGATTAAAAATCCCGAGGATATCTTGCACGCTTATTAAACATACGCAAAAAACAGGAGCTACAAAATGTTAGAAAAAAGTGACTATAAAAAAGACAATTCCGTAGAATTAGATACGGATGGAATAGAAGAACAATCCATTCAAGTTGAAAATAAAGAAGTTGAATCGGATGATACTAAACTGCCTAATGAAGAAGTTGATTTAGGATATACAGAACCTAAAGCAGCTGGCATTGAAGGTATAACTATTGAAGAAGCAAAAGAAGAAGATGTAAAGGTTAAAAAATCTGAAGAAGATGTAGATGACCTTTCTTCTGTTTCTGAAAAAGTTAGAAAACGAATTGATAAATTAACTTTTAAAGTAAGAGAGGCAGAACGTAGAGAACAAGCTGCTTTGGATTATGCAAAAAATATTCAAAGTAAGTTAGATGATACGCAAAGTAGATTCTCTAAAACAAGTAAAAGTTATATTGAGCAATACTCAGCTAGAGTAACTGCAGAACAAGAAAAAGCAAAACAAGCATTGAGAGATGCTATTGCTGAACAGGATGCAGATAAAATAGCAGATGCAAATACAGTTATTGCACATTTAGCCGTGGAAGCTGAAAAAGCTAAAATGACTAAACAGGAGTATGATTCTAGAGAAGAATCAGAAGCTCAAGCTAAAAAGACTTCTCAACCTACTCAGGTACCTCAAAATCCTACCTATCCACAACCTTCTACTAGAGCCAGAACTTGGGCTGAAAAGAATGAATGGTTTGGACAGGACAAGATTATGACAAGTGCTGCGTTTCAAGTTCACCAGGATCTTATAGACCAGGGGTTTGACGCGGAGAGTACAGAGTACTATAATGAGATAGACAAAGTTATGAGAGATAATTTCCCTCATAAGTTTGAGAAACAGGAGCCAAAGAAAATCGTCCAAACTGTGGCATCTGCACAAAGAAACCAAAATGGACGCCGATCAGTGAAACTCACTCGTTCACAAATAGCTATCGCTAAGAAATTAGGAGTGCCACTAGAGGAATACGCAAAATACGTGAAGGAGAATGCATAATGAATACAATAAAAAGAACCTCACGCGAGTCCGAGACAAGAAAAGTAGAAATGAAAAAAACTACGTGGACTCCACCTTCCAGTTTGGATGCACCACCTGCACCGCAGGGATATGCTCACAGATGGATTAGAACCAATGTGACGGGTTTTGAGGATACAGGAAATGTAACCAAAAAACTTAGAGAAGGATGGGAATTTGTTAGAGCAGAAGAAATAGCAAATCACCCAGACGCTGCAAAATATCCTGTGATTAAGTCAGGACAATATGATGGATGTATCGGAATTGGAGGCCTTGTGTTGGCAAGGATACCAGAAGAGATATTAAAAGCGCGCTCGGAGTATTTCAGTAGACTTACTTCAGAACAAATACACGCAGTGGATAATGATCTTATGAAGGAACAACGACCAGGGATGCCAATCAATATTGAGAGGCAATCTCGTGTAACCTTTGGCGGTGGTTCGAAAAAATAATTTTTTGACGATAACTACTACAAAGGCGGCTAAATAAAATAAACTTAATAGGAGAAAAAACAATATGGCAAACCAAGTAGAAAAGTTCGGTCTAAGACCGTACAGAAAACTAGATGGTACTCCATTAGTTGGTGCTCAGAACAGATATACTGTTGCAAGTGGTTACGCTACTGCGATATTCCAAGGTGACTTGGTTATCCCAGTAACAGGAGGAAATATCGAAAGATATCCTGGTAATACTTCAACAGCTGTTGTGGGTGTGTTCAACGGATGTTTTTATACAGATCCTACTACTCAAAAGCCGACCTTCAAAAACTACTACCCAGGCGGAGTTGCAGCAAGCGATATTACAGCGTTTGTTGTGGATGACCCTGATGCTGTTTTTTTGGTGGACGCTGATGCGACTTTCGCAAGAGCAGATCTGTTTCAAAACTACTCGTTAACAGCAGTTAGTGGAAATACAAAAACTGGAAATTCATTACAACAATTAGATGTTGGAGCTTCTGGAACAAACGCAACTTTCGTTGTACAAGCAATCGATATTTGCCAAGACCCAGATAATTCTAGCACTAGTGGAGCTAATGCAAACATTCTAGTTAGAATCAACAATCACTTCTTTAGAAGTGGTACAGGCATATAATAGGAGAATAAATTATGGCTATTTCACGATCACAACTAGTTAAAGAACTAGAGCCAGGATTGAATGCACTATTCGGCCTGGAATACAACCGTTATGAAAATCAGCATGCTGAAATTTTCATGACTGAATCATCTGACAGAGCTTTTGAAGAAGAAGTAATGTTAAGCGGTTTCGGTTCAGCACCAGTAAAACAAGAAGGTGCTAGCGTTGTGTACGATCAAGCTCAAGAAACTTTCACAGCTAGATATACACACGAAACTATCGCTTTAGCATTTTCTATCACTGAAGAAGCTATCGAAGATAACTTATATGACAGATTAGCTGCAAGATACACAAGAGCTCTTGCAAGATCTATGTCAAATACTAAGCAGGTTAAAGCTGCTGCTGTGTTAAACAATGCACAAATTACTACTGCAATCGGTGGTGATGGAGTGTCTTTGATTAACAATGCGCATCCTTTAGCAACTGGCGGTACGTTTTCTAACAGATTAACTACTGCTGCTGACTTAAACGAAACCTCACTTGAACAATCTTTGATTGACATTGCAGGTTTTGTTGATGAAAGAGGCTTAAAAGTAGCT
>Ga0070751_1001872_pt1 | contig 12163 bp, 15 predicted proteins | sample VirMetDEL_Aug_28_FD_78514 | JGI IMG/M metagenome (GOLD analysis project Ga0070751, IMG submission 78514) | Aqueous microbial communities from the Delaware River and Bay under freshwater to marine salinity gradient to study organic matter... | ecosystem: Environmental > Aquatic > Marine > Coastal...
GCTTCTTCATTCTTAATAAAACTTTTTCCGATCTTAGATGTATTGCTCATGATATAATTAATCATGTTAATTCTATTACCAAGATCTTTTTCTTGGAATACAAGTCTTAATAGATATTGACCTCGTTCTTTTAACGAGAGTTTTTTCCAATATTCGGTGTCTATTTCAATAGTGGGAAACCCATCACCAAAATTCCAATCTGACATAGTTTACCTTATGTACCTTTACTATTAGTTAATATGGATAATCATCCGCTTGTTCTTCTTTGTGTGCTATATGCTCTGGTGCATCTGTTGTACCAGGATCAGATTCATCACCATTAGGATCTTTTATACTACTTGTCCCACCGTATAAAATAATCTGGCGTAGTTTAATTCCAACTGATGCAAGAAATAACAAAATGCCAATAGACTTTAATATATTTCTGATGACCCCGTGATTAATCGTCATTTTTATCCTCGTCATTTAACTTGTCATTAATTCCTAACAGGATTCGAGTCTTTATTACAACTGACATTACTAAACTAATAAATGAGACTAGTTTGGCAATATCAGTTAAGATAGACATGTACTTTTTCATTTTTACCTCTTATTAAAGTTATTTCATTGGAGTATCAGTAATACTACAGTCAACAATCTGCATTGGCTCAATAAATCTATGCCCATTAGCGGCATTTATTAATAAAGTCATTGATCCCTTCGCACGAGCTTCTAATATATCAGTAAATATAGTAGAAGCATCTTTATCACTTGCTAGTTCAGTACTTACCATAATTGAACTGTTCTGGTATAGAAGATTTAAATATTTCATGATAATGAATATAGCAAAAAAAGATCTGAAATGAAAAAATTAAATAGAATTAGTGACTTCTTTTATTAAATTACCAAAATCTTTATACGTAAAATTATCAGCTTCAATATGAGCGGGAGCAAAACACAACTTATCTTCAGCTATTACTTTACTATGACCCGATTGAAAATGTGATAACATAGAACTTTCATATATAGGAGTATCTAATATAGATTCATTTTTAGATGCAATTAAATCAAGTGATTCTTCAATATTAGGTTCATTTCGCCATAAATAGCTATACTCAGCAGTTCTGGTTCTAAATAGCATTGTATTATATGCTATCTGATCAGTTATTAATATATTGGGTCGCTTTTTGAATGCTTTACTTTCTCTGATTGTTGTAAAAAAAGAATCAATCTTTTCTTTCCTAGAATTTAAATCACCCCATATAAAGAAATATATGAACTCTAAATGATCGGGTAACGTATTATGCAATTCTTCAATTCTTTCAAGTAATCCATCATGCCTATCGTCAAAAAACCACCCTCCTATATATACATAAGGATCAGTATTAAAACTAACTGAATAATTATGTAGAGGATGTCTGGGGCATATAGTAGACGGCCTTTTGATCCCAAAAATATCAGCCACTTGTTTCTGGTATTTATTTATAAAAATTATGTGAGTTGCATCTGATAAATATTTAATATTATCTTTTGATAGTTTATGTACAATAAATATTTTTTTGCATCCAGTTGGAATATTATATTGTCCATATGGGTTGCCATCATAAAGATTTATTATTAAAATATCATCTTTCTTAATGTCATGTTGCTTTGGTGCAATTTTTGCATATGGAAACCATTTAAGCCATTCTAACGTGAAATTATTTGTCTTTGATGCGTATTCGTTATACACAGGATCTTTTAATACATATATATCTGACATTCATCAACCTTGATACTATTTACCAATTAATGAATTTAGCTTTTTTACCACTTTTTCGTTAGAAAAAATATTTTTTAATCCAAAATGTAAATTTGATGGGATGTCACTGAAGTCAAACCATCTATACTCAGAATGTTCATAATTCAGAGTTGGTTTTAACTCGCTATTAGTTAATCCTATGTAGCATCTATATATAAAGTGATTGTAATGTCCTATATGAACCGGTCGGGTAGATACCAATTTATAATGAGTATCTTCCATGAAACCGGCTTCTTCCAATAACTCTCGCTTAGCACATTGTATTGGAGTTTCATATTTTTCTACGGTACCACCAAAATTTGACCATACGGGATTAGCCTCGTTCCGTAAAGCGAGTAATATTTTCCCTCTTTCTGGGCACAATATTATAAAACCAGCACCAGCTTTCATTGTAAATACTCATGTGTTGTTATATATAAGATAATTTAAAAGTGTTGGAAAAGACGATAAATCTTATCCAAAAAATTCGCCAATTGTAGCGGTTATTTCAATAGGTTGCTCTAACCGCTCCCAATTTGTTATATTGTTACTATTAACCGGCTTACCACCTTTAGGTACTGCAATGGTTACATGAGGAATTTTATTGTCTGTAGGCACATCTGATTCTATTTTAACAGCCATTGCATCGGGACTTATACCAAGTTCGATTGCATTAAGCTTTACTTCAGTATCAATATGCTGGTCAATATACTTTTGTATCATATCATTTTGCTTCTTACCAAAAAGCATTGTCATATGATGGGCATAAATTCGCCAATCATCTGGTATTTTATCCTTTAATTCAGACAATAGCTTAGCTCGGCTATCTTTTGTGATAAAAGCAGCTTTATATATTGGAGTGCGTTTATTTGAATTATTCTTCTTAATTCTAGGATCATCCATTAACTTAGATACAAGCTCACGCTCTAAGTTAGGATCGGATATACTTTTATCGGGATTATTTACATGATGTACCCCCATATTCATATCCATAGAATCCAAGAAATCATTAAACCTTGTAACATGTTTAAAGCGATCATCCCACATTTCAATACCAGTGACATTTTCATATTTATCTATCAATTCATTAATAAATCGCTTTTTAAATTCCATGGTAAATTCACTTCCATCATTCACCCCATTGTCACTTGGCTTTAGTCCATATTCATCAAACACTAATCCACGAGTAGCAACAATCTTTTTTACTTGATTTAAATAATCCGTTGTTCTTCCAGTTAAAAGCACGGTAACTGAATTCGGGTCTTTCATAGAGGATTCGACTTCTCGGACAACATCTTCATTAAAATCATTTAGGTCGATATATTTATCATCCAGCGTCAGCGTATTTTGATACCAACCATAGCCATTTTGATTGAAATGAGAACGTAATTTACCAATAGTCTTTTTATCCCATAGTTCAGGATTAGGATTAGGAGAATTAAAAATAGTACCATCAAAATCAAAAATACGGATCTTTTTAGGATCAGGTGAGGTTGGCTTAACAGCTTCGAATAAAGCTAAATCATCAAAATATGTTTTCATCGGTTTTCCTTTATGAAATATCTAACTTCGTCATCTGATGGTACATTACCCTTTTCATATTCATCAAATAACCATTCATTAATTTTCTTTACAATGCGACCAAAATCAGCACCTTTTATACCACTATTCATAATAGCTTTATTGATACCTTTTTGTCTATCTACAATATCATTAAACGCCATAATATTTGAAACTATATCATCTGAATTATTAATATCAGATTTATTTAATCCTATATATACAGCCTTTAACTTACCAAAGTCCGGATTATTAACAATCTTTAATGCCAATTGCTTATCAATTTTATCTAGATTAGAATAATTATCTAAGTTAGATACAATATACGCAATTGTCTTCTTCTGCTTATTATCCAACATAAATTTAGAAGACGAACTAAATGCTTGATTTGGTGTTAAATCATTCATTACAATAGAAAAGTTAATTTCAGGTGATTGAGTATTAACGTCTTTCACCGCATTAATTTTATCATCACTTACATTTATTTCAGGTGCAATTTCATTCCATAAACCGGTATCAGATAATAATTTTAATGCATTAGCAAATTTTTCGCCACCATAGTCCATTATTTTTATTATTTCGTCTCTAATGCGCTCCATAGATGTCTCAGTGATATGGCTTTTTAAATCTTTAATTGCATCAATAACACCTTGATCTACATCAAAATTAAATCTAGCTGCAAATCTAATAGCACGTAACATTCTAAGCACGTCACCATCATCACCTTCATAAAAGCGTTGACGTGCATCACCTACAGTTCGCAATTTTTTATTTTTAATATCATCTAACCCACCATGGAAATCAATTAAGTTTCCATCATAATCAATTCCCATTGCATTCCATGTAAAATCTCTTCTTGATGTATCTTCTTCAAATGACACACCAAAGGTAACTTCATCAGGTCGTCTTTTGTCAGTGTACTTACCTTCAGTTCTAAACTGAGTTAGCTCATAGTCATTTTCTTCAAACCTGACTATTACAGTACCATGTTTTTCACCACCGCCATATTCAACGGTTTTATATCTCTTTTTTATGTCTGCAATTGGCATATTTGTACCAATATCAATATCATGGATATTGGTATCTCCCATTGCAATATCTCGCACAGCACCACCTACAATGTATGCTTCATAACCAGCGTCATTTATTTCTTTCATAAGTTTAACGCCACTCTGTACCATAGAATCGGGATAATCTGACCAGTTAATTTTTTCATTTAATGCCTTCAATGTCATTTTTTTAAAGTTTATAACTATCATTGACAAACTTTTATAAACAATATAGTAAAAAGGTGTGTATACTCACAGGAAAAATTTAATGAAGCGCATAAACATATACATCAAAGAAGAGACTGACAAGGAACTTGATTACTTATCTGAAATGTTAAATAAGTCCAAATCTGAATTATTCCGGTCAGCGGTGCATGAATATCGGAATAGGTACCACGAACAATTACAGGAGTTTGTGGAAGGTCTCGAAGATGATAAAACAGAACCAAAAGAGCTTTATAGCACTGAAGAGTTACAATTATTAGCCAAATCAGCCAGCTTCTCATATTTTTTAAATAACGTAGCTGCTATAAAAACACTTGATAATGGAATAACTAAATTTAATGCTTACGCTTTTCAACACGATTTATTAATTGATTTAGATATAAGAAAATATTTAATTATAAATCATTCCAGACAGATTGGAATGTCTACCATCTTACAGTTATATGCATTACATAAAATGCTATATAATACATCTTATGCAATAACATGGTGTTCCATTTCACAAAAAATGGCTAATGCTGCATTAGCTAATATTAAAGATATGTACGAGCTTTTACCTGAATGTTTTAAAAAAGGGAATAGGATAGTAAATTCAAATAAAGGCACAATATATTTAGAAAACGGTGCTAATATTAACACCACTTCATTTAATGCTTCTTCTACTATGAGAGGAAGATCGATAAATACTATAATTCTAGATGAATTTTCATTTGCAAAATCTAATATAGCTAAAGAATTTATGGATTCGACCTTTCCTGTTATAGCATCAGGCACAAAACCTCAGATAATAATTAACTCTGTGCCTAATGGATTTAATCATTTCTATAAATTATGTACGGATGCTAGATCTAATCATAATAACTTTTATTATATGGAATACCCATATTTTGTTATTCCTAATAGAGATAATCAATGGGTAAAGCAAACAATATCACAATTGGGACTTAAAGCATTTTTATCTGAGTTTATGTGTGAATTTATTCCGGTTGACGCATCCGAAGATTTTATGCAAAAGTACATACATATGATGCAAGAGGATATTACAAATGGCGTTTAATGGAATTACAAATTTACGTGATGCAAATGAAAGCGTAAGGGTCCTCCCATGGCAATTAAAAGAATTGGAAAAGTGCGCAAAGGACCCAATATATTTCATTCGCAATTATGTTTATATTAATACGAAAGATAAAGGCATGCAACTTTTTGGATTATATGATTTCCAAGAAGAGCTTCTCATCAAATTTAACGAAAATCGATTTAATATCGTAAAATTTCCCCGCCAATGTGGAAAATGTATTTTTCCTGATGAAATTATCTATATTATGAATGAAGATGGTGAAGAAATGAAATTCACCATTGAGGAATTCTTTAATTTATTAGGAGAACTAGATGAGTAAGTCAGAATCAATATCATGCCCATATTGTAAATATTCAACGACCTCTGATAGAAAGGGAAAGTGTTTAATGTCTCTGTTAGGCCATATTAAACGAGCACATAACATAACAGAACCAGAATTCAGAGAGACAAATAAAATAACAGTCGAATATTGGAATGATAAGAACACATATATGGCAGAAAATAGTAAAAGGCGATTAAGAGATCCAAAGGTGATAAAATCCAAAAACGAGAAATTGCGACTGAAACTAGGAGATGAAGCATTTTATGAATTGCCTGAATGTAAAATATGTGGATTTAGAGGAAAGCAATTATATAAGCATGTATTTAACATTCATGACATAACAGTAGATGAATATAAATCCAAATATGAAGGTATTACAGAAACAAAAGAATATTTGTCATATTTATCTGAAAGCAGAACAGGGGAAAACAATCCAATGTATAAAAATGGCACGAGTGAAAATTCACCATGGGCAGTCGAGTTTTATTTAAAACGGGGGTATTCCATGGAAGAATCTATTAAATTAAAACAAGAGTTTATTAATCGTGTATCAAATTCAAAGACAGTTGATTCGGAACCTACTCGTATTGAATACTATATGAAAAAACATGGTGTAGATGAAGAAGCAGCGACCGATATGTTACATAATAGACAATCTACAAATTCAGTTAAAAACATTGCTGAAAGAAATGATATATCAATAGAAGATGCAAAGATTATTAGAGATCAAATTACGAAAAAATGGTTAAATACATTAAGTAATAAATCACAAGATGAAATAAATGAAATTAATAGAAAAAAAATGTCTGGTCATAATATGGTAAGCCAAGCCGCAAATAGTTTCTTTGATTTTATTTGCGATAAATTACATATAACTAGAAGTGAAGTTAAATATGATAAAGATGAACTATTGTTAGAAAAAAATTTAGATACTATTAGTAAGTATAGAAAGTATGATTTTACTTATATTAGAACAAACAAAATAATTGAATATAATGGTGATAGATTCCATGCAAATCCTAAAATATATAATTCAACTGATATACCAATTACATGGACAACTTGTAAATCAAATAATATGTATAATCGAACAGCAAAAGAAATATGGGACTACGATGCTGACAAGATAAAGTTAGCCAATGAAAACGGATATGAAGTATTGGTTATTTGGCATTCTGATGTCAAGAAAAACATTTACCGAGAGTTGCGTAAATGTAAAGAGTTTTTAGGAATATGACACCATCATTAGAAGTAAAAAGAAAATTCATAAAATCATTGAAAGGCAAAGGATTCAAAGTAAAGACTGACACAGGCTGGTCTCCTATAAAATATTGCCATAAAACAGTGGATTATGAAGTATGGCAATTAAAAACAACTAGACACAGCATAAAATGCGCTGATACTCATATTGTATTTTACTCTAACATAAACAATGAAGTATTAGATGAAGTATATGTAAAAGATTTAGTTGCCGGTGACTTAATAGCGACTATAGATGGATATGATACAGTAGTATCAGTTACGAATCTAGGATTTGATAGTCACATGTATGACTTGGAATTAGATGATAAAAACCATCGATATTATAGTAGTGATATATTGTCACATAACTCAGCAACTACTCGTGCGTATATACTATGGTATTCTTTATTTAACGCAGATAAGGTAGTTGCTATATTAGCGAACAAATTGAACTTAGCACAGGAACAATTACAACAGTTAAGAGACTCATATATTAACTTACCATATTGGATGCAACCGGGTGTAAAACAATGGAATAAACGTGGTATACAATTCTCACATGGAACACGAGTTATATGTGCAGCGACTTCACCGGATGGTATTCGTGGTATGTCAATTAATTTACTTTATTTGGACGAATTTGCATTCGTGAAACCACACATTGCTGATGAGTTTATGGCATCAGTATTTCCTACAATTTCATCAGGTAAAACAACAAAGGTTGTTATAACCTCATGTGTTACAAAGGATACCTTCGTATTTACCGATAAAGGCATTCAACAAGTCGCTGACTTTATTGATGAATCACGTGGATACGGTGGTTATGAAGTTCCCGACTATAAAGTAATGGGAATGAAAGATGACATGAATACTGGTGCTTTAATGCATAATGAGGGTAAAGTAGAAACACGTAAAATACATACTAAATATAGTGATATTGAGTGTTCACTTGAGCATAAGTTTTGGGCATTTAAAGATGGTGAATATAAATGGGTAAAGTCAAAAGATTTATCTGAAGGTGATATGGTTTCAGTAAAATATGGGATGAATTGCTGGGGTAATGATGATATTGATTTTGTTCCTTCACTGAAAAAGCATAAGAACATTAACTATTTTGGACCACAAAATAGAATAACAGCAGACATTGCATACTTAATTGGATTATATATATCTGAAGGTAATATTTCAAATGATCCAACACGTGCCCGTCTAGACATCACCTGTGGTGACGATATATCTACCACAATAAAAACACTTGGGTTAAGGTACTATTTAAAACCTGATGGTTTACATTATCAAATTTCATCTAGACAATTAGTTGAATTCTTTGAATATCTAGGATTTGATATAAATAGACGTGCTCCGCAAAAGATAATTCCTAAACGATTGATGCAGATGTCTAAGGAAGCAACTGCTGCAATGTTACAGGGTATATTTGATGGTGATGGTTACACAAGTAAAGATAGATATAGAGTAGGTATTAGCTTAAGTTCCAAAGAACTAATTAAACAAATTAGAATGCTACTACTTAATTTTGGTATTTTATCAACATATAGTGAAATTCTTACAAAACCGACTAAGTTAGTTAAAGTTACTTCAATGTGCTATAGACTTGAAGTCACTCAATGGGATAGTGTGGAGAAATATTTCAATGAAATTGGGTTTAGGTTTGGTCGAAAACAAAATATTATCGAATCGTTTAATAAACCTAAAAGATTAGGTGATAAAGAAGATTATATCCCTGAATCAGCGTTAGGTTTACGTGCCCTTAAAAAAGAACATAAGCTTGATCATACTGTAATTTCATTTGCAGGTGAGAAGAAATCAAAGAAGCATTATTCTCGTGCTAAAATGTTAAAGATGAAAGATCACATTTCAAAATCTATTGACGTTGATGGTACTTTCTTAGACAATGTACGTGAAGATTTAATTTGGGTGCCTATTAAATCAATTGAATCTGGCGAAGAGTATGTATTTGATTTCTCATTACCGAATGATCCAAATGATGAATATGAGTGGTGTCATAGTGTCGTATACAACGGAATTGTGGCACACAACACACCCAACGGGATGAATCATTTTTTTACTATGTGGGAAAATGCAAACGATGACCCTGAACACAGTAATGGATATGTTAGAAGTGAAATTGCGTGGAATGCTGTTCCGGGAAGGGACGAAGCATGGGCTAGAGATGAACGTAAGAAGATAGGCGAGATTAGATTTAATCAGGAGTATAAATGTGAGTTCCTTGGATCTGTATCGACATTGATTGACCACCACTTTCTAAAAACTATTTCATATAAAAGGCCATTAAATATACCTAAATTACCAGAGTATATTAGAATATATGAACTACCTAGAAAAGTACAAGAACTAGAAGCAAAGGAATGGGAATACACCGCATCATTAGACTCAGGTTATGGAGTACATAAAGATAGTAGTGTATTACAAATATTCTTAACTAAATCAAACATAAATACACATCAAGTCGCAGTGATATCAAGTAATAGTATGGAAATCGAAGAATTTTGTCGAAAATGTTATGTGATATTACAGAAATATCATTTACCCCCATTAATAGTAGAACAAAATGGACCGGGTATAGCAGCACTTAAGTTTTTCCACTCAACGGTTGAATATGAAAATTTACTTCATTTTGATCCACGAGGAAATAAAATGGGTCTATGGGCAACCGAAAAGCTTAAACAAAATGCATGTATTTTATTTAAGACATACATACAACGAAAGTTTATGAAATTGTATGATAAACAAACTATAAACGAATTATATTCATTTGGTCAAGTAACTCAAAATAAATGGGGTGCTCTGGGTGGTAACCACGATGACTATATAACAGCTGCCTATTGGATTCCTTATTATCTACAGTCTCCGTTATACTACGGTAACATAGTAGAAGTTAATATTAAATCATTTGCCGAAGATGAGATTATATTAAGTACAGATGAGGAAAAACAATTAGAAGAAAAAACTATGAATATGATGAAAGATTATGAATACCATCGTGAGGAACTAGAAAAGGGTGCTGAATATCTAGACGAATATACCAATGACGCAGATGATAATGATGACGAAGAACAAACTGGCTTATTTTTTAAACGCTAATTTTATAAACTATAGGTAACTATTAAATCAGGTAAATATTATGAAAGGCTTTGGGTTTTTTACAAACATAAATTCTTTAAAGAATCTCGCTGATATGTCAGCAGAGCTTCCTGAAGTAACTTCAGAAGAACTAACAGATGAACAACAATCCGCATTAGACTCAGTTAGAGTTGCGCAATTAGATGATGATAAATACGAACCCTCTACATCGGATAAAGCGATGGGTAGTGCGGGAAATATTGCGGTTGATCAAGATACTGAAAAAGAAGCTCAACTGGGATCGGCTTGCTCTCAAACGGATTCACTTGGCGGTGGATTCAAAAAAGAAATGGCTAATATGGAAGCATTTGATACCACTTCTACTACTGACGAATCTCCAAAAGAATTAGCAAAAGAACAACGTGAACAGAATGTAATGGAAAAGACGGAAGACATATTTGCAGCAATGTATGGAAAACCATATGAAATAGCATCCAAAAAACCTGACTTCGATCTTGATACAACTGAACCAAATGTAACAATCGATCACAAACAAATAGGAATTAAAAAAATGCCAAAAGGATGGTAATGTGTGCCACGATTTAATAGAAAGCTAAGTCAGCTGGAAGCTGTGTATCAGGTTGCCCCACCTGTAGTAAAAGAAGAATCACCTGAAAAAATATATAACATAATTACCGAATCACTCGATTCCCAAGAATACTTAGGGAATGAGTGGTTTAATAATTTATGCGAGACAAATTTATCATCTGCTAGTCTATATGTTTCAAGTATATTAGAAAATAATAATCTTCTAGTCTCAAAACAATCGATACTAGAAGCAATTAAATACTATAAGGAATATAGAAATGGCAACGAAACCTAGATTGATCTATGATGGAAGCTGTCCCGTTTGTACAAATTATGTTAGATTAGTCAGAAAGAAAATCCCAGCGGAAGAGTTAGATTTTTACCCAGCTAGTAGCATGATGGATGATTTTCAATATGTAAACACACAAAATCAGATATATCAAGGTAATAATGCTCTACAGCAACTAGCAAATGATTTCCCTGCAATATTAGAATATATGTGGATGTTACCACCCCAATATAAAATCACTGGACTCAAAGCTGCTTATAAAGTAGGAAGTACCGTCAGGAAGGTATATAACAAAGTTAAAGGATGTGGATGCGGAAAGAAAAAGAGACGCTAACCCAATACCTTTTTCATCTGTCGTTTGAACTTTTTATCATTAACCGCTTCATAGTATAAAATATTAAAATATTTCTCATTCCCATGTAATCCACGAGAACTCAAAAATCGATTAACGTGGTATGTTATATACTGATCTTCATCTTTAAACTTTATAGGAAGTTCATTATAATCTCGATCAATATCAATAAACAACATAAAATGAATAATAGTATTACCGATTGCCTTTAACTCATTAGTTAAGCATCCACGGGGTCGTTTAAATTTAATAATATTATTCATATAGATAATATAGAAAAAAGTCGGTTATAAAACCGACTTTTTTTGTGTTAATGTAATATAGTATTAAATCGCCACATCAAAGTCTGTAAATGACTCATCATCGGCATCAATATCGTTAATAATTTCTTTATCTAGTTTACCGAGAGATAATGGGCTTCCTTGTTTAGTATAAGGCTTAAGTCCATATACCGCACTTTTTTCATCGCCTAGTAAGCGAGATTTTATATCACGCAAAACCTTATCTTTATTATCACCCTTAATAGATTGGGTTAGCATCTTATATACATCTTCAAGAGTCATATCAATTTTAGATAATGCTTCTTCAATTTGTTTA
>Ga0070751_1001877_pt1 | contig 12134 bp, 24 predicted proteins | sample VirMetDEL_Aug_28_FD_78514 | JGI IMG/M metagenome (GOLD analysis project Ga0070751, IMG submission 78514) | Aqueous microbial communities from the Delaware River and Bay under freshwater to marine salinity gradient to study organic matter... | ecosystem: Environmental > Aquatic > Marine > Coastal...
CGCCAACTCGGTTTCGCGGACGGTCCAGCGTTGGGAGTCGAAGGCGAGGTCGGCGAGGTACCTCAGGTCGGCGAGCATCTGCCGGTCGCGTGGACCGGCAGTCACCTCGATGCGGAACACTTCACGGTCCATGTCGTTCATCACTTCCCCTCCGGTGTCGTGCTGTTGACGTCGGCTTCGATCAGGATCATCTGTCCTCCCTGCGCGGCGCACCACGCTAGGAACTTCTCGGCGGCTTCGCGGGTGCGGCTCCAGCGGAACACGCCCCATCCGTCGGCGTGGCATCCATCGGCGCAGACCGCGAAGGCCCACTCGCACTTGCCGGTCCGGGTCTCGACCCGTCCGTCGGGCAGAGTCACGGTCGAGGTGTACTTGCCGCTCATCACTTCACCTCCTCAGCGAACTTGGTTCCGACATGCTGGCTCTTGGCGGCGTCCTCGACGGTGTCGGCGAAGGCGACGATCAGGCAGGAGCCGCTGTTGAGCGCGTAGCCCGAACGGAAGTCGAACTTCCACTCGCCGTCCTTGAGCCAGACGAACCCCCAAGTGCGGTGAACCTTCGTGCCGTGTCCCTTGACGCATCCGAACACCGCGTCGCTCGTGGCCTTGCCTTGACCTTCGCGGACCTCAAACTCGATGTCGCGGGTCTCGCCCTTGATGGTCACCGGGACGGTGATGATCTCGACTGAGTAGGACTTCGTCTCGCCGTTCACCTCGTAGGTGCGGACCTCGGTGCGGGTCGGGTAGTTGGTGTTGGTGGTGTTGGTGGTGTTGTTCATGTCCCCAGTATGGCCTGTTTCTAGGGGTAGACACAACACTATTCGGAAGAAATCTGGGTAGAGATTCTGAAACCGTTACGCCATAAGGGTTTCAGAGCACAGAAAGTTGCCGTCGAAACGCCCGAAACGGGCTCAAATACGCCACGGAGACACCTGCTCCAGCGACGCCGGGATCACCACCGGCGCGGCCCGAGCACGGTCCACGATCAGATCGGTGAGCGCCCACACGAGCGCGTCGAGCCGGTCCGGGGACGAACCGATGTCCGGCACCCACGAGCACAACTGATCCTCCAACTCGGGGAAGAAGCCGACATGGTGCGCGCGGCGTTGCTCGTAGATCGCGGCGACAGGTTCCGCTCTGGTGCGCTTCCCTCTCGACGCGCGGACCAGATGGATCGGGACACGCGGGTCGACTGCGCGGAGCACCGACTCGACGAGGTCACCTCCCTGATTCGCCTCGGCGACGATCATGTCGGCGTTGTGCCGGTGGTAGGCGGCGATCGCGGCGGACGCCCAGTCGCTCGGTGACGCGCGCATCGTCCTGTCGTCGAGGACGTACGCCTCACCGTTCTGTGCGACACCTGCGACAACGATGCCGGTCTCGTCCGACTTCTCTCCTGAGGTGACCGCCGGGTCGATCGCGACGACGATGCGACGGAGAGGCGGCGTGTTCGTCACCCGGGTCTCGTCGATCACCGCCCTGTCCCAGAGTGCGCCCTCGACGTCGTCGAGAATCTGCGCTTCCAACTCCTGACGTCCGAGCCGGGTTCCCTCGTAGCGGCGACGCATCTCAGCGATGAAGTCCGGTGCGAGGTTCGCCGAGTTCTCGTACGTCGAGCCGGTCGTGACATGAACGGTGCCGTCGTCCGAGCGGGCGAGCCTGCGGATGAGTTCCGTCGGTCGCGGTGTCGTCGTGACCACGACGCGCGGATGGTCGCCGAGGCGGAGGCCGAGCATCAGTTGATCCCATGCGTCGACGTACCGCCACGCGGCCAACTCGTCCGCCCATGCGAGATCGTGGTTCGGTCCACGGAGACGGTCCGGTTCATCAGCAGAGAACGCCGACGCGGTCGCACCGTTGTGGAACGTGACACGCCGCTTCGACGGCTCGTAGCGGGGACGTTCCTCCGGAGGGAACACGGCGAGCAGACCAGACTCGCCTTCGATCATCGTGTCGCGGACATCAGCCGCAGTCGCACCGACCAGAGCAACACGACCAGCCCTGCCCGAGATCACCTGCTCCCGGACGAACTCGGCACCCGGCCTCGTCTTACCGAACCCTCGACCCGCGAGGATCAGCCAGACACGCCAACCGCCTCCCGGCGTCGCCTGCTTCGGACGACGCCACACCGACCAGTCGTACATCGCGGCGAACCGTTCCGCCTCCGACAGCCCGGCCACAACCTCCGCCGAGAAGCCCGGCATCTGCGCGTCGAGGTCCGCGAGAATCTCCGCGACCGACTTCGACATCAGCCGCTCGGCAGTTCAGGCAACTCGACGCCCCGCTCGACAGCGAGCGCCTTGATCCGTTCGAGCAGAATCTCACCGATGTCCGTCCGCACCGGACCGCCATCCTCCCCGCTGATCTCCACCTGACGCGGAGCATCCAACCCGAACAGAGCCGACCTGCGCTGAGAGATACGGACCGCCGCGTTCACCACCTGAACCAGTTGAGCCGTCGCCTCCGGATCACGAGCGATCTCCAGCAGACGGGTGAACGTGATGCGCCAGACGTCCTCCATGCGCTCACCCTCGATCGTCCTCATGTCGTCGACCGTCTCCCTGCCCCACCAGCGGAGCGCGGCGTCGTACGCCTCCTTCGCACCGGAGCGTGAGGCGTAGCCGACCTCCTTCGCGATCTGGTCGAACTTCAGACCGGCGGCTCGTAACCGGATCACTTCCCGGTAGCGCTCGGCCTGTTGCGGGGTCAGAGCAGGCGTCTGTCCTCGTGCCATGTCCTGAGTGTAGCGTTCAGGGCGTTCAGAGGTCGGTGGTGGGTTCGTGAGGCCACCACATCTGTCGCTGTTGGGGGCGGTCAATGAACTCGAAGAAGGTGCGGGCGTCGTCGTCGCTGTCGAAGTTGATGGTGACCTTGTAGGTGGCGGGGGGTTGTGGGGGTTCGGGTTCGGGTTGGGTGAGGTCGAGGGGTTGGTCGAGGTCGTTGAGGTGGGCGAGGAGTTGTTCGACGTCGTCGTGGTCCCAGCCGGTGCCGATGAGGTCGTTGGCGTTGGCGTGGCGGGTGAGGAGGTCGAGGAGTTGGGTGTCGTCGTAGGTGGCGAGTTCGGCGGTGCGGTTGTCGGCGAGGAGGATGCGGCGTGCGGTGGCGTCGTCGACGTCTGCCCAGTAGACGGGGACGGTGGGGATGTTGAGGTGTTGGGCGGCGAGGAGTCGGTGGTTTCCGGCGAGGACGTAGCCGGTGGTGCGTTGGGCGACGATGACGCCGTACCAGCCGTTGCGCTTGATGGAGGTGACGATGGCTCCGATGTCGCCTTGTCGTGGGTTGTCGGGGTGGACGATGAGGTCGTGAACGTGGACCTGTTCGATGGGGTCGGGCATCATCGGGTGGACGCTAGTCGGAGGTGTAGCCTGCCCGGTCGTGTATGACTTGCCGACGCCTCCTCCTGCGCCGGGTCCGTGGATCGACAAGGGGGCGTGTCGGGGTGAGCCGATCGAGTTGTTCTTCCCGAGGTCGGGTCGTCGTCCGTCTGAGGCGTTGTCGATCTGTGAGCGGTGTTCGGTGCGGTCGGACTGTCTGGAGTATGCGCTCGCGAATCATCAGCATTGGGGTGTGTGGGGTGGGATGACTGAGCGGCAGAGGTTCGACGAGAAGCGTCGTCGTCGCCAGTAGTGGAGATGCCGGGAATCGAACCCGGTTCCGGTCGGTGCGCTTCGGCTTTCGTCGACCGTCGACGCCTTGTCATCCCCGGTGTCGTGATGTCACGGTATCACGACGGTATCGGTGTCGATCTCGGACAGCGGGATCGTGGCTCGGGTTCCGGTCGGGAACTGGACGCGAGCCTTCTTCGTGCGGACGCCGCGCTTGTCCTTCGGTCGCCACACGATCAGAGTCGCGAGTCGGACGCGGTCGCCGTGCGTGACCTTGACTTGCCCGCGTGCTTTGGCGACGGCGAACATGCGATGGTCGAGCGGTGTGAGTTCGGCGTTCACGGTCATACTCCGTTCCACAGCCGGAACGCGGGGAGGCACGGGTCCTCCCCTGCGTCGATCCGGTCTGCTTCTTCCTCGGAGACGAGCGGGACGGAGCCGTGCTCGGCGCAGAACGGGAGCACCCAGTTGTTCTCGATCCCGGCGTCGTACCATTCCTCGAAGGTCATCTTGCGACGGCGGAGAGTTTCGATCTCCGCCGCCGCGCGACGACACAGCGAGTACAGACCGTCGAGCGGGTCTGGGCTTCTGAGCCGCTGAACGATGTCGTCAGCCGCCACGGATCATCGCTTCCAGTCGTCCGATCTCGGCCTTCAGGTTAGTGATGGCCTGATCGTGCGGCATGACGATTCCCATCTGGGCGAAGAAGCCCTCGGTGCCTCCATCGCCGCGAGAGAACTGGATGCCGAGGATGCCCATGACGTCGAGCATGAGAGCGACGTCGATCTCTCCGATGTCGGCGTCGGACCGCATCTCGTACAGGAGATGTCGGGCGACTTCGGACTGGAACTCGCCGGGCGTCATCGTGTTCGGGTCGAGTTCGGCGAACTCGATGGTCGGGGTGTCTGTCTCGTGGTTCTCGTACCTGAGGTCTGCGCGCCAGCCGAAGTCGTAGGCGATCGCCTCTCTCATCACTTCGGAGATGGTGGTCTCTGTGATCTCGGCTTCCTCCGCGATCCGGTCGTACATGGACTTCGGGAGGCGGACGGTTCGGACGACGATCTCCTCGTCGGGTGCGATGGTGCGTGGCCTTCCCATCAGCGGCTCCGACGGAACAGGCCGACACGCTTCGGTGCGGCAGGAGCATCTGACGGACGAACCCTGCTCTCGACGCGGGTGATCTCTCGCATCAGGCGGGTCTCCATCTTCTGAACCTCGCGCATGAGATTATGAACCTGCTCGGTCAACGACTCGATCATGTCCATGTCTCTGCGTGTCTCCTGAGCCTCGACGAGCACGTTCAGTTGCGACGGGGTCAGTTCCTCGATGCGTTCCCGAACAGCCTTCTCGGTGCGGGACACCGTCGAGTGGTTCACACCGACGATCTTCGCGATCTCCGTCTGGTGGAGCGGACGTCCGCCCTCGATGCCCCAGCGGAGCGACATGATGCGACGCTCCTTCGGTTCGAGGACCTGAAGGATCGCGACAGCGTTCGACGGAACGTGAACGGTCGGAGTGCGGCGGGACGTCGCCCGCCTCGTGGTCTTGCGGTTGGTCATTGGTGCCTCCTCAGGCGTTGTGCTGGTAGGTGTAGTGGACGTCGGAGTGCTTCGTCATACGAACGCGCTTCGACAGTTGGAGTTCGTCGACGATCGAACGTCGGGCGTGCGACAGGGTCGTGTACGCCGACACCGTTCTCGACACGAGACTCTGATACGAGGTGGTGATCTCACCCGTCGCGGTCCCGCTTGTCTCGTGTTCGGTCTGTGTCTCTGACCGAGTCACGATCCACGCCCCGCCGGGGGCGTCAACCTTCTCGATGTTCCAATGCTTCATGTGATCTCCTGTGATCGGGGGTGCGGTCCTCGTGTTCGAGGACGAGTAGGTGGTGGCCCGTGAACTTCATCCGGAACGTGACGTCTCCGGTGTCGAACTTGAGCCACGACCCGACACGGACAAGGTTACTGTCTGCGAGCGCGGTTAGCGCCTCGACTGGCAGTTGTTCGTGTTCGGTTTCGGCGAAGCGTGCGATCCCTCCGTGCTCGTCGAGCATCGGGACCAGCCCGGCGTCGTCGAGCACAGCGAGCAGAGCGCCGGTGAGCGCGCCGCCCGCCGACGGATGCGGATGCCGTCGGACGTAGATGTCGCAGTCGACGAGCCTCACGACTCGAACTCCGGCTCGTTGCCCATACACCACTCGCACCAGTTGTCGGGCTCGGAGCGAGCGGACTGCGCTTCGCGCTTCGTCTGGAACTCCATACACCCGGCGTGCTCCTCGCAGATCAGCATCCACGGAAGGTCGTCGCCTTCGCAGAGCGTGACGAGCGTCCCGGTCGACCGGGCGCGAGTCGTGTTGAATCTCGGGTCGATCCGATCGGCGGTCGCGGCGCTCATCACTTCGCCTCCTCGACGCGCTCAAGGTTCTCGATGTTGATCCAGACCTTCTCACCGTCGGCGGTCTCCATGCCGACCTTGAGGACGCCGTGGGCGCCAGCCTTGTTCGCGATCCAGAACACCTTGCCCTCGGTGCCGATCGGGTACTTGCGACCCTTCGCGACGCGGGCCTGACAGCCGATGGTGATCTCGCCGAGTTCGATCGCCTCCTGCTCCATCAAGGCGACGTAGTACTGGTACCGATCAACGTGGATGGGGTCGCACTCGTGGATCGAGGACTTGATGTAGATGCGGTGCGAACCGGCTTTGACGTTCACGCGGTACTTGTTGCCGGTGCGCTTCGATGTCGCCCACACGAAGTCCTGTCCGCACTTCGAGCAGATGTGGATCGGAAGCGGCCCGTCCTGATCGTTACAGCCGGGGCTGGCGAACTTGCCGGTCTTGCCGGTCGGAAGGCGGTAGAAGTCGTTGGTCGTCGTGGTGGTCATGGGGTTCTCCTTCTGGTTCGTTGCGTCTCCCACACCCGAGATAGTACACGCCTGACACAGGTACCACAACTACTACACGCCACAAATCTTGATAGGGCTCTGAAACCCGCGTGGCGTAAGGGTTTCGTGCTCACGAAGTTTGGCGGGCAACCGGCCTCGGGAGGGTCAGCGACCGAGTTCGGTCACGACGATCTCCAGACCGTTCCGCTCACCGATCACGACCGGCAGGAAGCGGAGCGCGACGACATGCCGGTCATCGTCATCTTCGAGGACGCGCGCGTCGACGAGCCCGTCGATCGCGGCCTTGACTGCCGGGTAGCAGGCGGCGACGTCCGGCTTCCACCGTCGGTCCTTCGAGTGAGGTCGAACGTCGATCTCGACACGATCCAGCCGAGGGACACGAGCGGCGAGCGCGTGCCACGCCCATCTAGCCCGAGCGTCCCGGACAACTTGCGCGCGCTTGTAGTGATGCCAGCGCCGCTCGGCGTTCGTAGTCCACGGACGCTCGCTATCGAACAGATGCCAGACGCCATCATTCGACATCGCCAACCTCCCTGACAGCGAGCAGTCCGATGTCGAGCGCGTCTGCCGGGTGATCGTGAATCCAGTCGTGGCATCGACGGCAGATCGCACGCACGTTCATCGGGTCGAGGATGTCGCCGCCGCGTGCTCGGGTCAGGACCTCGTGGACGTCGGTCGAGTAGCCGAAGCACCGATGGTCTACGTCGCGGGATCGGATGAGCGACCCGGCTTCGCATCGAGTCCGACGGGACAGGATGTCGGCGACGAACTCGCGTCGAGCGACCGAGACCTTCTTGCGCTTCTCTGACATCGGCTTGAGTCTGCTACGTCGCTCTGGTCCCGGTCCACGCTTCAGCGGTGTCGTCCGACGGAGCGGACCTGAACGCTTCACGCCGTCGGGAACATCGCGGCGATCATCCGATCGAAGCGCTTCATGTTCACGGGCTTGCCGAGCCGTCGACGTTCCGCCTCGTACGCTTCGCGTGCGATCTCGATGCCGCGCCCCGGAGGGACCGCTTTCCCGGGTCCGATCTGGGCTGGTGCCGACTGGACGCGGGACAGTTCACGCCGGTAGACGTTGAGCACTTCGGCCACGGGTGGACGCCGAGCCTCTGTCCACGACGTCGCGAGCCGTTGGATCGCAGTCGCGGCCACTTCAGCGTTCGACAGTTTCTCGATCTCTCTGGCGTACACGAGGACGCTGTCGTCGTTCCAGCCGGTCGTCGAAGCGACGAGGTAGCCGACGAGGGCGATAGCGCGGTCACGATCCATTCTGGGCCTCCTCCATCAGGCGACGCACCGCACCCATGCCGGGAGCCTCGCGTCGACTTCGTGTCTGATCGGCGGATGGTAACTCGTCCTCCCATCGTCGACCGTTCAGCCATGTCGCCGGATGCGGAATGAACTGAGTCGCGGTGCCTGCTCGATGCCAGTAGGAGACATGCTCGGGAAGGATGCCGACCGCCTGCTCACGGTCGACGGGTTTCAGTTTGCCCCATGCCTTCACCGCCTGAGCCTTCCCTGTCTTGCGCGGGTAAGCGCGCCAGAAGTCGTCGAAGCCGTCGACGAGTTCGACATCGGTTGAGGGTTCATGGTTGAGGGTTCCGGGTTCTAGGTTCCGGGTTCTAGGGGTGAGGGAACCCTTCCCGGAAGGGTTGCCGGAACCCTTTCCGGAAGGGTTACCGGAAGGGTTCTCGGAACCCTCTCCGGTGAGTTCCTCCAACTCCTGCTCGACGGTTGCGCGAAGGGTTGAGGACACGATCTCGTCGGTTGCCGCTGTGATCGCTTTCCTCCCGTTGGGCTGGGCATACATCTCGTCATACCTCATGTACGTCCTGACGAGGAGTTCCTCGGTGTCCTCGTCGACGAGCACGAACCCGGCGGATGTCAGGTCGTCGATCGCGGCGAGGATGTCGTCGACTTCGAGATCGGGGTACATCGACGCCCACCGTCGCGGCACAGTCGGCAGGACACCGGCCTTCGAGATGTTCGCCTGCGAGATGAGTTGGAGGTAGATCATCTTCGACCGGGACGAGAGTTCGAGCCAGTCGGGATCGGTCCAGATCGAGCGCATCACCCTGACGTACTTGCTCATCGGTGCCACCTCCCTCGGAGAGACCGCAACACCTGACTGATACTGTTTCCCACGTTCGACCTCCTGAGGGTCGGGCCATGCCCGGGGACGGAGTGGTGCCGTCGCCCGGGCTCTTACTTGTGCGGACTCTACACGCTCCGACGATGCCCGTTGATCGTCGACTGGTACTCTCGGCTCGCCGAGGTCGCCTCCACCTCGGCGCGGGGGCGGCGGGTCGCTGGTTGGTCGACCCGCCGCCCGCCGCTCTACTCCTTGACGGTCGAGCCGGGGAACTCCTCCAGCAGGGCTTCGAGGACGAGGACCGACTTCTCGGTCTCGATCGTGTCGACCTTCTGCGGGATCGTCAGCCCGTCCTCGACGACGACGCCGTCCTCGATGTCGTCTCCGAGGAGCCGTTCGACGAGGTCGAGGATCGACGACTCGCGGAGGTCGTCGCCGTGCTCGGCGATGTAGTCGCCCCACACCTGACGGGCCATCTCCTTATCGCCGTCGCAGGCGGCGAGCACGCGACGCTTCGCTTCGGCGACAGGGAGGGTCGGGTCGGTGAACGGGTCGTCCTCTAGCGGTGCTCCGGTTGAGTCGACGTCGCCGCCGATCTCCTCCGGGACGTAGCCTGCGCCGAGGACGACGTCAGGGAACAGGACGCGGCAGAGAGCGGACACGGCACGCCATGTCAGCATCGAGTCGAGGTACTGCTCCCAGTTCTTCTTCTTGGCGAGTCCGGCACGGGCGGCGTCGGCCTGCGAGAAGATCGAGGTGTGCTCGTCGCTCGTGTCGGCTCGCTTGCCGTGGGCGACAGCCTGCCGTCCGTCGTTTCCGTTCTCGATCGTGAGGGTGACGGAGTGTCCGGCGCGGCGGACGAGTCCGAGCATCGCCTCAGGACGCAGGGACGCGGTCCCCTCGATCACATGGTAGTTGCGGAGCGACGTCATCAGGTCCCAGCCGAACGCGAGCCCGGCGAGCCCGGCGGCGACGACGTCGGCGGACCGGTTCCGGTAGGCGGCAGGGATGATGCGTGACTGGGAGAGGACGTCGGCCTGTCTGAGCATCAGGTCGAACGATCCGGGGTGGTTCATCGGTGCGAGTTCGTGACTCACGGTTTCCTCCTTGTGGTGGTGGTTGGTCGGTTGTGCCGACGATAGTCGGCGGGTGTGGTGGTTAGAACGGCGACGAGAAGATCGGCTGTGAGATCGAGTCGATCTTCACGATCTGCCAGTCGTCTGTGTAGGTGAGCATGTCGGCGCGATCCCATGCGTCGGTGCTCGACGGGAACGGACCGATCCAGCCGTAGCCGAGGCAGGCGATCCAGTAGCCGCTGTCGTGAGGCATCGGCTCCCACGGATCGGCGGCTTCGGGGCGCATCGCGGCCTCGAACTCGGCGGGGTCGATCTCGGGTGGACAGTCCATCAGTTCACCTCCTCCGCTCTCTCGATGGCGATGCGGGCGCACCGCTTACAGATGTTCGGGTTCTGCTCCTCGGCGCGAATCTCGGCGAGCGTCGTGTAGATGCGGTGGTCGTTGATCCCGGTCTTGAGCATCGTGCTGAGACGACACGCGGCGTGATCTTCGCTGATCGCGGTCCCCCAGTAAGGGAGATGCCACTTCCCGCCGCCCCACTTCGGGAGGTGGAAGGCGATGTAGGTGTGCCTGCTCATGCCAACTCGGGCCTCTCGATGATGAACTCCTTTGCCTCGCCGAGTGTCCGGTACCACGCGCCGAGCGACGCGGTGAACGCGCCGCACGCGCAGAGGTAGCGGATGTTCCAGCCGCGAGGGTTGCCGCCGTCGGTGACATCGGTGAAGTGGTCGATCACGACCTCAACGTCGTGCTCGTCACAGAAGTAGCCGCACTCGGTGTCGTAGCCGTCATGCCGGTGGATTCCGGTCCCGTAGAGACCGGGAGCGATCTGGCGGAACTTGATGTCGGTCGCGGCGCTCATCACTTCGCCTCCTCGCGGAGCCAAGCGAGGAAGTCCCAGCCGGTGCGCTCGATGAGAACTCGCAGAGCGTGATCGTCATCCTTGACGGCAGGACCGAGGCCTTCGGCGTGGAGAGCGATGCCGACGAACCGCATCAACTCGCGCTCGCGGAGCACCTTGTAGTCGTCGTGATCGGCTCCGACGTTCTCGTCGATGCCGCGCTTGACGATCTCGATGAGCGCGTTCCTGCGGTTCTTGCGGACGTTCCAGTCGCGGATGTGCTCGCGATGCTCGGGGCTGATGTAGCCGCGACCCTTACAGGTGGAGCAGACGGGCGTGGCTCCGGTGAGCATCTCCATTCCCGTCGCGTACTTGCCGGTGATGTAGGTGCCTCGGCGCTCGTTCTTGGCGACGACCCATGCGTGGCACTTCGTACACTTGACCGTGAGACCCTCGGCGATGAGTTCGTCGGTGAGGGGGGCGACTTCGCGGGTGGTGGTGGTGTTTCCGTTGCTCATGTACACAAGTATGCCCGATAGAGACCGTTAGCGCAACACTACAGACCCGATTTCTTGATAGGGCTCTGAAACCCAATGTTTATGCGGGTCTCCGAGATGCCCTAATCGTCAGAACATGCCGTATGCGGGCGTCAGCCTGCTCCTCGATCGTGTTCCGACCCGCGTACCGCTCACCTACCGCACCGCACAGCCAACAGCCGGGAAGCGCGTCGTCGACCCACTCGACCTCGCACTTCGGACACCAGACGTCAGGCAGTACCTCGACGCTCACGCACGCGATCTTTCCAGTCGCGGTCGACATGCCATTCGAGGTGAGCGTCGATCCGCTGATCGAGCCGATCCATCTTCTCGTCGACCCGCTCAACCGACCGAGCGACGCGCGAGAGTTCACGCATGTTCGCGTCGTGCTGGTCGGTGTTTGATCGTTCGAGTCGTCGCAGGAGCCACATGATCGGTCCGCCGATTAGAGCGACGAGGATCGGAACGACGACCGCTTCCATGTCACTCGGCGCTGTCGATTCGGTGACCGGCGAACGCCTCGTTGATCTCGTCGAGTGTCAACTCGCCGTCGTCGGCGAACGCACGAGCGAGTCGTTCCATGACTTGCGCTGTCGCGGAGATGCCTGCGAGGACCGCCGCCTTCCAGACGGGGATGTCGCCGAGCATGGAGGCACCGCCGATGATCGCCATCGCGGAGTAGGCGAACACGGCGAGGATGCGGAGCGTGACGTTCTTGAACATCAGTCGGACTCCTCGGGAAGCAGATAGGAGACGAAGTGGAGAGCGGTTGCGATCACGGAGAGCCATACCCCGATAGTACGGGTTGACCCGCTCAACGTAATCAGAACTAGACCGGTCCCGGCGAGCGTCCACGCTTGCTCGGTTACATACCGGATGAGTTTCACGTTAGGAGGTCTTTCGGCGTCTGACGGATGCGGGCGCGAGTGGCGACAACGGCGACGCGGTCGCCGCAGTCACGACGACGATGGTACGGCGCTGAGCGACGGTCACGTTGGAGCCAGACGGAACGTAAGCGTCGAAGTCTCCCGCGTAGATGTTCACCGCCTCCTCGAACTCGGCCTTGACCTCCGGTGCC
>Ga0070751_1001883_pt1 | contig 12098 bp, 9 predicted proteins | sample VirMetDEL_Aug_28_FD_78514 | JGI IMG/M metagenome (GOLD analysis project Ga0070751, IMG submission 78514) | Aqueous microbial communities from the Delaware River and Bay under freshwater to marine salinity gradient to study organic matter... | ecosystem: Environmental > Aquatic > Marine > Coastal ...
ATTATTGACTTTGATAATACCTATACCCGTATTAGTGCTGATTCAACAGGTAATTACTTTACCTTGTATATGGATGGGTTTGAACCAGAACGTTACTATACAGTGCTTATTAAAACCACTATTGACGGATCAACTCTAATACATGACCAAGACTTAACATTTAAAGTAGTGAATGGATGAGTAAGCTAAACTTAAACAGACAGGTATTTGATAAAAACAAGTTCACAAATACAGTTGATACTTCTTTTTCTCAGTTGAGAGAACCCGCTCCTACAACTCAAGCAACAAGTTTGGGAAATGTAGAAGAGTTTTTTACATTATACTCCGAGTTATTTTTTCAAATACCAAAGTTTGGACCAACTAACTCACATGAATTCTTAGTTAAAGAAAGTGGTGACTATATAAATGTTCAACAGAATAATGAAGAAATACAAGCCTTAATCCAGGAAATTACTTTATTAAGAGAAGAAAATCTTCAGTTACTACAGAATAATATAAATTTGACAACCCAACTAGCATCATCATTAAATGGCTAATTTCACTGTTACTGACATAGACCCAACATTTCTAACCCAAACCGGGTTTGAATTAGCCGACCAAACTATTATTCCTAGTTTTGAGGTTGAAGGATTATTTACTCCTGGTCAAGATATTATTGAGCTTTATGTTTATGATTTAAACAAAACCTTAATATATACTGATTATAATTTTAGAGGATGGTCTATAGTTCAAGATCCAAGCATAACAGATAAAGATAAAGCCTCTACTATAGAACTTGATCCTGGTAAAGATATTCAAGATGCTGGATTTGATGTAGGAGATTATTACTCAATGTATAATTTTATATACAGAGAATTTAATTCCTCTATCAATAATACATTCTATATTTCTGATATCTCAGGAGACCGTACTGAATTAAGATTAAAATCCAATTTTATAGCTCCTGAAACTATAATATCAGAGTATCCTTCTGTATTAGAGCGTTTAAGTAATCCACAATATTTTGATGAATTTTATATTGGATTTGGAGAAAATGAATATGAAATTGTAACCAACATAGAGTTAGATGGAGCAGGAGAAAATCTTTCTGTTTTAATTAAACTTTATGAACCCCTACCTTCACAATATGGAGTTAAAGACACTCTATATGTCATTTCAAAAGTAGCGGAAAGTAAAGCATACCAAGTTGTATTTGAGGATGAATTTATACTTAGTGATGATTTAATTAAAATTAAGGGTCCTAACACCAATCTAGATTTTAAAGACAAAATCAATAATTCCTCTGATTATCAATCAGTATCAAACTTATTAAATGTTAGTTCAACTTCTTCTCTAGACCAACTTTTAAGCATATTAGAGGAACAATCCACAGAACTAAATATAGACTATACTGATTTTTCTAACTTTACCCATTTTTCCTCTATTCAATCTCGTATAGAGAATTTCTATTATAAAGTTAGCCAAATTCAGTCTTATGAAAATGATCTTAATGCTTTAACTTCAGTATCTCAGTCTCAACAACTTAGTACAAATAAAACCTTACTTGAAGGTAAGATATCCGATATTATTAAAAACTTTGATGGTTATGAATACTTCCTCTATTATGAATCTAGTTCATATGCTTACCCTAAATCTGGAACACTTCCTCCTTACACTCTACTGCCTACAGGTAGTGCCACAGTACTAACATGGTTAGGTAGTGCTAATACCTCAAGTCCATATTTTGGAGGACAAATATACTCAGCATCTTTATATGATGAAAATAATCAAAGTAATCTATATTATACAATACCTGAGTATTTAAGAGAAAATCCAAATAATACCCAATATTTAACATTTGTGGAAATGGTTGGTCAACTATTTGACTATCTATGGACTTACGCTAAATATTCAACTCAAAAACTCCAGGCCACTAATAATATGAACTTAGGTATTCCCCCTGAAATGGTGGAAGATGCCTTAAATTCATTTGGTTTTACTACTTACGGTAATAATTACAATAGCCAGGATAACTACACTGCTTGGACAGGTCTAAATCCATCTTTAGGATATACTCCTCCAACAGGTAGTGAACTTATAACTGATTATGTAGCGGCTAACTTAACTTCATCTTTAGTTAATTCATGGGATCCATACGGTCAATTATCTACTATGACCTCCCAAAGTTATGTTTATCCAACTGATGATATAAGTAAAGAAATATACAAACGTTTGTATCATAACCTTCCTAGACTAGTTAAATCCAAAGGTACTTTAGCAGGTCTAAGAATGTTAATAAACATATTTGGTGTTCCTGACACTGTCTTAAAAATAAGAGAGTTTGGTGGTAAAGACAAAATTGACACTAATAACTGGGATGCTTTTTATCGCCGATATAGTTACGCTTATAAAACATTTACCTCTTCCTCGGCTCTGTTTCCATGGATGCCTTTGTATAAAAATTATATAGAGAGTTCTCAATATATAGTACCTGATACTATTGAGTTTAGATTTAAAACTGAGGGAATACCAACCACAACTCCATTTACCCAGTCTTTATTAGTTAAAAAATCCGATAGTTTAGGAACATCAACTGATTTTGATTTTGGTGTTTTCCTGTACTATTCAGGTTCGTTAACCTCAGGTTCATACTCAGGTTCAATACCTGATGAATATAATCAATACGGAAATTTAAGATTCTATATCTCAGGATCTTCAACTCAAGGAGGTACCATAACCTCACCTGACATTACATTACCATTCTTTGATGGTGATTGGTGGAGTGTTATGTTTAGAAGAAACCAACATATTTCCGCTAGTGATTCTTCTTCTTTAACCTCCTATACTCTATATGCTAAAAATAAGCTATATGAAGGATGGGATGGAGACCAGCTAGGATGGAGTGATTTAGTTACAGTAGTAACACCTTCTTCAGGTTCAGGTTCTCAATATGGAGTATCTCAATATGGTTCATCCTCTTACGGTTCAGTAGTAATTGTATCTGGCTCATATAATCAAGCTTGGAACTCATTCGGTACCTCCTCGGTTGATGGAGTGTATTTAGGAGGATTTATATCAGGTTCTAGTATCGGTAACTTAACATTAAATCCAGCAAATAATCTATTTTCAGGTTCATTCCAAGAATTTAGATATTATGGTCTTCCATTAAGTGAGGCAGCATTCAACGATTATGTTATGGACCCTGAATCTATTGAGGGTATGGCTCTACAAGGAGTATCAAGTTCTTTTGATATTCTAAACTTCAGAGCACCATTAGGAAATGAACTTGAATCAATATTTTCTTCAACTCAAACTACATTCCATTCATCCTCATTTACCTCAACCCACCCCGCAATACAAGGTAATGCTCCTTCATTAATAACAGCCTCATTCATAGACCCAAGTACAGGAGTTACCTCTTCTGCATATCAAATATTATTTTATGATAATAGTATAACTGGAGGATACAGTGAACCAAATAGAGAAATTGTATATCAAGATAGTCCTGCAGTAGGTATAAAAGGACAAGTAGACGATAAAATTCAAATCATCTCTAGTCAAGCATACGGTACAGTACTATCTAATCAAATTAGTATTCAACAAAACTATATTCCATCTCAAAGTTATAGTCCTGATATTAATATGTTGGAGGTTGGTTTTTCACCTCAAAATGAAACCAATGATGATATTATTCAACAGTTAGGAGCTTTTAATATAGGTGAATTTATTGGAGACCCAAGACAACGTTTTAATACCTCCAGAAATTACCCTCAACTAGATGAATTAAGAGATGATTACTTTAAAAAATATGGTCAACCATATAACATATGGGATTATGTTAGGTTAATTAAATATTTTGATAATTCATTATTTAAAACCTTAAAAGATTTTATACCTGCCCGTACTAAAATGGCCACAGGTATTATAATCAAACCTACATTATTAGAGCGTCAAAAAGTAGCTCCTGTTCAAACCTCTTATGAGGAACAAATTTATACGGGTTCTATCCAAATGTATACTTTTACTGGCTCTTCAGCCGGTTCAATGCCTGATTTGAAAGGTCAAATCTCAGGATCAGGACCTGGATTCAATATAGTTCCTATCACTCAAAGCTGGAGTTATACAAATCAATCTGTATTAGGTCCTGTAAGTGAAATCCAATCAACCCAAGATGAATTTTATAACGGAGAATTTTCAGGATCCTCTATCCAAGCCGCTCGTCAAGTATTAAACCCTGATTGTCAGGTCATATTAGAAGGAAGTACATTAGAAATAAACTATAATGTTACTTTATATGAATTTGATCCTACAGTATCTGGTTCTTCATATAATTGGACAGTTGGAGAATTTTTAACTCATGCTAATCCAAACCAAGGAGAAATATATTTATGGTACGACTCAGGTAGTACTATCTCTAATATAAGTTCAGGAGGTAGTTTAGTCCCACAAGGTGGAGGTATCGGTGGTTTCAATAATCAATCTGTTTAAGATAATAATATGCCTACAACAACTATAACATCAGGAATAAAATATATTAAAATAAGTAAGACAGATCTTGCTGGGGCTAACAGAGACAATAATTTAAACTCACTCCAAAAATTACGCCTAAAATATAATGATATAGGTGTGGTTGAATATGATATTATAAACATATCAGAATTTTCAGACCATTACTTATACTCAGTATACGCTAGTAATGATGTATCGGCCACTGACAATGAGATTTTAAATTATGCTTTTTTCGCAGGTCCTCCCTTTATCTCACCTCTTAATAATGTATCTCCTTATGGTGATGTCATCATAAATTGGTCACCTGGAGGTATATCTAATCCTCTAGGATATTTTAAAAGATATGCTCAAGGTTCACCATTTGGAGGGGGTGCTTACACTGTAGGTAAATCTGCTAATGCAAACTTTGTTATATCTGTTAGTTATACTGTAGGAAGTCTTAATCCTGGAGATTTTGCTTTTCTTTTATTAGTGTCTAGTATAAGAGGTATTCTTAACTCAGTAACAATAAGTCAATCCAATCCTACAGGAACTTTTAATTATTTTTTGCCTAATTTATATAGTGATGAAATCATTCGTGTTGAGTTATCCCCCTCAGCTGGAGGATCAGGGGTATTAACTAATATGAATTTTAATATAACACCTTTTATTGGAGCCCAATCAGTATCTCCTACATTAACTGTTTTAGAACCAATTATTCCACCTAACTTCTATAATAGTTCTTGTAACGCTACCATAAATAACGCCACTGAAAATAGATTTAGTCTAGATTATCAAAAAGTAGATTATCCATATGCTAGTATAACAGCTCAAAACACTCAAGCCATTATAAATGGTTCAGCAATTAGAGCCCAAGTACAAGACTCAAACTATACTAGTTTACGACATGCAAATCCTAGATACAACGGAAGTCGTCTAATCGGGGCTCAACTAAATGAATATACTCCAGGAGATCTCTCTTATGGTAAAACAGCTGTTATAGAACAAAACCAAAAATATTTTGGGTATTTTGACTGGGTAGGAGCTTTTGAACCTGAATTAAAAGGAGCCACAGCCGCCCACGTTATCTATCTTATTGATGAACAAGGTAATGCTATTCCAACTCGTGAGGACTTTGATAAAGGTAGGTACTATGATTTAGTATATAATTTTGAAAGAGATAAAGATGCTTTGATAAGTCTTAAAGTTCCTGAAGAAGTACCATCACTTAAAACTATGAATGGTTTAAAACGAGTCTTATATTCAGGGGCAGATATTACTCCTATTGTTCATACTGATAAAGGAGTAAATTATACAACAGGAAATAATGTTAACATAACAGTTAAATTTACCTTTAATGATGCTAAAACAATTCCATTAGACCCTGCCCAACCTCTTTATGTAATACTTTTAGATAGACCGGGAGGATCTTATGATTGGCCAAATGATCTTCAATCTCCTGGAGTACTAGCTTATCAAGTATTACCCCCAGCATTTTTAGCAGGAACATCATTTGTCCTAAATTATAATGGAACTCTTAATTCTGGCCAAAATTTATATCCTTTTATAGTATGGTCAGATTATGATGCTAATAAAACAGTTAATATAAATTTCAAAATAGCAGATAAATTTGAAAGAAATATAATTGAATCTACTAATCCTAAACAACGTACTAGTACATCTGTTCTAGATACTTATAATGGATGGACCCAAGTAAATATTCCATTTGCCCCCGGAATTTTAGACTTTTATTTAGTTAAACAAGAATTGATTAATTACTTAAATAACGCCTCCCCTGTAACTCTTACCTTTACTGAACCTTCTCTTAATACTGTTATTAATATTTCTTATCCATTTTGGACCTCTACTGGTTCAAACTATATTGAATCATCTGGAAGTTTATTGACATTTAATAATCTAGCAGCTATAAATTATGTTAATTCTTCTCAACCAAATCCATCCTCTTTCCTTCAAACATCCCCCAACAGAGACCAAACAGGTTATGATGAAGTTACAACTCCATTTACTATCGAGATAGGAGATCAATTCAGATTTGGATATGATGAAAATAATGTATATACTGTAATAAGTCAATCACTTTCATTTCAACTACCAGCAAATGTCCACAACCGTATTTTCTTTGACCGAGATATATCAACCTCAGGACTAACAAATATTGAACTAAACAGTTTCCTAATAAGAAGAGTGATTCCTGACCCCGCTTTAATTATATTTGATTATACTAAACCTCAAGGAGTTGGAGCAGATGGATTTATTTATCCTGCGGCTATACCTGATGAACTAGAAAATAATATAGACAAAATTCAAGAAAAATTGAAAAGAGACAATGTCATATAATACATATAATAAAACAATAATATAACTATGGGATATTTATCAAATCAAACAGTAACAGTAGATGCTATCTTGACAACTAAAGGTAGAGAGTTACTAGCAAGGAACGATGGTTCTTTTCGTATTACTCAATTTTCATTAGCTGATGATGAAGTAGATTATACTTTATATAATCCTTCTCACCCATCAGGTTCAGCATATTATGGAGAAGCTATCCAAAATATGCCTTTACTTGAAGCATTCCCTCAAGAAACACAAATGTTAAAATACAAATTAGCCACTTTGCCTAGAGGAACAGCTAAACTTCCTGTTATTGACTTAGGATATACTTCTATTGTCTTGAAACAAGGAGCATCACTTTCTATTACTCCACAAACCCTAAATTATACTGGTGGTAATAATTTTGAATCATCAGGATACACAGCTATTATTTCTGATGTTAGATTATTTAATACATTCAATGGTGTAGGTATTGATACTGAGGCAGCAAATGCTCTTAATGTAACTCAAACTATTGGTACTAATATTTCTAAAACAGTAGTAGGTACTACAATTAATATAAGAGCTACTACAGTAAATACTTTATTTGGAACTAATACAGCCTTGTATGCTACATTAACTGTAATAGGTAGAGACAGTGGTGCCCGTTTAACAATCCCAGTTCAAATTACTAAAATTTCCTAAAATAAAATACTATGTCATTTAAAAGATTAGACCCAGATGATTTTGTTGTAAGCAGTGATGCTATCTCTGCAACAGCATGGAGTACAGAATCACCCATATTAACAACATTTTTTACTTCATCTGTCCAAGAAGCTAGTTCAACAGGAGATTATTACCTGAATGTTTATCAAACAGGTTCAACCTTAGATAATGCTGCTATCCAATTTGCCATAACATATGGAAATAAATATGGAAGCGGAAGTGTGTTATATAACTCAGTAGTTTCAGAAAACTCACCTACTAAAACTATTTTTGGTCAATACCAAAACTTAGTAATAGGGGATGAAAACACAGACTTTTCATTTGGAGGAACTACCTCTGATGATCTATGGGTTATATCTATTGACAGAGCAAGATATAAAGAAAAACTATTTTTAGGTTCATTTACCTTACTATTATCAGGTAGTGGAGGAACATTATCATTAACTGAAAACTCAACAACCACAACCTCTCAAACATTCAATGAGGCGGGAAGAGTATTCCAAATTGTATCGGGTTCAGTAGGTACAGTTTATCCAGGTGTTAACGCCTCTGGGTATAGCCCATCTAAAGGATCTTACGGTTGGTTCTTACCTGACATTGGTACTATCTTATTACACCCAACCGCTATTAGTGAATCAATCCAACTTGTTCCTTCTTATTCAGTTAACTCTGATGGTTTGAACAATCGTGCATTATTTAACTCTATTAATGGAATAAGTGCTCGCTCATTCCGTTTAAATAGTGAAGAAACTATTACCTCTGATTATGTGTTTATTCGCCCAAGAAGTTCAGAATTTAATTATTCAACGAACCCAAGCTATATATCGGGCTCAACAGGTGAAGTCATATATCCATTATTTATTAATGCCCCTCAAACATATATTACAACAGTGGGGTTATATAATGACAATAATGAGTTATTAGCTGTAGCTAAATTATCAAGACCATTATTGAAAGACTTCACAAAAGAAGCACTAATCAGATGTAAATTAGACTTTTAATGAGTGCCTATAAGCAGTTCACAACCCAAGATGTAATAGTTTCTCCTTTTAAAGTAAGCAAAGGCTTTACTTTTAAGGGGAGACTAGAATTTTCTGGTAGTGCATCTGAACCAATAGGTATCGAAACATATAGGGCAATATCGTCTAGTGTTTTATTTGACCCTAACTCAGCGAATCTAACGGGTACTTCAACAGGCCAACAATACTCTGCGTTATTATATGAATCAGTAAAACACCTGTATTATTCCAATTTTTTAAGTTCAAGTTATGGAGATACAGGTTCATTAGCTCAATTAGTACCTGGAGTTGATTCTGAAGGAGATAGATTAATAGGAGCATACTCAGGACCAACTAGAGAAAATTTTGCTCAAACCTCAGTTACATATCCAAGGTTATTTAATCAAATACCTACAGATAGATTCTTTATATTATCTGTACCTTCAAGACTATACGGGGAATATATAGTACCAAACTCATTTATATATGAAACGGTAATACCAAAACCACCACCTACTATACCTAATAACCCACCAGCAGGAACCTATACTTTAACTGATGATGGAGAAGGTAATATACTATTAAATGCTCAAGCAAGTGGTATTAATATTGTAAATGAAATTGTAGGCAATATATTTTATGAACATGGTATAGTTACAATGTTGACTGCCTCATTATCCTCTACTACTTTATATAATCAGGTTATTTATGGATTAAATGCAGCATCAAACATGACCTGTTCTTTTTCCTCTTCTATAACCTTATATGAAACCCAATATAGAGTAAATATAAGAGAAAATGAATTTAATTTCTCATTAAATCCTTCACTCCTATCAGGTTCAGAAGGAGCTATATATAGTTTTGCAACAGGTTCAGATTTTACTCCTTATCTTACAACTATTGGAATGTATGATGATAGCCAAAATCTACTAGCTGTTGCTAAATTATCCCAACCCCTAAAAATAGATAATACAACAGACATAAATATACTAGTAAATTTAGACAGATAAACATGTGGTTATATAAAGGAAAACAAATTAGTTGTGTAGAGGATTTTGGACAACCAACCCCCTACGGTTTTATCTATATTACAACTCATATCCCTTCAGGGATAGCTTATGTAGGAAAAAAAGCCCTACAACATAAAGTTAAAAAGAAATTAACCAAAAAAGAATTAGCTGAACAATCAGGCCCCGGCCGTAAGTCTTCTTTTAAACATGTATTTAAAGAATCGGACTGGAAAACATACTATGGTTCAGAAACCTCCATTAAGGCCTCTATTAAAGAGGGGAGACAAAATGAGTTTACTCGAGAAATCCTTCAGCTAGTTTATGATAAAAAACTCTTAACATATTATGAATGTAAATACATGTTTGCATTTGGAGTTTTAGAACAACCTAAAAAATATCTGAATAGTAATATTTTAGGGAAGTTTTTCACTGTTGACTTTATGGTAAGATAATTTGGCTATCTAAATATTTTTCATTATCATGATAAATGTATGGTAAATGAACTGCTTGTAAATGTTTTTAATTCAATCTTAGGAGTAGGAAAACCTACCTCTCGGGGCAATTATTCATATCATTGCCCGTTTTGTAATCACCATAAACCTAAATTTGAGATTTGTTTTGACCAAAACTCAACTCACTTCCAGAAATATGCTTGTTGGGTATGTGGAAATAAAGGTACTAAACTTACTAAATTATCTAAAAATTTAAAAGTTCCCCAAAACATACAAGAGGAGATATCCTCCCTTTTACCTAAAACAAGACAAATACAAGAACAACTAAATAAAACTTCATTAACATTACCTAAAGAATATATCCCTTTATATAAACATTCATCTTCCATCATATACCGTCATGCCATGGTTTATTTGCGGAAACGAGGCGTGACTCTACAAGACATCATAAAATATGATATAGGATATTGCGAGACAGGAGAATACGCTAATTCCATTGTTATTCCTTCATATGATGAAAAAGGAAACCTAAACTATTTCACATCTAGGTCATTTAATAATTCAAAATTAAAATATAAAAATCCTGACACTTCCAGAGATATTATTCCTTTTGAATTTTTTATAAATTGGGACCAACCTATTATTTTATGTGAGGGACCTTTTGATGCTTTAGCTATAAAACGAAACGCTGTTCCTTTATTAGGTAAAAACATTACTCCTAAATTAATGACTAAATTAGTGGAATCTAAAGTTAAAAAAATATATATAGCCTTGGATAAAGATGCTGTGAAAAAAGCATTAGAGTTTTGTGAAACCCTTATAAATGAAGGAAAACAAGTATTTTTAATTGACTTAGAAGAAAAAGACCCAGGTGAAATTGGATTTATCCAGTTTACTCGCCTTCTACATAACGCCAAACCCTTAACATTCTCTAGATTATTAGAGAAAAAAATGCAATTACTATGAGTACATTCAAAAAATCATACAAACGTTTATTGGAGATATCTGATGACCATAAACAAATTACTTTACCTGATTCTAGGTATTATAAAAGAAATGGACAGTATTATCCTTCTATAACTTATGTTCTACAGTATTATCCTAAAGGAAGACATTTTGAGGATTGGTTAAAGAAAGTAGGATATGCCTCTGAACATATTGTAAAACAGGCAGGAGAAGAAGGTACTCAAGTCCATAGTTTGATAGAAAAATATTTAGAGGGAAATACTTTAAATTTTTTAAATGAAAAAGGAAATCCAAAATACTCAGCAGAGGTATGGCAGATGTTCTTACGTTTTGTTGAGTTTTGGGAAACATACAATCCTGTATTAATTGAAACTGAGGTTCATCTATTTACAGATGAAATAAAAGTAGCAGGTACTTGTGATCTTGTATGTGAGATTGATGGTAAAAGATGGTTGATAGATTTTAAAACATCTAATCATCTTCATTTAACTTATGATCTTCAAACAGCAATATATAAGAAATGTTATGAGGAATGTTTTGGAAAAGATATTGACAATTATGGAATATTATGGTTAAAATCCTCTAAACGTAGATTTAACAAAGAAAAAATGCAAGGTAAAGGTTGGGAAATAGTTCAATCAGATCGTTCATATGAAGAAAATTTAGATATATTCAAAACTGTTAAAAAACTATTTGATTTAGAGAACCCAACCCCAGAACCAGTTTTTATCTCTTTTCCTACTGAGGTGAAAAGAAATTTGTCTTAATAATATTTTTTATTTATCTTTACATTAACAAAATAAAACAAGATATGAACAATCCATTTCCAAGAGCCGCTTCGGGCAGTTACAAATCAATCCTTGTTGAGGGGTTGAACAAAATTGGTGAACATTCAGTTGCTGATGAATTCGCAAGGGGTAATATGAAACTTGCAATCGCTTCAAGTATTGTCGGTGGTGTAAAACTATTCCCCGAACTAAAAGAAGTGTGTGAGAAAGCCTTGAATGCAGTTGATGTGAACGATAGTGTGCGTTATTACTTTTGGGGTATTGCAAACAAGCAGTTTGTTATTGCTTCAAGCAATGTTGATTTCATTTATGACCCAACGGACAAGGAAGCAGTTGTATACAACGAAGTGAGAAAGA
>Ga0070751_1001884_pt1 | contig 12097 bp, 13 predicted proteins | sample VirMetDEL_Aug_28_FD_78514 | JGI IMG/M metagenome (GOLD analysis project Ga0070751, IMG submission 78514) | Aqueous microbial communities from the Delaware River and Bay under freshwater to marine salinity gradient to study organic matter... | ecosystem: Environmental > Aquatic > Marine > Coastal...
GGTATTTCTGACCCCGACTTTTTTCTAGCGTCAGATGTAAAAAACAGGAGTTCTATTCTATGAAAGTAAAAACGGTGGCAATCAGTGAGGTTATACCTTACGCACGAAACCCGCGCAAAAACGCGGACGCAATAGCAAAGGTGGCTGGGAGTTTGAACGAATATGGCTGGCAACAGCCTATCGTTGTCGGCAAGGATATGGTCGTCATCGCCGGCCACACCAGATTAGAAGCGGCACGCACGTTAGGCATGGAAAAAGTCCCGGTGCAGATAGCCGAGGACTTGACCGACGCACAGGTCAAGGCATACCGCATAGCAGACAACCGGGTGAGCCAAGAGGCCGAGTGGGATATCGACTTGCTCAAGATTGAACTAGCCGACCTCGATGGCTTAGATTTTGATTTACTCCTTACAGGCTTCGATGAGGACGAGTTAAGCGGAATGCTGATGGAGGCTGTAGAGGAGGGGCTGACGGACGAGGACGCAGCACCCGAACCGCCAGCCGACCCCTTGTCAGTTCGCGGCGATGTCTGGCAGCTTGGAAGTCACCGCGTTATGTGTGGTGATAGCACCAGCGTTGACGACTTTGAAAAACTTATGGACGGGCAGAAGTCCGACATGATTTTTACCGACCCGCCCTATGGCATGAGTTACGGCGGTGGTCGCGCAGCCGGCAGCAGCCCTAAAGGCGCAAAAGTAAAGGCGCACGGCATGATTAAAAACGATGACTTGCAGGGCGATAGCCTTGTTCAGCTTGTCGCGGACGCTGTTTATAACAGCCTGTCTTTTACAAAGGAGGGTGCAGCCCTTTACTCCTGCCTAACATGGCGCACTTACTCCGAATTTGAGACGGCTCTTAACGAGATGGACAAAGAGGTTAAGGCTTGCATCGTATGGGATAAAAAATCTATCGGTCTAGGTCAGGCAAACTATCGACCCCAGCACGAGTTTATCTTTTACTGCGGTGGTCAGTGGTATGGCGACAAAAAGCAGTCGGACGTTTGGTATCTGTCGCGTGGCAACACCTCCGAGTATGTTCACCCGACTCAGAAGCCGGTCGAGCTTATAGAGATAGCGTTAGAGAACAGCAGCAAGGCCGGCGACATTGTAATTGATTGCTTTGGTGGCTCTGGTTCCACGCTTATAGCTTGCGAGAAACAAGCACGCGGCGCACGCCTTATGGAGTTAGATGAAAAATACTCCGATGCAATCGTGCTGCGCTGGCAGGACTTTACCGGCAAAGACGCTATCCACGCCGAGACCGGCAAGACCTATAACGAGATGAAGGCGGCAAAAGATGGCGGCAGCGAATAACACAGTCCCGCTTGCCACAGTTGCCAAGCTGCTTGACCTAACAGAGCGGCGCGTCAACCAGCTAGCGAAAGATGGCGTGCTGCCCAAGACGGCGCGTGGACGGTATGAACTAGTGCCGGTCGTGCGTGCCTATATCGCTTACCTGCGGCAGAAGGCTGTAAACAGCGATGTCGGCAAAGACGATTGGGGAACGCAGCGCACTCGTTTAACAAAGCTAAAAGCCGACATGGCTGAAATGGAGAAACGGCAGATGGAGGATAATCTTATACCGGCGGACGATGTGTCTGACGCTTGGGAGGCTATGGTTTCCAACATGAAGGCCAAGATGCTATCGTTACCATCTAAGGTGGCCACCGCAGTTTTCGTTGCAGAAGATGTTAGCGAAGCAAAGCGGATTATTAAGGAGCAGGTGAATGAAGCCCTCGCAGAACTCGCGGCAATCGAAGTCAAAACGGCTAACCCTATCAGGTCGACCAGCACTGGGGACGATAGCGACCAAGACGCTAAAGCTACTCGACCCGCCGCCAGAGCTAAAGGTAAGTGATTGGGCGGACGGCTATCGTAAGCTGTCGCCTGAAGCTAGTGCCGAGGCCGGTCAGTGGGTAACTGAGCGTGCTGAATACCAGCGCGGCATCATGGACGCGTTATCGGACGAGCGTATCGACACGGTGGTCGTTATGTCATCGGCGCAGGTTGGTAAAACTGAAATTATTCTAAACATGATAGGATATCACGCTAGTTACGACCCGTGTCCAATTTTATGCGTGCAGCCGACCCTAGACCAAGCCGCGACATTTTCTAAAGACCGCATCGCGCCGATGTTTAGGGATACGCCTATTCTAAAAGATAAGGTGAAAGACCCACGCAGCCGCGACGCTAAAAATACGACCTACCACAAAGCCTTTGAGGGCGGCCACTTAACGCTTGTCGGCAGTAACGCCAGTTCTGGGCTAGCCAGCCGACCTATACGCCTGGTGCTGTTTGATGAGGTTGACCGCTATTCACAGACTGCGGAAGGCGACCCGATTGAACTGGCGAAAAAACGTGCGGCAACATTCTGGAATAGGAAATTTGTAATGGTCAGCACCCCGACCGTAAAAGGTCACTCGCGGATTGAAGCAGAGTTTGAAAAATCAGACAAACGGGAATATCATGTGCCATGTGCCGACTGTGGCCACTCTCAGGTTATGAAATGGTCTAATGTTCACTGGGAACAAGACCAGCCCGAAACAGCGCATTATATATGCGAGGAGTGCGGTTCGGCTTGGGATGATGCGGCTCGTTTCCGAGCAATACGCAGGGGACAATGGCTAGCCACCGAGCCATTGGTCGGAGTGGCGGGATTCCGACTTTCTGGTTTATGTTCGCCGTGGTCTAACCTCGAAGAAATGGTGCGCGAGTTTCTTAACGCTAAAAAGCTGCCAGAGACGCTGCGCGTTTTTGTGAACGTGACGCTGGGCGAAACGTGGGAAGAAGAAGGCGACGGCCTAGCCGATTTTGAAATAGCTACGCACCGGGAGGAGTATGGCGACAAGCTGCCGGAAGAGGTCGTGTGTTTGACGGCGGGGGCGGATACACAAGATGACCGGCTCGAGGTCGAGATTCTCGGACACGCCAAAGACTCTGAAACTTTTTCAGTGGCCTATCACGTTTTATACGGCGACCCTGCTGGCGGTGATGTGTGGGCGCAGCTAGACGAATTGCTTGAGCAGACTTACGAGACTCACGACGGGCGCGAGTTAAAAGTTATCTCGACTGCAGTTGACTCCGGCGGTCACCACACCCAAGCCGTTTATAAATACTGCAAGCCACGACTAGGCAAACGCGTGTTTGCTATTAAGGGTGTCGGCGGCGAGGCTAAACCTATGGTCGGACGGCCTAGCACAAACAACCATATTAAGTGCAAGCTGTTCCCAGTCGGGGTCGATACGATTAAAGAGATGGTCTACGCCCATCTAAGAATTAAAGAGCAGGGTGCTGGTTATTGTCACTTCCCCGCAAGCTATCCCGACGAGTATTTCAAGCAGCTAACGGCTGAAAAGGTGATTAAGAAATACCACAAAGGCTTTTACAAGCGCGAGTGGATTAAAACGCGTCCGAGGAACGAGGCACTCGATTGCCGCGTATATGCTTGGGCGGCCTTGTCTATTATCAACGTCAATGTTAATATCATGGCGCAGAGGTCTAAAAAGGCATCGGCAAATGGCGATAACGAAAGTGAATCGAAACCGCAACGCCGCAAGCGTTACCCGCAAAGGCAAGGCGGTTTTGTAAATGGATGGCGTTGATGGCACGCAAAAATAGTATTGCAGAACCACGCGTCACGCTAAAGGTTCGCAGACGGGGTCGCCACGCAAAGCGTGTAAAAGCGCGGCACAGAAAACAGACGTTCTATACGCAAGGGGCTTGCCGTGGCTAATTTATTTGATAGTGCAAACGCACCCGTCGGAGTCCCGACCGAGGTGGTGATTGGCGACTTCATCCAGTTTAAGATTACACAGTTCTCATCTGATTATGATAATACGCTATTCACGATGCGCTTTGTCGCCCGTATCTCTACCGGCGGCAGCAGTGAAATCAAGGTTGACGCAACCGCACTCGAAGACGACTATCTTTTCACCATCGCCAGCGCAACCTCTGCGGCTTTTACGGTCGGGGAATATCACTATCAGCTAGAAATTGAGCGCAACAGCGACAACGAGCGCGTCGTTGTCGACCGTGGGCAAATAACCGTGTCAACTGATTTCGATGATAATGTTGACCCGCGCCACCATGCAGAAATTATGCTCGACAAGATTGAAAGTATTCTGGAGGGCAAGGCTGATAGCGATGTTTCAAGCTACAGCATCAATGGCCGCTCACTTTCTAAGTTCTCGCCAGATGAATTAGTGCAGTGGCGTGATTATTATAAACGCGAGGTGGGGTTAATTAAGCGCAAGGAAGCTATTAAGCACGGGCGCAAACCAAAATCCACCATTCTGGGAAGGTTCTAAACGATGGCACTTTTTGATTTTCTGCGCCCTAAAGACGAGCCGGCAACGCAACGCGAAAGACGCGGCATCCGCAAGTTGGTTCGCAACTATGCAGGCGCAAATCAAGGGCGGCTCTTTGCCGACTTTATCGCGTCCAGCTTTTCTGCTGACAGCGAGTTAAAAACAAACCTTCCCATCTTGCGTGACCGCAGTCGCGACCTTGCTAGGAATAATGAATACGCCAAACGATTTTTGAACCTAATAAAAACAAACGTGGTTGGCGAGAAGGGCTTCTCCATACAGGTTCGCGCCCGTAATAACGACCGCACCCTAGACGCTGCTGGCAACACTATAATCGAAAACGCTTTTGGTGCGTGGGGGCGTATGGGTAACTGCGAAGTGTCAGGCCGCATGTCTTGGCTTGATTGCCAGAGGTTTGTTGCAGAAGGAATGGCGCGAGACGGAGAGGTGTTTGTCAAAAAAATTCGAAACCGTAACTTTCGTGATGGGTTCACACTGCAGTTCCTAGAGTCCGACCTCGTTGACCACAACAAAAATGGTCGCAATGAAAGTAATAACAACGAGATTCGCATGGGTGTTGAGTTGGACAGCTTCCACCGGCCTGTTGCTTATTATGTTTTGACCGACCACCCTAACGATGATTTCACAGGCAAGGTTAAACCGCGAAAGCACACACGTGTTCCCGCAGACCAAATCATTCATATATTTATGCCCAGCCGCACTTACCAAACACGCGGTGAGCCATTTATGGCTCCAGCCATCGCTAGCCTAAAGCACCTAGCCGCATGGCGAGAGGCCTCTGTAGTAGCAGCACGCGCCTCGGCGGCTAAGTTCGGAATCATCACAACACCGAGCGGCGACGAGTTTGTTGGCGACGATGAAACGCAAGACGGCGTTGATATTATTTCCTTCGAGCCGGCCTCTGTGGCACAGCTGCCTGCGGGTCATAACTTTGAGATGATTGACCCCAAGCACCCGACCAGCAACTTCTCAGAGTTTGAGACCGCTATGCTGCGCGGTATCGCCTCCGGGTTGAACGTCGCCTATACCGCCTTGTCCAATGACTTGACGGGTGTTTCATACTCCTCTATCCGTCAAGGTGCTATTGAGGAGCGCGACCATTATAAGATGCTGCAATCATTTCTGGTTCAGCATTTTTGTGAGCCTGTGTTCCGTGCTTGGCTTGATAGCGCGTTAGACTTTGGCAACGTGCCTATCCCGCTAAATAAATATGACAAGTTCGCTGACAATGCGATGTTCCGTGGTCGTGGTTTTGCTTGGGTTGACCCGATGAAAGAAATCAACGCAGCCGTCACCGCAATCAACAATGGCCTGATGAGTATGAACGATGTCGCCGCCAACTATGGTCGTGATGTTGAGGAACTATTTGCCCAAATCTCAAGCGACAAAGAGATGGCGGAGCGTTACGGCCTCAAGATGGCCTTTGAGCCATTCGGCATGAAGATGCCAGCCGAGCCTGATATAGACGGAGGCAATGACGATGGCGACGTATAAACCCACTGAGGGAATGAAAGAAGAAGCGCGTCGCGGTCTAGATTGGCGTAAGGAACATGGCCGTGGAGGAACTGCGGTTGGCGTGGCGCGTGCGCGTGATATCGTAAATGGCCGTGAGCTTTCCGAGCGCACTGTAAAAAGAATGTTTTCATTCTTCTCGCGTCACGAGGTCGACAAAAAAGGTCAAGGCTTTGATGTTGGTGAGGACGGGTATCCAAGTGCCGGAAGAATTGCGTGGGCTTTGTGGGGAGGAAATTCCGGCTTCACTTGGTCGCGTGCTATTACAGAGCGTCTTAAAAATGATGAAGAACGCGCAGCACCCGACGCACTTGAGGTTGGTGACTTTGTAAGCTGGAACAGTTCTGGTGGCCGTGCGCGTGGTGAGATTATACGCGTCGAGCGCGATGGAACTATTAACGTGCCAGATAGTGATTTCTCTATTACTGGAACGCCAGACGACCCAGCCGCATTGATTGTTTTATACCGTGGCGGTGAGGAGACCGACCGCAGGGTCGCCCATAAGTTTTCTGCCCTGCGCCGTATCGACGATATACGCGGCGACCAGGAGGGATTGAAACCCGAAGAGGAAGAGCGTATGATTGACGCTGATGTCTCAACTGAGGACGAAGATATGACCCAAGAAATTGACCAACGCCATATCCAGAGCATTGAAGAAACCGAGGACGCTTACATCGTGACCTTTGGTAAATCTATGCCAGAGCGCGGCGATGAAGAAAAAGAAGAAGATATGCAGGTTGAGCGGTTCGACCGCACTGAAATGGAAAAACGCTTTTACGACACAGAAGACGAAGAGCGTTATATCGACGAGGAATCTCGCATGGTGCGCGTTGGCGTATCTAGCGAACAACCTGTCGAGCGTTCTTTTGGCATGGAAGTTATCGACCATACAAAAGAAAGCATGAACCTAGAATTTCTGAACTCTGGACGCGCTCCGTTATTGGTCGGGCATGATATGAACGACCAAGTGGGTGTTGTCGAGAGGGTTGAGTTGGATGAGGAGGCACGCCGTCTGCGTGCTGTTGTTCGGTTCGGGAAGAGCCAACGAGCCTCTGAAATCTTTGACGATGTTCGCGACGGTATTCGTATGAACATTTCAGTCGGCTATCGTATTGATGGCAAAGTAGAGCGTGAGGGTGACCCAGATAATTACGTCCGCGTCGCCACCACGCCTATGGAAATTTCTCTCGTTCCCGTGCCGGCAGACTCGTCACAGTCTGTAGGGGTGGGTCGGTCAGTTTCCGAACCTTTAACTGAAACCCCTTCTGACGTGGAGATTAAAATGTCTGAAGAAATTAAAAATGAAGGTGTCAACCTTGACGCAGTAAAGGCCGAAGCTGTCCGCACTGCACGCAAGAACGACTCCGAAATCTTGGCACTGGCTGCCAAGCACAACAAACGCGACCTCGGTGAGGCCGCTATCCGTGAAGGTCAATCTGTAGACCAGTTCCGTGGTCAACTGCTTGACGTTATCGGTGACGACAAACCTCTCGAAACCCCTGCCTCAGTTGTAGACGCGCCGGTCAAAGAACGCCGCGAATACTCTCTGGCTAACATGCTTCGCGCCCAAGCCACTGGCGACTGGTCAGAAGCTGGTCTCGAGCGTGAAGTTGACCAAGAAATCACCAAAAACGTTGGTCGCTCTGCTGAAGGCACATACATTCCTGACTTCATTTGGAGCCAGCGTGCAGGTGCATTGGCAACCGGCGCAACTGGTGCTGTTGGCGACGAGAACGATTTCTCGAACTTTGTCCCGACTGTTCACCGTGGTGACCTGTTCATTGAAGCCCTTCGCGCCCAGCAAGTTCTGGGTGGCCTCGGCACGACTTACCTGTCTGGCTTGACGAACCGCATCAGCGTTCCGAAAATGTCAGCCGGTGCAAACGTCGGCTTTGTTGAGGAACTGGGTGACGTAGCAGACCAAAGCGGCACGGACGCAGCTATGACGCTCCAGCCCCGCACTTTGGGCGGCTATGTAGATATCTCTCGCTTGATGCTGATGGAAGCAGTTCCGGCAATCGAGCAGGTTATCCGCAATGACCTGATGGCTTCTATGGCTGACAAAATCGAGTATTACGCAATCAACGGCTCTGGCGCATCTGGCCAACCGACCGGTCTGCTTAATACTGCTGGCATCAACAACCTTGACATCTCGTCTGGCACAGACGTTGACGCTCTGACTTGGAGCGACATCATCGCACTGGTCAAGCTGGTCGAGGAAGACAACGGCGTAGTGAACGCCGGTGCTGCTGGCTTCTTGTCTCACCCTGCCGTTAAAGCGAAACTGGCCTCAACCGCCAAAGTTTCGTCCACCGACAGCGTGATGATTTTGAATGACCCGTGGAATAACCTTTATGGTTATCCTGTTGCCTTCTCAAGCAACGTCCCGACGACGCTTGACCCGGGTGATGGCGGCAACGACGCATCGGCAGTTGTGTTTGGCGACTTTAGCCAACTCGTAATTGCTAGCTTTGGCGCACCGTCAATTCTGGTTGACAACTTCAGCAACAGCTTGGCCGGCTCTAGCCGTCTCGTGCTGCACACTGAAATTGACACCGGTGTTCGTAATGCCGTTAGCTTCGCCAAGACCGATGAGGTCAGCGTAGCTTAATTGCTAACTTGGAAGTGGCGGGGCGCAAGCCCCGTCACGACCTTTCTTTTATGAGGTGGGATTATGAAAATTAAGATTTTACAAAAATGTTTTATCGGCTCTGGCGGCAACCTTATGGCCGGCGAGGAGCATGAAATTGAAGAGCGTATTGCTGAAAAGCTAATTGCGCGTGGTTTTGCAGAAGCTGCAGACAAGAAAAAAACTGCACCAAAGAAAAAGAAAACGACCCGTGCGGTTGAAACACTCGAAACACCAGAGGATGTTGACCTCGCCCCGAGTGAAGACTAATGGCTGTCGAAACCGCCACAGAATGGGCTATCTTTTTTGATGCCGATGACTTTGGCGTGACTGCGTCTTATACGCCGTCCGGCGGCTCTGCCTCGAATGTAAAAGGCATATTTGATAACGAGTTTTTTGAAGCCGGACTCGGTGAGGTTGGTGTTGCTATTCAGCAGCCGCGTTTTGTGTGCCGCACCTCAGATATCTCTGCGGCTGCAGAAGGTGACTCGATTACTATCAACTCTGTCGCTTACACTATTCGCGTCGTTCAGCCTGATGGAACTGGCGTAACCACGCTGGTGCTAGAGGAAGACTAATGGCACACGTTAGGAAGAACATACGCGATAACATAACAACGACGCTGACCGGGCTAACTACAACCGGCAGCAAAGTGTTTCAGACGCGGCTATTTCCGCTAGGCGAGGCAAAGCTTCCTGCGCTTTGCATATATACAAAAAACGAGGGCAGCGATTACGCGACGGTGACAACGCCGCGCACGCAAATTCGCTCCCTAGAGGTAATCGTTGAGGCGTATGTCAAAGGCACAAGTGCTGTTGACGATACGCTCGACACGATAGCTGTTGAGGTAGAGGAAGCCCTTTACACCGACCTGACACGCGGCGGTTATGCCAAAGACACTCAGGTTACGGAGTTTGAGGCCGACTATACCGCAGACGGCGAACAATCTGTTGGCATGGGGCGATTTACCATTGCAATCACTTATGCTACAGTCGAAAACGATATTGAGACTGCCGCTTAATATCTTATTTTGTTTGCAAACTTGGAGATTGAAAAATGGCAACACATACTGGTTCAGAAGGAACTGTTAAAATCACGCCGAGCGGCGGTTCAGCAACCGCAGTCGGTGAAGTCCGAAGCTACACGATTGAATCGTCAGCCGAGGTTATCGAGGACACCACGATGGGCAACGCAGACCGCACTTACAAAGCTGGTCTCAAAACCTTTACTGGCTCTCTTGAGGTCTTCTTTGACGAAACTGACACAGCGCAGGCTGCGTTAGATGCTGGTGCGGAAGTTACTTTTGCGGTGTTCCCAGAAGGCGACACAAGCGGTGACACCTATTACACCGGCACAGCTATCCTGACGGGTCGCACAATCACTGCCAGCTTTGACGGTATGGTAGAGATGGCTCTGACGGTTCAAGGCACAGGCGCACTGTCCGAAACAACCGTATAATCTAACAGACAGGGGGTGGCACTATGTCTAAAATTGGCGACCAAATACGGTCAAACACTGAACTCGAGCGCACCAAAATCTCCGTTGAGGAGTGGGGTCAAGATGGAGAGCCACTGGTTCTTTTCTCGACACCGCTTCTCGCCGGGGAGTTTTCGCGTTTGCAGAAAAAACACAAAGACTTCATCAACAACCCGTCGGTCGATGGTTTGGTTGACTTAATTATTATGAAGGCGCAGGACGCAGAGGGTGAAAAAGTCTTTGACATTGAAGACCGCCCCATACTCCTGCGGCAGCCGATTGGTGTCGTGACTTCTGTTGCGACAGCACTGATGGGCAATCTCTTTGATTTGGATGAGACGGCAAAAAACTAAAGGCCGACCCGTTCAGAATGACACTGATAGGTCTAGCGGGTCGGCTTAATAAAACCATCGCAGAGATTGAAAACATCAGTTACAATGAGGTCGTGGAGTGGATTGCTTTTTACGAGATAACTGATGGCGCAGGAAAGACTTAATATTCTCATCGGAGCGAAAGACACCGCAACAGGTGTTTTTCGTAAGTTCCAAAGAACCCTCGGCGGAGTAGCTAAGGGGATTCTTAACTTTAAGACTGCGCTGGTTGGAACTGCCGGCATCGCCGGTATTGGTCTGCTGGTTAAAAACTCACTCGAAGCAACCGACCGGATTTCAAAACTTTCGCGCACTATCGGCCTCTCAGTTCAAGAACTGCAAGGGCTAAAGTTTGCTGGTGAGATTGCCGGCGTAGAGCTTGAAACGCTAGGCAAGGGTGTTCGCAACCTCTCTCGCGTAACTAACGACTTTGCAGTTCGCGGCCTTACGACCAGCAAAGAGGCATTTGATAAGCTCGGCATCAGCATCAAAGACATACGCGACTTGAGTGGCGACCAGCTTGGCTTGTTTGAATTAGTTGGCGACCGGCTTGGGCAGCTAGAGAATGGATTTGAAAAAACAGCCATCGCGCAGCAATTTTTTGGAGGTCGCGCCAGTGAGGTTATCCGGGTTCTAGAAAGCGGTAAGGGCAGTTTTGCTGACTTGCGAAAAGAGGCCGGCAGTCTTGGCTTGGTTTTAAGCACCGACGCAGCAAGGGGCGTAGAACAAGCAAACGACGCTTTTCTGAGGCTTCGTCGTTTGTTTACGGGTATCGTTACCCAGCTTACAGCAGCCCTCGCACCGGCCTTGCAAACGCTTGCAGATACCCTGCAGAACAAAGTCAAAGGTGCGATTGATGATAGCGGCGGCAGCGTTGCAGAGTTTGGACGCAGCATTGCTGGCGCGTTCCTTGACGGCATAAAAAGAGCTTTGGTTGGATTGCAGATTTTAGGCAATCAGGTCAGCTTATTTATATCTGGCCTGACGCGGGGCGCAGTCGAGCTTGGAACTATAGACCTCTCTGCCCCCGTCACCAAAATTGTTGAACTGCAGGACGCTATAAAGGCAGGCACTAAAGGTGTGAAAGATTCAGTCTCTGCCAGCGCAGAAGATGCAAATGCTGAGATTGAAGAAGTCATAAGCATGAGCGATAGGCTTAAAGAGGCTTTCCGAGAAAACTTTGGCTTTCTAGAGCAGACGGTCGAAAGCAGCTTGCAGAAAAACATCACGGATATGTTCAATGGAACCAAATCCACGATGGAAAGTTTTAGAGATTTTACTCGCACAATCATAAACGCAATTATACAAGAGTTTATTAAGTTGCAGGTCGTTCAGCCAATAATCTCTGGACTGTTCGGCGGCGGCACAGCCACCCCAGCACCAGCAGTGCCGGCATCGGGCGCGGCTATTGGTGGCTCAGTGCAGCGCGGAGTGCCGCGTATGGTTGGTGAGCGTGGTGCTGAAATGTTTGTTCCAGCGTCCTCTGGCAGCATTATACCTAACGAAGACCTACAAGCTGGCGGCACAACCGTCGTGCAAAACATCAATATTTCCACTGGGGTATCTCAGACTGTTCGCGCTGAGATTGCACAACTTATGCCGCAAATCGCTAACTCAGCCAAAGCTGCTGTGCTGGACGCGAAACAGCGCGGCGGCTCATTTAGCAAGGCTTTCTGATGGCATACTCTTACCCACTAACACTGCCGACAGTCACTGGCATCCGCTCAATCAATCTCCGAGCGCGTAATGTCGTTGGCATATCTCAATCGCCATTTACGCTAA
>Ga0070751_1001886_pt1 | contig 12087 bp, 9 predicted proteins | sample VirMetDEL_Aug_28_FD_78514 | JGI IMG/M metagenome (GOLD analysis project Ga0070751, IMG submission 78514) | Aqueous microbial communities from the Delaware River and Bay under freshwater to marine salinity gradient to study organic matter... | ecosystem: Environmental > Aquatic > Marine > Coastal ...
AAAGGCACTCTCGCTAACTTGTCGCAAGTTGCCGGTCCCATGGTGGGCGCTAACCGCCGAGCCGAGCTAGAGAAGGCTGAGATGCTTCGCCAACTCACCGAGCAGTACGAGGATCGCGCACTAAATGTACGGAAAACGGCAGCAGACTTGGGCGTAGAGCTTGCTAAGGCTGCAAAGCCACGCACTCTGCGTTCCGCTCTGCACCCAGTGACAGGTGAGGTCGTAAACCTAGATACAGGGGAGAAAATCGAGCCTGTGTCGTCGCAGCTGGCGCGTGTTCCACAAGAGGCTTCTGCTCAACTGCGCGCGTATTACACGGATCCCGGCAACAGCCAAGCGGACAAAAATGCTACACTAGTTAATTTCATGCGCCGCTTTGGGGTTGATCAGACGGCCGTAGTATCTCTATTGCAGGGAGGCCGTTAATGTCGGGACCGCTAACCTTTGAAGAGTACGAGCCGAAACCAGCGCCGCAGGGACAGAGCCCTCGCGAGCGACAGATAGCCGGTTCGACCGCGGCCAGCCAAGCGCAGGCGGAAGCTAGCCGAACGTCAACTACTGAGAGACAAACCCTCCTCCCCGCGCGTGCGCGCACGGCAGAGGCGCAGGCGACCATCGCTGAAATTAAAGCTGAGCAGGCCAAGATAGCGCTGGCAAAGGCCAAGCGCATGCAGTCCTCGCTGCCTCCCCTTGACAAGCTGCCCGAGGCCCGCACGACGCTGCTGCGCGAGATCCGCAATCTTGCGCAAGCTAAAGAGCTAAGTAAATCCATGTTCGGCGCAAGCGGAATAGGGCACACTACGACGTCGCTCTATGGAGGCTCGCCCGCTGCAACAGTTAACGCCATCCTTGCGCCTATCCTTGCCAACGAAGCTTTTACGCAACTAAGCGAAATGAGAGCAGCGAGCCCAACCGGAGGCGCGTTAGGCAATGTCACCGAGAGGGAACTCGACCTGCTTAAAGCGTCAGAAGGTTTCATCGACCCGACGGCTAGCGACGAAGCTTTCCAGCAGGGCGTGGACGATCTTATCGGCAAGCGCATTCGCGTTCTAAACCGCATGGGCGTCGATTTCCAAGAGTTGGCTAACGTGCTCGGGCGAGACAACATCGAGCAGTTTGCGCCGCAGATCGAGGGCTACCGTTTTCGCGCGGAAGACGAAGAGGGTCTCAACGAGTACGTCAAGAAGAGCATGGCCGACGGCTCCTTCGATCCCACGGATTTCGCCGCGCTCATGGGTCAGGCTTACTACCAGTCGACAGGCAACCGGCCCGACGAGGCGTACATCCAAGGCGCCTTTGAGAGCGGCGTGCAGATCCTCGAAGAGAGGCGCCCTGATCTCGGAGGTCTTGCCTACCAACCCGCCGATGAAAGCGCGCGCGAGTCCTTCCTGTCGTACGCGGGAGGCCTTGAACGACCCGAGATCGGCTTGGGCGAAGCTCTAGGCGGCGCTGCCTTAAACTTTGTTCCTAGCACCTGCGAGCTGGCTGCGGACACGGTGAAAGCGCTGACGCTGGATCTGCCCGAAACGCTTGAGGGCACCGCAAAGATTATCGCGGGCGCTACGGGCCTGTCGGATGACGCAAGTTCGTGGGAGGCGGTGAAAGATTATTACGTCGATCGCTATGGCTCGTACGACGGTTTCAAGCGCGCCCTGCGCGAAGATCCGGCAGCTATTGTCGCAGACGTTGCTGGTATCGCCACGGGGGGCGCGCTGATAGCGGCTAAGACGGCGGGCACGGCGGGCAAACTTTCTAGAATAGCCGCACTTTCTAATGCAGCCAAGGCCGCAGAGGGGTTTGGCGCAGCAGCCTCTAAACTTGACCCGCTGGTAATGGCCGCGGAGACCGCCAAGAAAGGCGCTAACATCGCTGGCGCGACCGCCGAGGGGCTTACTGTAGCACTTCCGGCTAAGCTTGCGGGAGTAACATCGCAGGATGTGCGGCAGGCTTTTGACGCAGGACGTCGCGAATCCCCTGAGTTCACGGCCCAAATGACGGGCACAGCCGACGTGGTAGATCCGATTGCCAAAGCCAAAGCTGCGGTGGGGGAGCTGTACGCGACGCGCAGCCAAGATTACACGCGGCGCATGAACCGCCTCAAGCGTAATCCCGAAACGCTTTCATTTGACGACGTCGAACAAGCTCTTGAGGGGGTCCGCAAAGTTGGGCGGCACAAGGGCATTGATATCTCTGGAGCTAGCGGCGTTTGGAACCAAATAGACGCTAAGTTCATGGAGTTTTTCGATGCTGGCCTAAACACTGTCGAAGATTTTGATGCTATGAAGCGAGCCGTTGGCGGTATACGCGATGGCTACGCCGTGGGCACGCCGGAGTACAAAGTCGCCAACGACGTCTACAAAAGCATCAACAAGACGATAACCGACAAAGCGCCTGTCTACGCGGATATTATGAAAGACTATCGCTTGGCGAGCGACACTCTGTCGGACATAACGTCTAGCCTCTCCACGGGAGCCCCGTCGGCAGATACGACGCTAAACAAGCTGCGACGCTCAGCTTCAGGCAGAGCGACGCGTGGCGATACTGTACTGAACATTCTCGAAAATACGCAGGCAGGCAAGGGTCTCGGCGACATGCTCGCCGGTCAAGCCTTTAGAAGCACTGAACCATCCACTTTCGGCACGGCCACCGGTACGATAGGTACCGTTACTACGGGATCTCCTGAAGCCTTGGCTAGTCTTGGGCTAACACCGAGGCGTCTGGGGGAAAGTGCATACTCCCTCGGTAAGAAATACGGTATGTACGAGCGCGGGTCTCTGGGACTCGCAGACCTCCCGCCTGTCCGCAGAGCCTCGGAACTGGCGTCTAAGTACGGCGAAGGCGCCGCGCAGGGCGTGCGTACTTTCAACCCGCTTATTCAGGCGCAGGTCGATCCACTGCAGGATATCACTGAGGAGACCAAGCAGCGCCTTTTTGAGCAGTACGTTCCGGTTGTGCCTGAGCTTTTGCCTTCCTACGGCGGCCCTCAGCTTGAGAGCAGCACCCCCGAGTACAGCGGCCCTATGCTGCCCGTCGATGAAACCGGCGTCGCCGAAGGTGCCCCTTCGCTTGAGTTTAATGGACGCTCTGTCGAGGTCGATCCAGTGACCAATCAGATGTTCTACACGGACACTGGCGAGCTAGTCGAGGGTTACGCTATGGGCGGACTTGTTAGGAAGTACGGCGAAGGGGGTGAGGTTACGGCCGGCGACCGCCTGCGCCAAGTTGGCAAAGGTGCGCTTTTCGGTTTTGGGGACGAAGCCGAGGCCGCCGTCCGCTCAGTGTTAGCTGGCGATCTTTTAATGCGCAACTATCCCACTAGAGCGGCGAAGATCAGAGACGAGATGCGGCGGTATGAGGAAGCGCGCCCTTACGAGGCGTTAGCTTATGAGGCAGGCGGCATGCTTATTCCGGCGGTCATCCCCGGCGGACAGGGAGCCTCCGCAGCTCGCTTGGCCGCACTTGCCGCTCGTAATCCGCGATTAACGCAAGCTGGTCTCGCAGTCGGGCAAGGCGCACTCTACGGAGCCGGTACCGCCGATAGTGTGGCAGACATCCCGAGATCTATGGCGGAAGAAGGTGTGCTGGGCGGAGTAGGCTACGGCGTAATGGGCGTTGCAGGTAAAGGCTTGAAGAAAGGTGCTAAAGCAGTTCGCCGTCGCCGCCGCGCGAAAAAAGGCAGGTGAAATGTCTGTAGCAAGAAGATTTCTTAGACAACTCTACAAGGACTACGGCAAGCCGCTCGTTGACGAAATTGTCGAAGCGCTAGGCGGAGAGGCGGATGAGCAAACCGTGCGCAGAGCCGTCGCGGCTGCCGCGCCAACAAAGCCCAAAGCCAAGCCAAAGCCCAAACCGCAACCTAGGCCAGCGCCCACTCGCCGACGCCCAGCAGACCGAGGCCCAGTAGACCGGCGCATAGAAAGCCGAAAAGGCGAAGTGCCTAAAGTAGAGGCCATGGAAGTCTCTCTAGCCGCTCGCCCTACGCAGCAGCCAGCCGACATCAGCGTGTTTGATCTCGAGGGGCGGCCGGTTATAACATCTATGTCAGATCTGTCCGCGGCTGGCGACGAAGTTGTGGGTGTAAATGACGTGCTTCTGCCCGGGGGCGTTAGCCGCGTGGGCGGCCAAGACTACATGTTTGATACGCCGGGGCAGGCGTGGGCGGCCGACCTTAACAGCGCGAATAGGCACCTAGAGTTAGCTAGAGAACTTCGGGCGCAGACGGGCCAAGATCCGCTGTTTATGCCGTGGACTATGGGTCCAACTGCTATCGATTTCTCGCACATGCCTCGCGAACTTATGTTAAGATATTCGCAAGCAAATATGCCTAAGCGGACGCAGCAGCGTCTTGCTCGCGATATACAAACCGTAATCCCAGAGTTTAGAGAACTTGGTGACCCGCAAAGCTTGGAAGCTTTTCTCGGTGCCACAGGGGCGCAGCGCGGCCAATTAAATCGTCTACTTGATAGATACCGAGATGAGGGCGGTTTAGGTTTAGGCGCTGCACGCATGGCCATGACAGACACGGAACAGCTGGGGCGCCCGCTGACTTCCTTGCGGAACGTAGGTTATATTGCAGCAGATATGCAACCCACACCGTCGAGCCATCCGTCGTACCCCTACTCCATACCGGGGGGCGGCATTGGGACACTCCGAGAAGACATAGGCGCGCTTGATTTGTTGCCAGAACTAAGACTTTCTGCCGATCCTTTTGATTTCCCTGTAGGCGTTGTGCGGGGGGTTCCGTCTCCACTGCGCGCCCTGCAAATGAAGCCGAAGGGCGCCGTGATTACCCAAGATGTGCTACGAGGCATAGATGACCGCCTCTCGGTCGACGCCGCAGCTCAGTTAGACGATGCGGTGGCGCGGCAGATGGGCACACGGCAGACCGCACAAGCCACAAGCGAGCGGGTGCCCTATAGACACTCAGGCCATTTGCCGGAGCTCCTACAGGCTGACGATGCGGCGCGCGCGGCGTATTCTACCGACCCTCGCGCCTCTTGGATTGATGAGGCTGGCAACGACATTATTTACTCTGCTTTAGGCGTCCCACAGCGCCCAACACAGCAAGCTACCGGCTTCTACACCCCTCCGGGCGGCATGCTTGAGACCAACCCCGCTACGGTAGCCAAACCCTTTGTAGGGGTGAGCGGCGGTGACATAGACCCAGCTTCTCGCGAAACGCTAGATCTGGCTGAAAGTCTTAGAAACTATCTCGATGCGCAAGGCGCGGGCGCGTACCACATAGGCCTGAGCGATGTGCCGTCCGATGACTTAGGGTCGCTGAGTATCCCGATGGGCGGTGCGGTTGATGCCAGCACGCTAGTCGATCTGCAGAAGCTTGGTCAATCATACGGTCTACCAGATGTCGTGGACACCGGCGAAGCTATTACGGTGACAAACTTTGCGGGCGCGCCAATGGGAAGCGAGACGCGTCGAGCGCTGGCTGATGAGGGTCTTACTAGCGAGATAGAACGGCTAACTGGCTCTTTGCCCCGCCGCATAAGTGCGCCGAGTGGATACCTTCCGGTCCTAGAAACGGCTGGAGAAGCAGGCTCTGGAAAGGCCACCAGCGACTTGCTTGCTCTCGTAAACAAATACCCAGCGGAAGTCATAGACCGGCTCGATAGCGACGCCGTACGTATGCGTGCTGCTTCGGGAGCCGCATTGGACGATGAAATGGCGGCAAGATACGGCGGGACACGCGAAGACATACAGACCGCGCGACGGATCTTCGCCGAGCGCGGCTTCGAAGGCCTTCGCGAGGCAGCCAAGCAGGGCGTCGCCCTGCCCGGCGTTGCCGCTCTTATGAGCGTTTACGGACTTCAGCCGCAGGATCCAGCGGACGAGGGGCTTTAACGTACGACACGGTGCCGCCGTTCATCCAACGCGCGAGGTCTGCGTGCTCCTCTTCGGTGTAAGGCGGTTCGTGGAACGCAGATCCGTCCTTTGTGTATACTTTAACCATATCAATCTCCTTTCACGTCCATAAGTCGACAAGTCTCTTGCCGAAAAACTCTATCTTCTCGGCGTCGTAGAGGGCCGTATTGCCTTCCTTGCCCTTGCCTTGCCTAGCAAGAGCGTGACGCCACACAGCTTTGAAGGCGTTGCCCTCGGCGTAAGTCATATTGAGCGCCTCGATAATGTCATTGCACTCCGCAACATATGCTGGACCGCCTGACGTAGGCTTGTCGATCGTAACTCTGTAGTATTCAACCGAACCGCCCGTAAGGAACTTACGGCTCTCTGGGCACTCGCCGTTGTAGTGCGAGCAGTGGCAAGTTTCACACCACTTCCAATCGTCTTCTTCGCTCATTTGCGTTTCTCCATCGCCTCTAGCAGGATCTCCTGCACACTTCGTTTACCTGACAAACGTTCCATAACCATCTCGTCTACCGTGTCCGCCGCCAGTATAGGATACACAAATACGGGCCGATCGTAACCGGCCTGCTTCTGGCGCATAGGGCCTATGCGCTCGATGATCTGCATGTGCTCTTCTAAATTCCAGTTAACTCCGTAGAAGGCTATTATGTTGCCCCCATCGGCCAAGTTCAGCCCGTGCCCCGCCGATGCAGGGTGAGCGAATAGGAGCGGAATCCGCCCTTCGTTCCATCGCCTGATCGTATTAGGGTCAGCGTCCAAGACCTCACCTTTAGGGAAACGATGCCGTAGCCTATCGAGATCGTGTCTGAAGTTGTACGCCACAAGAATTGACGCCCCTCCGGCCTCTTCGCAAATGCTCTCCAGCGTTTGGAGTTTAGCTTCATGTAAAGCCTCCCAAGTTCCATCTTCTCGATAAATCGCGCCATTGGCTATCTGCAGGCACTTCTGTGTGCGTACGGCTGCGTTTGCCGCTTCCACGCCCTCTTCCGCAAGATAGGCGAACATATCCTCTTCCATCTCATCGTATATGCTGCGCGCATACGTAGGCAACTCGACCCACTGCGGCGCTACGATAGGCTCATCCACCTGCAAGCCTCTCACGGTCAAACAAATGTCTCTAAGCCGGTCTTCCACTTCGGCCTGAGAGTGCTCGTATGGCTGCAGACTGAAACCGTCATAGCCTTTGTAAAACCAACGCTGTTCAAAAGCGGTGAACGTGCGCCCAAGACGCTGCCCCTTGTCGAGGAACCACGTCTGTCCCCACAGATCCTTAATCCCATTTGGCGCGGGCGTTCCAGTCAAGCCTATGAAACGCGTAACGTGCGTGTGCGCAACTTGACCCAAAGCTCGAGCACGTGCGCCACCCTGCCGCAAGCGGAAAGACTTTAGACGCGTAAACTCGTCCGATACTACTGTCTTGAAAGGCCAGTCCTCTCCCAGCTCTTTGCGCAACCAAACGAGATTGTCGTAATTTAGGCAGTATATGTCCGCCTGCGCTTCAAGCGCCTTTTTGCGCTCCTTTGGCTTGCCGGCTATGACACTGACGCGCAAGTGATCGAGGTGGTCCCACTTGCCTATTTCTGCCGGCCACGTGCTTTTAGCGACGCGCAGGGGAGCTAGCACCAACACTGGGTATACCTCCTCAACAAGAGATAAGTGCTCTAATGCAGTTAGCGTTGTGACAGTCTTACCGCCACCCATCGGCATCCACAAAGCGCAGCGACGATTAGCGTAAATGTGCGTCATCGCCTCTTGCTGGTAATCGTGAGGTTTGAAGTTCTGCGGCACAGCTATCTCCGTTTGTTGGTACGCGCTCTATGCCACATGCAATCAGGTGTTGCAACCCCGCAAAGATTTTAAGATGTCATCGATCTCGCTTTCGTGTGTAAGCGTATGCACTTGCAAGCCTGCCGATTGCATGCGCTCCACCTCGCGCGCTTGTAGCTTGCTGTATTTGTCGCCGGGCGCCTTCACCTCAACAAAGCCGCACTTGCCCTCTGGCCACCACACAAAACAGTCTGGGCAGCCCCTGCGCCCCTCCCACCGTACTTTGCGGTATTGGCCGCCGGTCTTCTGCACCCTTTGCTTCAAACGCTCTTGGAGCTTGCCCGCGGGGGTCATTCATTAGTCCTTTCGGTATCGATAGCTCTCAAAGCCAGCCGCCGCCAGAGGCAAGCCTGTCGACCAACTAGGGTTAGTGGCCATGAGAGCAGATAAGCCTTCCGCGGTCCACTCGTCGGTGTCCGGCGTTTCGCACACAAGCTCGTCATGCACGCGAATGCAGACGGGGTAACCTTTATCCTCGGCCAAGCGCATGCCGTGCATAAAAACATCGCGAGCGGTGGCTTGGACTAAGTTTTCCACAAGTTTTCCGCCATAAGTGTCAATCTGCTTCCACTGGCGCGTAAACTGATCAACGCCCTCGTAAAACAGTCTACCGTCGCTTCCTATGGACGGACGAAAGTAGCAGACGTAGCGCCCGCTGGGCAGGCGCATGCGCAGCCACAACATACCTCTTTTGTCTTCACGCGCGTCAAATTTCACAAGACCGGCTTCGGTGGTCGTGCCCTGCTCGTCTATGGCCAATTTGGCCGCGCTCTCTATGTCGTACCAGAACGACTGGATGGCTCTGTTGGACTTGCGCCACGCTCGGACTAGGCGCAGCACCTCCTGCTCGTCCAAGCCCATGGCTTCGCCGCCCATCTTAGCAAAAGCGCCTACAGAACCCTGATAACCCATGGACAGCTCTAGGATCTTGCCGATCTGTCGCATGGATCCGTCGCCGGACTTCTTGTTCTCTATCACCTCTTCTGGCTCTACATTGAAAGCTTTGGCGTACGCCATGACGTACAGGTCGTGCCCTTCGCCTTTGTCGAAGTCGCGGAAAGCTTTCAGCTTCCACTCTTCGCCCGCAAGCCACGCCAGAACGCGCCCCTCGATGTTTGACAAGTCGGCTATGACCAGCTTGCGCCCTTCTTGCGCTACTAGCACTCCGCGAACGGCCGAGGCGCAAAGCTCGCTCACATTGTCAAATAGCAGATCTTCGCAGTCGGCTTTCATGGCCGCGATTCCCGCGTCTATCTGCTGCTCGCTGAGCGTAGGTCGCGGCAAGTTTTGCGGCTGGAATATGCGCCCAGCATCCCGTCCCGTGCGCGCCGCGCCACAGAACTGAATAGTCCCGCGCAGACGACCATCACTATTGGCTGCGTCGCTCAGGGCGTTAAACTTTGCGGGTGACGTAGCGGAAGCCTGCTGCCGTATTTCAAGCAACTCGCGCGCGTGCGGATCTATGTCGCCAGACAGAAGCTCTTCAACCGTTTTTTTAGTAAGGTCGGGCAACTCTAGGCCGCGCTCTTCCCTCAAGTAACGCAGCAGTGCGTCGCGCTGCGTGGCAGACGTTACTCGTCCTCCAGTGAGCTGTCCTGCACGAGTGGCCAAAGCTCGCGAAGCTCGATCAAAAGCTCGTGTAGCGGATCTAGCGAGTTCTCTATCGACTCCGATGCCACGGTCATTAATTCTCTGGTCGAGCAGCCAAAGGTTCCGCTCAACGCTAGTATCGTTCCATCGCACAAGCCGTCCACATACGTCTCGCATTGCGTCCACATCGAGGCGGGCGTATTCGATGAAGCGGGCCCATTCTTCGGGGTGTGTGGCACTTGTTGCTCTCCGTAGTTTCCAATGCTTGGGGCACGGCTTGGTGAACAAGTGTATCAGTTTTCTACCTGCTTTGTCTTTAGACTTATCGACAGGAACGCCCAATACGTCGCAAAGCATACCCAAAGAGCCCGGAAAACCGTGCTGCAAAGCCAGAACCATAGTGTCAGTAATCTTTTCCACAGGCACGTGAATGCCCTGCGCAGCTAGTACGGTTCGGTCGAACATGCTGTTGTGTATGACCACTTCGTCTGCCGTGTCGATCGACATTTGTAGCGTGCGCAGATCGCGTCGCCCCTCAGTCATATCCCAAACCTCGACAGGCTCATCGTCCCACGCAAAGGCCACGAGAAGCACTTCGGCGTCCTCGCTGTAGCGATACGCGCCGTGCTTTATGGGCGTGGCAGAATATGTCTCTAAATCAAGCCACAAAGTGCTCATGAGTTGGTCCTCCTCTTTGGTGAGGCGCGCAGAGGTACCAACAACGGTCAAGAGGAGACAAACCGTAACCTCCGCGCGCCTCGCCAAAAAGGAGGACGTAGCAGGCTGGGAGAGAGGGGATTTGCCTGCTACGCCCTCTATAGCCTCAGATCAGATCGAGGCCAATAGCCGACGCGTACGTTTCTAGTAGCGCCTGCTGTTCTTTGCGATCGTGCTCGGCAAGCTTGCGCAGACGCACAAGCTGCCGGACGATCTTTGCGTCATAGCCCATTGCCTTGACCTCGACATATACGTCTTTGATGTCTTCGGCTATGATTGCCTTATCCTCTTCGAAACGTTCTATGCGCTCGATAAAGAGGCGAAGGCGCTCATCTGAGCTATTGTGCCCGGCGTCACTCACAAGACGTCCTCGGCTTCTGGTGCATCATCAAACAGATCAGCGAAATCATTCTCGGTAGCAGATCCGTTGCCACCGCCGAAGTTCTCACCTTCACCTGTCAGCATGATGCCTCGCAGCGAGCAGTTGACGCGCTGCCCCCACTTGTTGTCCATCGCCCACACGTCTACGGACGCGTTAACGTAAGCGCCTGAATAAGCCAGCCTCTCGATCTCCGACTTGCTGGTGATCTTTTCACCAAACTTCGTAAACACGGTTGGCTGGTCCTTGGCGTTGCGCGTATTGGCGTAATACATGCCCGCGAAACCGGCGTAAGGCTCGTCAGTCTTTTTCGAGCGGTACTCGTCCTTAACGAAGGCGATCTTACCGTCGCGCTCGAGACGCTTCAGGACGGTGCCAGCTTTGGAAGACCACTTAACGTCTGCCTCCTTTTTGATAGCGTCCTCAAGGATATCAGCCGCTGCGCTGTCTGGCTCAATGATGAGCTTGGCACCGTAGGCTGGCTCGCCGTCACCAAAGGCCTGCGGAGCGGCGATGGCTGGGAAGGCGAGGCGTACATTTTTGAGAGTAACTTGCATTGATCAATTCCTTACATTCGCAGTTTCAAATAGGCCGTCAAAATCTTCGGCGACCGTCGTAGTGGTCATCTCTGACCGCTTATCCGCAGCATGCGCTACAGATGGCTTACCCATGCTCTGTGCAATCAAGTCTGATAGCTTAGCCCAGCGCTTGGGGTTTTCTTTGAGCAGCTTCTCGGCCTTCGCAGGAGTGATCAGCTTGTGCTCGTAGATCTGCTCTTGTTTTAATCTGAAAGATTTTAGGATCCGCTCTGCCTCCTTTTCGTTAGCCCACTTGCGTGCGCCTTTGCGGCCCTCAACGAGTTTGTAGCCGGTAACTTGCTCCCCTGCAAGTAGCCTGCGCTCAGTCTCTGCGCGCACGGCTTTGCACCAGTCTTCCACAAGAGCAACCTTGCCCATCGCGATCGACAGGTAGTTGTCGCCCACGTCCTCGCCCACTTCGGCAGGAAGGAAGTCCGAGAACTCAGACACGTCAGCTGCACCCACAACTTCAACGACGTCGTTCCGCAGGGCTGGGCATTTAGCTTTGGCTTTACACCACTTGCACTGCGACGGTCCCGCTTCAAGAAATTCGGCAAGATCCTCGGGCGGCGAATTGACCGCGGCGTAGGCACGCTCGGCAGCTGCAGACGCTTTGCGCCTAAAGTCTTCAAGTGTGCTTGTGTGTACGTGAAACTCGGCGACGTGGTTCAGCCTTGGCTGGTGGATGATCATAGACACTTCGTCAAACTCTCCGATTACGCCGTACTCGTCCATAGCACCCAAAGCGTACATCTGCAGCTGTGCATTATCCAAAGCGTCCACCTTCACGCCCATGCCGTACTTTAGGTCGACAATGCGAATGCACCTGTTCGGCACATCAATTATGATAGCGTCGGCAGTGCCTCCCGCACCCTCTTCGCCGGTGATATGCCCGATCGGCACGCGCCGCTCGACTAGCAGATCGCAGCCCTCCGCTTCGGACAGGACTAGGTTAACGTAGTCTTGCACATAATCGGCCATCTCTTGATCGACCAGAAACTCGCGCTCGCCTACTGTGATCTTCTCACCGAGAAAAGTTTCGGCGCGTCTCTCACCTTCCAAGCACGCAGCGGCAAGTGTGTGAGCAGCTGTGCCCTCGTCGGCGTAGAAACTGCC
>Ga0070751_1001894_pt1 | contig 12044 bp, 24 predicted proteins | sample VirMetDEL_Aug_28_FD_78514 | JGI IMG/M metagenome (GOLD analysis project Ga0070751, IMG submission 78514) | Aqueous microbial communities from the Delaware River and Bay under freshwater to marine salinity gradient to study organic matter... | ecosystem: Environmental > Aquatic > Marine > Coastal...
AACTGCGATGGCGACACGCTTCCACGATGTAACCATGCCGTTGTCGCACGGCAGATCATCGAGGTGATCAGGCGGCACCTTGAGCACAACACGGCGGAGATTGTTGCCGCCATGCCGCGTGGTGCCAATGATGTAGAAGCGAATGCCAATACGGCTCAGCGCGTCAATAATCGACTCAGGAAGACCGCGCCCCACTCGGCCCCAATAACGGATTGACTGAATGAAGCGCTGCCTAAAATTTGCGCTTGACTGATCCGGTAGCGTGGCCAGCAGAAATTTCACAAATGATTTCCAAGTGTGGCCGGCTGGCAGCTTGAAAGATTTGTAATCAAGCTGTTTGCCGTAGGTAGCCATAAAGTTTGCGCCGCCGACCCTGGCACAAAGCCTGGCCCATACTTGCGGGTCAATCACCCGGTACATAGCAAGGCTTGATTTGGACTCCGACATAAAGGGCGAGGCAACACGCATCTTTTTAATTGGTATGCCGGCCATATAGAACACGTCATAGAGCTTGTTGTAATCCCAGCCAAACTTTGCGTTTGCGGTCCAGATGTCCTCTGTCCGCCAGTCGTAGATGGGATAACAGTTGTAGGTGTGATCGGTGTTCTTTTTGGTCCACATGCGGCCAAGCATGGTTTCCTTGTCCTGATTCAGGATGGCCCTGAAACGGTTGAGCGATTCAACGGTGCGGATGCCGATCAGGTTGGCGCATGGCTGCCCTTGGCTGTACCACTCCGCAAACATGTCCCAAAAAGTGGCGTAGTCCATGTTTTCGACGAACAGGTCACCAAATGGATGGTTCTGCAGGTTCACGATGTAATCCTGCTGTGGCATGGGCCGGATCCAGCGGTGCCGATCCTGTTCGCCCCAGCATTGCCAATCGATTTCGTAGGAGCTGACGGTGCAGGGGAGTGTGATGGGCAGGCAGCACCAGTAGATGTCGAGGATGTCCCGGTTGGCCTGGAGGATGCGATGCATGAACTCCTCGCTGTGGGTGTAGTTGGCCTCGTTGTCCATGATCTGCACGCCAATTTTGATTAACAGTTTGCGCTCTCGTATGTAGTCGCAAACGAGATTCAGTAGAACACCGCTGTCCTTGCCTCCAGAAAAGGAGACGTAGACGCGGCTGAAGTGCTGAAAGATGAAATCCAGCCGCTCGATAGCGGCGTCGTAGACGGATTGTTCGAGGTAGTGGCGCATGGGCTTTGCCGTGGCCAACCGAACCTAGCAGGATCTGGCCGCAAGTGCTAGCATCTGACGGCAACTTGCAGGAGATCATGCAAAACGCCGACTATCACCGCCACTACGCGGTCAGCAAGTCCGGCCTTGATCAGATCGCTAAAAGCCCTTTGCACTACTGGGCTCGCTACCTGGACCCGAATCGCGTTTGGCCGGAACCAACTCCCGCCATGCGGCTTGGCACAGCTCTGCATACTCACATCTTGGAGCTTGACCAATGGGACCAGCAAATTGCTGTGGCGCCTAGCGACATCAACCGCCGCACTAAAGAAGGCCGCGAGCGTTGGGCAGCCTTTGAGGCCGATGCCAAACGCAAAACCGTGATCACCGCCGACGATGCCGAGGTGGTGATGCAGATGGGCCGCAGCATCATGCGGCACCCTGGCGCTGCGATGCTGCTGGGATTACCTGGCAAGGCTGAGACCACGCACATGTGGACGGACGCGACCTATGGGTTGCAGTGCAAGTGCCGGCCGGATTGGTTGACCGATGACGGCAGCATCGTGGTGGACCTTAAGACCACACGCGACGCCAGCCCGCGTGGTTTCCGGCATAGCATCACCAGCTTCCGGTATCACGTCCAAGCTGGTTGGTATCTGCACGGCGTGGAGCAGGCCACGGGCAAGCGGCCCGATCAGTTTATCTTCATCTGCGTTGAAACCACTGCGCCTTATGCCGTGGCGGTCTACGCGGCCGATGCGGAGATGATCGAGCGCGGCTATCAGCAGGCCGTGGATGATCTAGGCAAGTTGGCCGTATGCAAAGCGGCCGATAACTGGCCCAGCTACAGCGATCAGATCGAGCCGATCAGCTTGCCTGCTTGGATGACTGGCGCCAGCGGCCAGCAGCAGCAAGCACCTGAAATTGAGACCTACTGATGGATCAGAACACAGCACTTACCACGACCACCGCAACCGGTTCGGTTTTCTCAGGCATCCAAGCATTTGAAGATGCCCAGCGGATTGCCAAGGCTTTAGCCAGCAGCACGTTGATACCGCCTCAGTTCCAAGGGCAACAGGGTTTTGCTAACTGCCTTGTGGCGCTTGAGATCGCCAACCGGATGGGCATCAGCCCATTCCTAGCGATGCAGCATCTGCACGTCATCCATGGCCGGCCATCGTGGAGCAGCAGTTTCATCATTGCGATGGTCAACGGCTGCGGCCGGTTCAGCCCGTTGCGTTTTGAGCTGAGCGGCACCGGCGACAGCTTGGCCTGCTATGCGCTGGCGACTGATCTGGCCAGCCAGCAGGAGCTAAAAGGCCCGACGATCACGATGGCAATGGCTAAGCGTGAAGGCTGGGCGACAAAATCGGGCAGCAAGTGGCAAACCATGCCAGAGCTGATGATCCGCTACCGGGCGGCAGCGTTCTGGGGCAGGTTGTACGCGAGCGATCTGCTGCTGGGTATGCAAACCCAGGAAGAGGCGCTCGATATAGAGACTGTGAGCGTTACTGAGGCGCCGGCCACGAGCGTGGCGGATCTAAACGCCAAGCTGCAGACTGAAACCCCAGTGGAGGTAGCGGATCAGGATGAACTCTTCTGACTACTTAACCGCGACGCAGTTAGCGCAGCGCTGGGGGCTGCACCCTGACACGCTGATGCGCTGGCGCAAGGCGGGCAAGGGTCCGCCGTATTTCAGAACGCCCGGTTTCGTGCTCTACCCCCTGGCCGAGGTGGAGCAATACGAAAAGGCCAACACCATCACCCACGATTGATCATGAGCTTCAAGCTGAATTTGAGCATCTTCAAAAGCACCAAGCCCGAGAGCAAGATCGACTTTTCGGGCATGTTGAACGTCAAGGTTGAGGAGCTTGATGCGTTCTGCGCATTTGTACTCAGTCAGACGCCTGACCAATACGGCAGCGTGCAGGTGCCCGTGAGCGGTTGGAAAAAGACCAGCAGCAAGGGGTTGGCGTATGTGAGCGCTGTGGCGCAGCCGCCGCGTGATTGGGTGCCGCCTGTGCAGGCTGCAGCGCAGAACCTCGCCGCCGCCACCGATGGCGTGGTGCTTGATGTGGAGCCTGATCTCTTCTAGTGCCCCATCAGCTCGCATTCCAAGCGGGCGATCTCGTTCACAGCCTGCTGCAGCAGCTGCTGCTGATAGCAGGCTTGTTTAAGCAATGCTGCGGCCATGGTGCCCGCATCTGGGCTGTTGAGCAGGCTGCGGGCCTGCTTTTCTATTTCAAACTGCTGCTCAGGGGTCAGCTGGACAGCCATCCACTCACCGAAGTTCATGGTGCCATAGTGGTGGTGTACATCGTCAGGTTAGCGAGGCTGTGAACTGTCCCCGGTGCGGTTGCGGTGAGATTCGCGCAACCTATACCAATGGAGCGCTTGAGGATCGCGTGATCAGGCAGCGCCGCTGCAATGGCTGCCGGCATGTTTGGTATACGGCTGAGTTGCCTGTGAGCGTGGCCGTAGTGGGCTGGGAGCGCACGCAAGGATCAGGGAAGAGCGTGCCGATGCTGCGCGTGCCGGTTGAGCTAGCAGTCGGCAGCGACGCCGTGTAACGCAATGCGACTACACCCCTAGCGCGTACACCGCAGGCGGTGTAGGATCAGTTCACGCCACAAGCCCGATAGCACGGCGCGGGATTCTCGCCATAGCAGACAAGAGGCTATGGAGCGGAACGGATCGCACGACGCTTACACCTCGGGATCAACACGGCCTGAATAAGCCTGCACCGCCGGTTGGCCCGGCACACCAATCACCACAACACCATGAAACGCCTCCTAACTAGCGACTGGGGGCCAACGTTCTACCTATGGACTGCCCAGCTCGCAGAGATCATTGTGGCCGTGTACGTCGCCGGGCGAATGTTCGGCGATTGGCTGCATCACCTAAACGACCGCATCGCAAGGATCACCCAATGATCGACCGAATCAACAACGCCATCTGTCTGCTGGTGGCCGCTGCCGTGTTTGCCATGATCGGCATTGATGCCACTGCGCATCACGGCACTACTCATTCCGGCACGCAGCAGGTGGTGCGCAAATGACCCTGACAGTGCAAGTTCGCTGTATTCACGGCGAGTTTCTCTATTGTCCAACGTTTCTTTGCGATTCTTGTGGCGCGCCTATTAACCGCTATGACGAAGGAATCGCCGAATACACAATGCAAGGCCACCGCCTTGGTGATTTCTCAGGTGCAGTCAAGCATTTTCATGTTGGCAAATGCGCTGGCAAGCAGCCTGCGCACGCATTTTCATCATCATTGCGCGATCATCTGACCTTTCTTTGCAACAACTCTGGTTTCCCCGTGCCCAACGAAGTGGCAGCCCGGTTATGACCCCCCGCCGCTACTACTTCCGCATACCGAGCGCCAACGTTTTTGAATGCGTCACCGCCACCAGCCTGACTGAAGCCAAGCTGCTTGCTGCTGATGTGTGGCTTGAGTTCTGGAATGAGCTTGAGTGGCTCAACGTTGAAGCCATCACTGAATCAATCCACTATGACTAACCAGCTCGCCGCCTTCCAATGGCGCACCGATCCTGAAACCGTCGGCAATTACGGCGAAGGCGTCAGCCGCCCTAAGCACAACGCCCGCACGCGCGACTACAAAGTGACCATCTACCCCAAGGGGGCACAGCCTGTGACGTGGTACACGCGCGCTGAATCCAAGCGCGCTGCTGAGAAGTATGCCCGCAACCGCTGGCCTGATGCCGCTGCTGTGGAGGTGGAGTGAGCACGATCCGCAACCGCCTTGAACAGCTGCTAAGCGACTCTGGCGCGTACCAGCAAGGCAGGCATGATGAACGGGAGCGCCTGCAGCAGCTGATCGACATTCGCATTGATCAGCTGCGCAGCGTGCCTGGCCTCCATAACCGTGAGCAGTTCTGCGCTGAGCTGCTGCAACTCCGCCAACACCTCCAACCATGAGCGAATACGTCCGTCTTGACCAGCAACGCGCCGACATGATGGAAGCGCTTTATGAACGCAGCGGCCGCACCTGCAGTACCTACACCGGGCTGTGGGATGAGTTTTGCCACGATCTAGCTTCCAATTTCCGCGATACGCCATACCCTGAGCTGCTCGCCCGTGTGGTGCGCGCCATGGATGCCACTGAATCGGTGATGTCGCAGAAGCAAGCGCAGCAGGCGATTGAATGCTGCCGCCAGCAGCTGCTGGGGGATAAATGGCGATGACGCAACGCGGGCGACCATTCAAGACAGGCGCCAGCAATCCAGCTGCCAAGCTGACTGCTGATGATGTGCGCAGAATGCGTCAGCTACGCCGCAAGGGATGGAGCACCATCCAGCTGTGCATTGAGTTTGGCGTGTGCCGCGAGCATGTGTCGCACATCATCAACCGACACCTATGGGCATGGCTTGATGACTGACAACGTGAACCATCCGCTGCATTACCGCCGCGGCCCAGTTGAAGCCATCGACATCATTGAGTCCGCCATTGGCGATGCGCCCCACATGGTGCCGGCATACCTACAGGGCCAGGCGTTGAAGTATTTGCTGCGGATGTGGTGCAAAGGCAACGCGCTTGAGGATGCCCGCAAGGCGCAGTGGTATCTAAGCCGATTGATCGCCAAACTGGGGGCATGATGCCGAAGCTACCTGGCCTGAACATGCTTGAGCGCTGGGCGCTTGGCATCCTTGTGCGCAGTTACCGCACAAGCTTGGTAGTGGTGAAGGTCTACGGTGAGCGCGAGATGCTGGTGGCTGCTAATCCAAACGATCCGGTGGCTGATTACGTCACCAATGGAGAGGATGAGCCGGTCAGCATGATCCTTGAGCGCATCTATCACCAGCCATCAGCCGGTGAGTTGGAATGATCAGCCTGCATGGCGGCCGCTTACTGCTGCTGTGCAGTCGCAGTGACAAGACATGGCACGCCCGTGTGGTGTTGGGCCCTAAGCCTGAGCATCAGATTGAGATGGACACTGGCACGGTGCAGCTGCAGGCGGCATTGCTTAAAGCGCAGCACATTTTTCAAGCAGCACGCGCCAAGCTGCGGCCAGTAGGTGAGCCGCCGATGTGCTGGGATTGCGAGCAATGGGACATCAGGAACCATCGCTGTGCGTTTGAATTGCCAGAATCAAAGAGAAGTGGCGGTCGTTATGCGGCCAGGTGTGAGCTGTATGTTCGGGCCTGAAATCCTCAGCCGCACTGATCGAGATGGCGGCTACATCGAGACATTGATGCCAGTGCGCGGTGAGATCTACTACCGCAGCTGCGCGCATGGCATCTGCCGCTATAGCAGTGATCTATGGCAGGCGGAACTGTACCTAGATCAACTGCTAGCGCAATAGGGGTGCCCGGTGGCTGGTCCTCACGCGGTGCCAGCCTTGCCGCTGCCGGGCGCAACGGCACGACCAAGTTTTCAAAAAAGTACGCGGTGATCTTAGCCCTCACTGGCCAGCCACTGCGCGATGGCCCATTCTCCCAGGCTTGTCCAGAACGGTTGGGCGCGATACCAGTCAACCCAAGGCTTATGGCCTTTGCTGCAGTTGCAGCCCATACAGCAGGCGACCATGTTGCTGGGGATTGTTGATCCGCCGTGCGCTTTGGGGATGACGTGATCCAAGGTTGGCGAACGACCCAGATCTTCACCGCAGTAGGCGCAGCGATAGTTCCAGGCAAGGAGGATTTGATCTCGTGCTGATCGCCGTGTGACCAGCCGGGTTTCATCAATCCGGTGCTTGTCCACTTAGATCAGGCGGCAATGGCACCGCGTTCACTTCAATGTCAAGAATGTCGTCGTCGCTGTTGATAAACTCAGCAATGCGGCTGTAGATGTCAGCCGGCAGATCTTCTGGCTCGGTATCGCTGCGGATGAATAGCTTGGCGCTGATCTCAACAATGAACGCGCGCATGGGCCATCAGCCGCTTGGCATACGGTAGCGGTCGCCACTGAGTCTCATGGGATTACAGATTTGCTATGGGATTGCGGCGCACGATACGCGCTACCCTTCCGCCCATGACATACATCCTGCGCATCGGCCCGTGGCACATTGGGCCGTTTTCAACGCATACCGCCGCCAGCCACTACGCCGAGTGCCATGGCTGCGATGATTACACCATGATCCCCATGGATGATCCGGCTGAAGCGCCGCGCATGATCCATCGGCTGCGCATGGGTCAATTAGCGCATCCCATGAAAAAGGCGCCGGTTGCTCAAGCCGGCGCCTAAGTGGACTTCACATCTCCCAATCAACGCTAGCCCTTGGATCCGGTAACGCCAAGGTCTGCGTTATATCTTCCGGTTTCGGCATAGCTGCGCTCTACCTTGCCGCTAACCAGCAGGAACTTCATCTGCCCGATGCGCAAACCGGGCCAAATCGGCAACGGATGCAGCCGGCGTTGATTGCGCAGCTCCATCGTCAGGCGACTGCCAAACCAACCGGGATCAGCCCAGCCGGCTTCTGCATGGTCCCAGCCTTCGCGGGCGCGGCTTGATTTAAGAACAAACTGCGCGCCGACATGATCTGGCAGGTTGAAGATCTCGGCGGTTTCAGCCAGAAAGAACTCACCAGGCTGAATCCAGAAAGGATCCTCAGCAGTGTGGCCATGCAGCTGCACTTTTTGCAGCTCAGCGGTATGCGCCACTTCAGCCATGATCTGCGTGCCCAGCGTCACGTCATAGCTGGCAGGGTTTAGCTGATCTTCGTTGTAAGGCGACAGCATGGAATGCTGCCGGCATAGGCGCCGGATTTCATGGTCTGGTAGCAGCACAGGGCCTCAGTAATCCCAGCGCACCTTAGCCCTGCTGCTGCGAATGCCTAGGTGGATGAAACCTTTAGGTGCGCCATAGCCCAGTGAATACGGCCAATGCTGATCGCACCAGTTCTGCACCGCATAGATGTCGGCGCCTTGGATGTAGAAATCAACGGCACCGCAACCTGGCCGGTAGAGGTGCTCGCTATTGCTGGCACCACCAACGGATTGGTTGACTGCTGGCGGCCGATAGCCGGACGTGATCACGATGGGCTTACCGCCAAACTGCACGCGCACACGCTCCAAGAAGGCGGCCAGCTCGGCGGCAATGTCCAACTGCCCCTGCGTGTCAAATCGGCGCGCCTCTTGATCTAACGCAAACTCACCAAGCCTGATGTGCGGCGTGATGCGTGCGGTGAAGGGACTGCTGGGGCGCAGCTTGGCGGTTTCCGGTTCGGCTGATGCGTGATGCGTGCCCCATAGCTTGCCCTCAGCGCGGCGACGACGTAGCAGGCCAGCTTCTACAGGCGTGCCAGGGTTGCGGTACAGCTCCAATGCAGCTGGCACTGCTGCCCAGTCTTTACTGAGCAGGCATCGGCTGATGGTCTCAAATCCCTCGGTGCCATAGAAACCGGCCCCTAGGTTGTAGGCAAAGCTGACCAGCGCTGATTGTTGGTGGTCATCCATTGCCTGCCAATGCGGCACGGTGGTGCGTAGCTTGCTGGCTATACGGTCAATTTCAAGCCGCAGCAGCATGTCGGCCTCGATCATGTTAATTTTGTCGCCACGCTTGACGGGCACGCCACCGCTGTAGCGCGTGGTGCCATAGCCGATGGTCCAAGGGTCGCCACCTGATAGCGGGTCAGGGTATGCGCTGAGGTGGCAGCCCTCAAACTCCTTAATCAGATTGATGGCGCCGCTTAGATCGCTTTGCTTGCCGTCTTGACTCCATGTCTGAAACCATGCGCGATCCCTGCGCATCGCGGCGGCGTAACCGTTGGCGATCAGATCGTCTTCCAGCTGCTGAATCGCGGCGCTTTGGTGCGGCAAACTCTTGTAGAACTTGAAGAGCTGCTGCAACGTGATTGGCGCGTTGTTCGCCATGATTCAGCCGCGCTTCTTTGGGAATGCAGTCTGCAGCACCTTAACGATGAGCTGCACCCAGCTGTTTTCGCGGATGGGCAGCAGTGCGATCACCTCAGAACCACCAGCCACCAAGATGGCGAAGATGGCGAGGGTTGTGGCCTGATCCATGACTAACAAGATGGCGGACGTGCCTCCAACTTAGAGACGCGCTGCTCAACCGTCGATAGCCTTCCGAATGTTTCCCGACGGTCTTCTTTTATGTCGGTGTGAAGCACTTCAAGCTGTGTTGCGATGTGTTCCACCGCACTGGTCAACCGCACCACAGCATCGCGGGCCTCACTATTGCGGCGGCTGAAACCAGCAGCACCCATGGCGGCGACTGAAATTGAAGCGCCAGCAACGGCGGCGATGATCTCAACCATGACGCCATGGTGCTACAGCATCATGCTATCGGCCCTGCCCGCGCATCTTCTTGCGGCCGTGGTTGGGCAGACTGTGCTGCCCTTGACCTTGCCGTGTTTTCTTGGGGCGGCCGGGTTTGTGATCGAGGCGCCCCAGTGCAGTCTTGGATTTCACTGCCACGGCACACCTGCGCTATGGGTAGGTGCGAGCTTTTCCGCAATCTGCCCGTCAAGTGCGGCAACAATCTCGGCAACCTTTTCATCGCCGAAGTGTGCCGTCACCCAGCCGACTACGGTTTCCTCGGTCAATTCGGCGTAAGGCGTGCCAGTGTCAGGGGCTGGTGGCTCCAGTCCAATGCTGCCGTAGGCGCCGGCTTGCTCTCCGTCTTTGAAGCGCGTCACCGTGTAGTGGACGGTGTAAACGGTGCCAAGTGCATCGAGCTTGCGCTCCATATTGGCGACTTTCCACACAGTGAATGGGAAGTCGATGCCGGGTTTGGGGTCAGCCATTGGAATGGTGGTGATGATCAAGGCTAATGGTGTTGCAACCTGTTGAGTAGGCCGGTTGCCCGCCTAGTAGTGAAGGGGACTAATCAGCAGGCCATCAGTACACAAGGCACGCAGTAGCTGCCATCGTCGTAAGTGCAGCTCACGTTGGTGCTGGTGACTTTGGCAATGGTCTTGCTGCGGATGATGTCGTCGTCTTGAGGCTTGGCAGTACCATCACCAGCAGACAGCAGAAGATCACCGCGTTGGACGGTTGTACCAGCAGCAATGCGGATGATGAAGTCACCCGTCATCGCGCAGTAGAAGTCGTTGGTGTAGGTGTCGTCATCATCGTCCCAAGCCTGGAACACACCGGACACGTTCTTGTCACCTTCAACGTCGCTCACCTTCATGCGGTTGAGCTGCTCGTTCTTCTCCTCGCCCCATTCGCACATCTCGTCGATGTTGGAGAGAACAGTGCCGCGTAGGATTTCAATGCGTTCAACGCCACCGGGAAGTTGAGACCAGCGGCTTAGGTGAGCGCCGTTGTAGGAGACGGTAGTGCCGGAGACGGAGATGCTTCCTTCAGCGGTGCTGCTTTGGTAAAATGCAACCAATTGACCGTCGTTTGTTAGTCTGTTAACGAATAGACCTGCTCCAGCGCTTCGCGCTGTTTGTATATACCCACTACCATTCACTTGATGTCCTGGAGTTCCAAAGTCTACAGTTTGTTTTCCAACCAATAGACTACCATCACTTTGTATCCTCATCCGCTCCACCGGAGCAGTCGCTGGAGACCCGGGGTTAGTGGAGAACACTAAACGGCCTGGATAGTCACCTGAAGCCCAAGTGCTTTCTGACTGTAGTGAGATCAGAGCACCCTGGTTACCACTCGAATCACCAAATCGGACCTCTGACATGGTGACAGAACCAGTCGGAGTGCCGTTGTAGTTGAGCTGAATTGCGCCGCGTGCATCTACTCCTGTGATGCCTTGAACTTGAATTGTAGAAGTACCAGTGCTACTAGACGTACCAACTAAGAGCCTGCCGGATGAGTCGATGCGGACGCGTTCACTACCATTAACGGTGAACGACATAGTGTCACCAGAATGGTCGTACCTAATTGAGGCAGGACTTGCAGCATCCCCGTCCGCAAAGATTAAATAACCGCTTCTGTTGTTATCAGAGGCGATGTTAATGCCTACATTACTGCCAGTGCGCTCAATAACCAGTCCGTCAACTGCGGGAGAGGTATACCCAGCGACATCAGATACGAGAATGTGAGTTTTCGCAATAGGTGCACTGGTTCCGATGCCTAGACGGCCTGCCTGATCAATACGAACTCTCTCAATAAGAGTGGTGGTATCGTCGGCAGTTGTTGAGAAAGCAAGAGCTGTTCCTTTACTTGTTAGTGTATGATTCTGGTCAGCAATAGATCTAATAGATGTGCAGACTGCTCCAGTTGCGTCATCGTTGTCGCGGATTAAAAAGTCAATACCTGCAAGAAAATCACCATCTGAAGCCGCCAGGTTTGTGTTGCTAATTGTTAACTGAGCAGAACCTTCTGCGCCTTGGATGTGTAGAGGAGAGACGGGCGCACCAACTCCCACGCCGACGAGCCCTGCCGAGGTGATTCTCATGCGCTCTTGAGTATTCCCACTGCCTGATGGCGTTGTGTTGAATACAAGCCTGCCCGGCATTACATCAGCGCCAGGGGTGCCGTCTACATAGGCTTCGATTGTAGCTGCATTTGTTGCAATGTCGGTGCCATCTGCACCTGCAAATTGAATAAGTCCTAGTTGGTCACCGCTTTGAACAATCGCATTGCTGCCTGCAGATGACCCACGGCTTTTGCCGAGATTTACCTCCGGTCCAAATATATCGTTACTGTTTTGAGTAAAACTTGCGAGAGTATATCCCCCTGATTCAACTTGCAGCAACGCAGGATAATTGGCATTAGTACCTATAGCGCGGCTAGAAGGCGTACCGGCCAATACCCGTCCACTAGCATCCACAAACAACCGCCCAGTGCCAGCCGTCGATAGGGCTAGTTGATCTGCGCCGGGTGAATACACCCCCGAGTTTTCGTCGCCGGTGAAGGTCAGCGATGGCGATGCTGCACTACCCAACGGCACGCTGAAGCGTTCGCTGCTGGTCCACGCATC
>Ga0070751_1001896_pt1 | contig 12039 bp, 21 predicted proteins | sample VirMetDEL_Aug_28_FD_78514 | JGI IMG/M metagenome (GOLD analysis project Ga0070751, IMG submission 78514) | Aqueous microbial communities from the Delaware River and Bay under freshwater to marine salinity gradient to study organic matter... | ecosystem: Environmental > Aquatic > Marine > Coastal...
AAACATCTGCTTTACCGGCTGTATCATCTTCTAAAGCAAGAGCAACAATCGGAAGAAGATTGAAAGTAGCAGCACCGCCCTCATTTACAGCAGTAACACGAACATCAAGCTCTCCAGCAGTAGAACCGATTTGAAGTAAATCGCCTTGAGTTGTAGCAGTATCAACAATAGCGTCCTCAAAATAACCGCCAATACAAACTTTTACTTTATCTCCAGCAGAAGCAGCAGCAAAGGCGATTCCAACAGGGAAAGAAGCAGCAGTATCAGCAGCATCAGAAGGAACAACATAAAGAGCTCGATCTGAACCGGTTTGAGATGCATCAAGAGAAACACATTGACCAGCAGTAATCGCAGAGCCAGCAAGAAAATACTCATATTGAGCTCTATTCATTGTCTCTTTATCTGCAGAGTCTAAGCGTTGAATAAGATTTACAGTAGCCATATCAGCCTCCTAAATTAGTAAGTGTCACCGTCAAAGATAACGACGTTAGAACCAAGATGATCAGCAATCAACTGCATCTTAACATAGAGATCAGCAGCTCGAGCAACCGTACCAGAAACTTTCTCAAACGGAGAGACAGCAAAATCACAATCTTTGTGAAAGATCATTTTGATTGCATCGAAGTTGAGCATATAACCAGAGAGAGCTCCAGCACCAAAATCAGTAGAAGTATAAGATTGACCAAGGTAAGTATCTTGCTCAACAACAGCTCCACCAAAAGCAAGAACCATACGACCAGCATCAAGAGTTTTCTCGTCAATATAACGCTCTTGAGCAAAGAGAGCTCTTCTATAGTTTGCCATAGCATTCTCAGACATGATAACGCAGTTGATTTGCCCCATTGGAGCAACAGCACCAGCCTTAATCGCGCCCTGTTGCATTAAACGGATACCGTTAGTACCGAAAGCAGCTTGTATATCAATTGCTTGGTTTTGCCAACCAGTAGTAGACGAGTAAGTTGCTTTTGAGATACCACCAACAGAATTGCTTTGATTTCCACCAGCAGCAATCTCAGCCTCAAGAAATCCTCCAGACTTGAACCCGTTCAGCGTATTTACATCAGTAAGAACAGAAGAAGAACCGTCAAGAATTTGCTTATTGAGCTCACGTCTCAGCATACCCATAACAGAACGCATACGAGCCTCAACAATCTTCACGATAGCAAGCTCACCTTTGTTCTCTGTTTCTTCCTTTCGAGTAATAACGATAGGAGCACCGAAATCAGCCCACTCGTAGACAGCTGGTTGCATAACGTCTTTTACAGCAAGATTCATAGGCTCGTATCCAGTAGAAAACTGAGAAATAGTGCTATGCTCTTCCAGAGCTAAAGGACGTTGAATTTTAATACCGCCGTCCTCATATTCAACACCGTTCATTTTTTTAGCGTTGTCAAGAAAGGCAACTTTGCGAAATAGTTCGTCAACTTCTCCATCACGAATAGAGTACAAGGTTGACGAGAGTAATTCATTTGAAATAGCCATTGTATTTCCTCTCATTAAAGTTTAAAAATTATTCATTCATTCATTGACGTGCTTCTTGAGAAGTGTCGATTTATGCTGAGAGATTCTCAAAGAGAGGCTCAGATAAATCAAAGTATAAAGCAAAGAGTCAAGATTGACAAGTGTTTTTCTCTCTCTCAATCACAAGCTCTTTAAATAAAGCTTCTCCAGGACAAGTCGAATTGCCTAATTCTCTATGACCATAAACATCAAACCAAGAGAGCTCATACTTCTCAAGCAGCTCTTTAATCAATCCAAAAAGACCAGGAGTACCCTCAATACCAAACTTTTGAGGCTCAGTAACAGGCTCAACCTCAAAGTTTCCAGCAACACAAATACCAATAGAACCAGTATTATGATTTTTACAATGAGCACCAGTCTTAACCATTGAACGACCTTTATTCACCGAGCCGTCAGGATAAATGACAAAGTGATAGCCTATCTCAGACCATCCTCTTTCTTTGTGCCAACGATCTATTTTTTCAACCGTAGTAACAGCACTACCAGAAGCAGAATGATGCACTATTATCTTTTCTATGTTTCTCATTTTTTATCCTGTTGAGCTTTGTGCCATTGATAAGCCTCAACCGCACTCCTAAACTTTGGAGTACCTTTTGGAGCTGTTGAGCTACCTGTACTCGTTTTGTTGAGCGTACTTCTTCTGCTCTTCTTTGCAGCCTCTTGCTCAGCTCGTATCTTTGCAGCCTTCTCAGAGTCAATACGACCTCGAACAATCCAGTAAGCATCTTCAAGCTTCAGCTCTTCTCTCTCCTTCATTAACTCGTAAATAGGATAACGATACTCATCATCAGTAATCTCAGGATGAGCCGTTTTGAATTGTTGGAGCTCAACTTGTCTTTTCTCGAGCTGTACTTTCTCTTGAGCTGGTTTGAGCATCTCTTGTAACATAAGAGCAGCTTGCTTCTTTATTTCTGCTCTCATACCGTCCTCAGAGTATATATCGTGCTCATCATCAGTGATATACTGCTCAGTTTGAGAGAGAATCGGGTTGTTGAGAGCTAGCTCTTGTTGCTCTCGTAAAGCAGCTGCTTGCTCTTCGAGTTGTTTTTTCATCTCAGCAAGCTCTTGAGTTTTTCTTGTATATGATGCTCTCATGTTCGCAATATGTTTGCGCACTTCTTCGGGAGTATGCTCAAGCCACTCATGCAAAGGTTTCATTCCTTTATGTTGAGCATCCTCCTCAAACTCAGCAAAATCCTCCTCAGTAAGCCCGAGAAGATCATCAATCGTCAAGAGCTCTTCTTCTTGAGCCTCAACCTCTTCTATTTCTGTTGTTTCCTCTTGAGCAACCTGCTCATTACTTGTCTCGTCAACTTGTACTTGTTCTTCCATACTTTCCTCTTTTTTCTGGTTGTTGTTGTTGAGATGCTTTAATTGCTTTGAGTCTCCTCTCAGCAGCTTCTTTATTTGGATGATAGCCTTTTACATTTTCTATCTTCCATCCTCTTGGAGTTTGATATATCGGCATTACTTTGCAACGCCTCCTTTGGTACCAGTAGTTTTTTTGGAGCCGCCTGGAGTCCAGAGTTTTTTACAAGCCCAATACGATGCAGAGAGCTTACTCTTTCTTTCATCACATTTATGACGAGCACGAAACGAGCGACGAGCTTCTTTACTATAGTTATGACCATAGCCAGAAGCACCGAAGTGAATAATCTTCTCTTTTCCATCCTCACACGCTTTTACAACCATCTTCTTCTCAGGCTTTGGAGAGCGTCGAGGCTGGTTACATTTCATCGTTGATTTATCGAGTCTCTTCATTTCATCCTCTTATTATCTGGAGAGCCAGCTTTAACCGGCTCCAGATTGTTGAGCGTTGTTTTATCAGATTCATTCTTTCAGCTCGAGCCTCAATACTCTTTAGCTCAGAGCTAGTAATTACGATTGTTGCAAGCTCATCATCTTTGATGATGGTTACATAGTAATAAGTAAATATGTTAGAAACTGGAGTAAGTTTTGCAATCATTTTCTTTTGTGTTGATATGATATTTTTTTGGAGCTGGTCTTTTCACGTTTAAAACGTTCCTTCTCAGATTTGCTCATTTCTCCAACTGTTTTAGGAGTCTCAGAGCTAACTCTTTTGGTAGGACGACAAGCCGGATAGCCTCTCTTCTTCTTCTCAGCAAGAGAGCGTCCACAAGGCTTACCTGTTTTTACATCAATCCAATTCTCTTGAAACCAACGACCAAGACCACCCCGAGCCATATCAATCTCCTTTTACTGTACGATAACCACCGCCACGTTTTTTATACTCCTTGACGAGCCAAGCGTTAGCATAAACAGAAGGATAAACATCAAACTTCTTCTTTGCTTCAGCTTTTACTCGAGCATAAAGCTCTTTATCAGTTGGAACATTTTTACTCATTACATACGACCAGCAAAAAACTTATCCATCTCGTCAGAGCTTGGCATTGATTCTTCTTGCATCTCTTCTTCTTCTGTTTCTTCATCAAACTCAGGAGGAGGATTCTGCAAAAACTTTTTAAACTCTCTATCTTGAGCAAGCTTTGTAATTTTACCGGCTAAGAGCATAATACTTCTATCATCAGTTATATCCTCAAGCTCAAAATCCATCTCTTCATCCAAGTCTCCAGAATCAACCGCATAATTTACAGCAGCTTGAAACATTCCAATCACACGGACAAAGTCGTTAGGAAATACCTGTATATCTTCCTCAAACATAGGATAATCAGGAGACTGCTCAAACAAGGGAAGCAATCTATTTGCTGCAGTAACCAGGTTATTGAGAGCCTTTTTTGAAAACTTACCTCGAGGAGCAAGCTGGTTGTACATATCCTCGTCAACCTCCTCAGCTTTACCAATCTCAATAGACAAGTCAAGCTCTTGAGGATCTCCACTCATACCGAGCATTTTCATTTCTTCTTTATTCATAGCCATAACAGCCTCCTAAATTTTATCACTCCAAAGAGTATCAGTTTTTCCAGATTGTATATCGTGAGTAGGAGCGAGCTCAACAGCAGCCTCTTGCTTACTCTTTCCTTCTTTAATAGCATTATTATATCTTGCAATATATTGATCTTGCTCAGAAATTCTATCTTTTATCTTTTGGGTTTTATCTTCCCAAAAATGAGGAGTTAAATCAGCCTCACAAACAAAACCTCTCTTCTCCATTATTTTATTTTCTTCTCGAGGAGAGGAGACATGCTTACCAAGAGCTTTAGAGTAATAGCCTTCTACTCCATATCTATGAGTTTTACTGGTTGAGTCGAGATTCGGTACTGATAGCTTTGCTCTCCAATTTACATCAGAACAATTATCACAAGTATTCTTTTCCTGATTCATCAAGAGCTCTCTTTCATGCAAAGAATAAAACTCAAAAAAAAGCTCTTCCTGGTAATGATTGCAAGTTTTACATTGAAAATCATATATCGGCATTATTTACCCCCGAGAAGAGATTGAGCCAGCTGCTCAGCCGGAAGCTCACCGGATGCACCTATATCTCTTTGTTCTTCTGGTGGTGTTGTTGGTTGTATTGGAGCCTCTTTTTGTACTTCTTCTTCTAGGAAGTTTCGAGGCAAATCATATAATCGAATAATCTCCTCTTTTACCTTGCTCATTGGAACACCTAGCCCCTGGAGAATCGGAAGCAGCTGCACAAGATTGTTTTTCTTGATTGCTTCAGAGAGAGGAGTGCTCGACTGGTCAAGAGCTACAATTTTAAACTTTGCATCCAGGTCTTTTGCTGTAATAATTTTTGGAACACCATTGACCTCGATTGTAGCAATCTCGTTCTCCTCAGCAAGAAGAGCAATCATCCTGAGATATACGAGAGCAATCTGCTCAATAGCACCATCTCTCTCTCTTGCGAGCTTACCAATCTCAGAAGCAGAATACTGAGCAAGAGCTGTAATTTCTGTTGCTGTGGCCTTTGTTGCTTCTCCTCTGGAGAAAGGAGCTAGAATCGAGCCTCGATTTATATCTTGCTCGATATAGTTTTGATACCGGTCGAAGTTGGTTGAGATAGGCTCGACACCAACCGAAGCAATCAAACCAGCAAGGCTCTCCTCATCAACGGCAATCATAGCACCATCAACACCAGAAGTAATCTTTGCAAGAGCTTCCTCATCAAATGAGCCTTCTTTGTACAAGTATTGCCTTGAGTCTCTTCTTACTGCATTTGCCCAGTAGGTTCTCAATATATTCTTCTCATAAAACTGGTCATACACTCGAGCAACAGCACTCAAGCCACTCATAGGTTTTTCAGGCTTGCGAGAATAATACAGAGGCACAATTGGAGAAAGAGGTTGATCATCATACGTACGGAGAGGAATCTGCTCTCTCAATAAGAGCTTTTCACCTTGAGCATAGTTATGAGACCAGAAATACACCTGGTCATAAGCAAAATCATACAGCTCAACAATCTTGATATAGAGATAATCATCAGGTAAATCTTGAATCTTTCCAGAGTATTTTTTATCTGTTGCTTTAAAATAATCTTCTTTTGGAATCGGGTTAAACTTCTTATTACCAAACCTCTCTCGAGCTTCAGGAAGAGAAAGATAATACACGTGACCAGCAAACCGCTGAGAGCTCCAGCTGCTAGCATCCATATCAACTATCACCTCCCAACAAGGAAGAGCTCGTATTGAAACACGCTCAAGCAAGTCGTCAGATTGCTGAGGAGAAAACTTAAAGAAGGAGCAAGGATAAATTAAGCCGAGCCTCGAGCCGTTTTCAAGATGCTCTCTTTTGTCGAAGAGGAAACGATTTGCAACCTCTTGAGCAAGCTCAGGAGTACCCTCAATCATAGCAGCATCCTTGCCAACAACGACAGCCGGGTTACGAGAGAACAGAGAAGCAATAAAGCCCTCAACATAAGAGAAGCAATCTGCAGTCTCAACACGAATCATATCAGAGTTAATTGTACTCCAGCTCGAGCTCCAGAACTCATTTTCATACACATCACGATAACGCTTGAGATTTGCTCTCTCTTGTTTCCAGTAGTCCTCATGCTCAGATAGTATCGTTTGAATGAGACGAATTATATCTGTTTCGTTTTGCCTAGCCATCAGTATCTCCTATGTTGAGCAATAGCAGCTCCAGTCTGTTGCTTTATACTCTTGCTTCTTCTTGTTTTCAACCATCCAGGTAAAAAACTATCTGTTTTCAATCTTACCTTTTTGAGAGCCAAATTTGCAAGAGCTAAAGCCATCGCATTATCACAATGAGATTTACCATTGTGACCAAACTTAACCAATCCGTTTTCATCTATGATGATAGCTCGTAAATCAGAGACCGTCTCAGAGTCGAGCACGTTGATTCTCTTTGAGCGTATATCTTTGGCTAAATCCTCAAAAATCATAATCTTATTACCTGCATTTGTAGCAAAATCACGTCCTTTCTCATCCTTCCAGATATGAGCATATCCAGCATGACGCAGCTCATTGAGAACGACTAAACCTTGAGTCATAGCCTCGACAAGCACAACAGCCTTATTATATCTGATTGCAGCATTGAGAATATACTCAGCAAAATCTTCAGGTTTTATCGTGTTGCTTCGAAACTGGAGGACAACCTGGTTAGTTTTTTTGCTCATAATCACAAAAGCAGATTTATCACGACCAACACCAGCAGCAGAATCAGCACCAAGAGCATACTCGTCATCATCTTGAGGCTCAGCATACGTAACCCACTGTTGACCGTCATACGTTTGCACAATCGTGAGCTCTTGAAAATCAGCATACTCGAGGAGAGTTGAGCCGGTTGTTTGATAAGCCTCCTCAACCGTAGCCGGGTATTCTCGCACAAATTTTGATTTGTTGGTTTGCGCGATTTTTGCACGCCTCCAACATAATTGCTCATCAGTGAGCTCAAATCTTCTCTTCAGCTCCTGCTCTTCTATCGTTGTTTTCCAGTCTCCAGGAGTTGTTTTTTGATATGAGGAATGTTTATACCAAGCAAAGAAGAGAAAACTCCAATCGTGAGGAGAATGTTCTTTATTGAGATACTTACCAATCTCATTATCAAGAGCATCCCCTGGAAAGTTGGCTGTTGATTCGTAAATCAAAGTACCATCATTCACCGCAGAAGTAGCCGCAGCAAGCAGCTCCTCAGGTTCCTTCGCAAAAGCAAACTCAGATATGTGCACCATCTCAGCCGTAAAGGAGCGAGTAGTACCATCAGCACGGGCACTCATTCCAAGGATACGAGCACCAGTCTCAAACTTGAGCTCAAGCTGATTGTTGATTTGCAGCTTGTTGAGAGCCTGTACTTCTCCAGGAAGAGAATTATAATAGGTATGATGCATCCTCATTATTTGTTTCGTAGCGTCGCTCTTGTGAGTAAGGACAACGATTGTAATCGGATGGACGGACGTAAAAGCTTTTGCGAATAGCCAAGCTGAGATACCAGTTGAGGCACCAACTTGACGAGGCTTGAGGATGATAACGCTCTTGCCAGTATTGAGCTGAGCAATAATCTCCTCTTGCTCTTCATTGAGGTTCAGAAAAGCCTTCTTTCCTCCTTTTGTAATAATCGTAAGCTTCTCAATAAACTCATTGAGATGCTTTGAGAGGAAATCAAGAGCATTAAAATCAGGCATTACCAGCGAGCCAATCCTGGAGACTCAGAGAGCTGCTCTCCTCTGTTATCTGCTCATATCTCTCAAGAACGTATTTTGCCGCCTCAACTCGAGCTCTCTCATTCTCTCCACTGGTAAGGACTTGACTCAAACACGCATGAGCATCTCCGATGAGAGTTTGAACTAATGTTTCTGGTGTTGGTTGTGCTGTTGCTATTCTGAGAGTTTGATTCTGAGCTTTTCTTTCCTGGAGAGCTGCTTTGAAATCTTCAGCTTTTAGCCAACGATGCAACGTAACTCTTGTAACTCCAACCAGCTCGGCAACCTCAGTAATTTTGCTACCTCGAGCAAGCATCTTGAGAGCCTTCTCTTGTTTCTTTGATAACATTACTCCTCACTCCTCTTGTAACATCAGTAACAACACTGTAACATAAAAAAAGAGCTGCTTAATAAAAAACAGCTCTACGGTGTTGGCTCAAACTACCATATCACACATGTAACATTGAGCTCACAACTTGTCACCTCTTTTATAATCATTCTCAACAATGATACGAGCGTTCTCTTCCCAGGGTTTTTTATTCAACTCAGAAAGAACTCTACAGATAAAAACTAAATTTGATACTTTTGGCTCATGTTTATCCTTACAATAGTAATAAAACAAACCGGTATCAATACCAACTCGTTTAGTAAACCAAGCAACGTCTTTATTATAATTTGCGAGCGTATCTCTAACATATTGCCAACCAGCTCGATAACGCTTTTGCGGTAAAATCATCTCTCCTCCAACATCATAAAAACCTCAATCCAGAGCTTTTCAGGAGCATCTTGAGTCTCAGAGCAGATAACTGAGATGATACGATGAGCAGTCTTGAGAGAAGGGCAAGTATCTCTTTTGTAGTAGTTGATAACAGAATGAGAGATACCAGCTTGAGCAGCAAGCCAAGTTTTAGTTAACCTATTTTTTTCGAGATGATTCTCTAACCACATACCAAAATTCATTTTTCCTCCAGGATAGAATAGAATTGCAGTAAAAGATAATCCTTTCTTAATTTATTTACAAGTTTTTTTATAAAAGTTAGTAAAAATACTTGTATATATTGCAAAAGTGCGATATAATATAAGTATCCAAGGAGGGAAAAATGGAAAACTTAACACCTGTACTAGAACACATTATCAACATTTTTAATACTGATTGCGCTGATGATGCTTACAGACAAAAAGCAGCTGTAAAAATGGAAGAGGTTCGTAATCAAATGATTGCTATCAACAACAACCAAGGTACTATCGTTGCTCGAGCTAGACGAAGCAAGCCTACTTTCGAGGGTAGTGAGTATTGCATTACTATCAGTGACAATCATTTCCATTGCAGCTGTATGGCATTTCAAACCAGTAAGCGCGACGAGTACAATCTCAAAAAACCTTGTAAACACATCATCTTTACCGCTTGCTCTGTTGGTATATACATGGCAAAAGGAGGCAAATAATGATCAAGCTCAGTCTACCAGCTGGTCTCGTACTCGGAGCGAGACCTTACAACATTGTTACAGCTGTATATCATTACGCTATGAGTGATGGTTCTTTTACTGTTGAGCAGTATTCTTCTGAATGGGGTTGGAGCATACTCGAAACGTATACTTTTATTCAAAATAATCTTGCTGCAGATGCAACACAACCAACACTAGAAATAGAATGGCATAACTCTTGCAAATTAAGAATTAATTATAATAACATGTATACTAGTAATTTAATTTCTAGTATTACTAGTGGTGTTGGTATACATGATAATTTAAATTCTAAAAAAGAGAACGGCAAAGTTTTAGAGCTTGATGATACCAGATTTGAAATCGAGCAGACAACAGATGATAAGCTTTGGTTGCATGTGCAGCAATCAGAAGAAGTACAGCAGCTGCTAGAATGTTGGGTAATCCTTCACAAGCAGGCAGGATACTCAACCAACACATTAACCGCCAGAGACCTCTCAGCAGCCTCCTCAGCTATTTACGATGGTAATGCAGATAAAGCTCTTGCTGTATTTGAATGGTTATTCACTTCTGATCACTATCGAGCCAAGTATTTACGAGATAACACAATGATAAGACCAGCCGTTGTTATTTCCCGCTCCAAAATAGGCTCAAATTACGCTTTAACACAAGATAGCAGTCTCAATACTGCTCCAAATAATAACAACACAAAAAAAGATACTTCTTGCTCTTTTGACGATAGCATGTTCGACGAGCAAGGAAACTACATAGGAGAATAGCATGGCACATGCATCAATCATCAAAAAGGCAATTACAATGTTTGCCGCCAACTACAATAAAAACGACGCTTGGATAGATCGTACTCTTCCAATTTGGGAGCGAGCTCTTGAAAACTGCAAAGACAAAATCGTACTTGATGCAGTTGACGAAATAATGTTCTCTCCTTCTGGTTACGGTACTCCAAAGATCGGAGACGTGCTTGAAGCTGCAAAACGTCTCGGAGGCATCCAAGCCGAGAAGATTCATAAATCTCGTAACTGGTGCGACGATTGCCGCTATCACGAAGGAGTCAGAATAACCGTTGCAAGATACTACAGAATAGATCAAAACAATAAATCAGTATCATCGGAACGAGTCGCCAGCTGCACATGCAAAGATGCTCTTGAGGTGCATAAGGGCTTAATGACGTATCTTGAACGACTGGAGAAACTCAAAGCAGATTCAAGAATCAAATTGCACGCATATCTTTACACCTACCAAGGCAAAAACGGTTTTACATGGGAAGAAAAAGATCCTGTTGGATATGCTGAGCACTGTAAAAGAATCGACGAACAAAGAAAAAACGGAAAACAAATTCAAACCTTTACAAAATACATGGAGAAATAATGAAAGCTTTTGGTACATGGCTCAAAAATGAGCTGAAAAAGAATGAAATCTCAATCGAAACACTTGCAAGAAGCCTAGGAGTAAACCGATCAACTGTTCATCGTTGGCTTAAAGGAGAAACAACACCTAACGTATTACAATGGAACGGAATCGCCTATTTCCTCAGCCTTGAAACCAACACCAGACTTGAGAACGTACTGGTTGACATGTCCTTTGCAATAATGATTCTGGAGTAGTTATGAAAATCAATAAAGATATATTTTTGTCCTGTATTGCTGGTCTTGCTCTTTATTTTACATTGAGAGCCGCCATTTATATCGGTTGCGCAATCTGCTTACTTTTGGAGATACAATGAAATACTTAATCATAGACACTGAAACTTCCGGACTCAATCCAGCAGTACATGAGCTTCTCTCTTTTGGGGCTATCGTAGTTATAAATCAATCAATCGTCGAAACCATAGAAATCAAAATCAAACCTCAGCATCTTGAAAACGCTGATCCTGATGCTCTGATAATCAACGGTTACAATGAAAGAACCTGGAGACAAGCTATGCTCCAGGAACAAGCTGTATATCGCATACAAAACTTTCTTTACAGGCATCAAGATGCTATCACCGTAGGTCACAACTTTAGCTTTGATAAAAAGTTTATTCAAGCACTCGCCCATAAACAATCTCAGCTCTTGCCTATACCCTATCCCTATCTTGATACAATGGATATAGCTCGTACCATCCTAGCCCCTTACGGACTCCAATCAATGAAACTCGAGGAGATATGCAAATTCCTTGGATGGAAAAGACGAAAAGCTCATTCAGCTCTCTCAGATTGCGAAGATTGTTACAAGATCCTTCTCAACATGTCGCCTCCTTCCTGGAGATTTATGTTGAGACTCAAAACAATGAGCAAAATAAGACAGCTCAAAGAGCTTCTCTAAACACAAAAAAAAACAATGAGAATGAGCTGGAAGCAAGTACACCCTTCCAGCTCATTCTCTCATTATCATTTTTCGTCTAAATCTTCCAATATTTCTATTCCTAATTGCAATAAATCAGCACCAAGCTCTCTCAGCTCTTCCTTGCTGAATCCATCACGACCAAACTTAATCGCT
>Ga0070751_1001909_pt1 | contig 12000 bp, 16 predicted proteins | sample VirMetDEL_Aug_28_FD_78514 | JGI IMG/M metagenome (GOLD analysis project Ga0070751, IMG submission 78514) | Aqueous microbial communities from the Delaware River and Bay under freshwater to marine salinity gradient to study organic matter... | ecosystem: Environmental > Aquatic > Marine > Coastal...
ATTGGTATGTTCTTCGGTCCTCAGAGCGTGGGCGTCGGTATCGGCGGCAACAACGCTCAGGTGCTGTTGAACAACAATGACGACTTCAGCCGTTTCATCATGATGATTTGGAGCCTGTACGCAGGTTTCGAACTTCTGAACGCTGATTTCGCCACCGTGGCTTACTCCTTTAACGCTTGAGGAGGTAACTAACGATGGCAATCAACTCTAACCAGCTCCAAGTTGCCAAGATTTATCCTGGTAACTACACCAACGTTCTTCGTTACTGGCACGAAGAGAAGTCCATTCCCAACATCAGTGAGAATGGCACCGCTGAAACTCTGACCAACCAGCCTGTCGGCGGTCCGGTCGGTGTTGTGTTCCGTCCCGGCTGGATTGCTCAGCAGGCTATCGGTTACGTTGACCTGTCTTATCAGGCCAACGGTTCCGTTAACCAGCTTGAGTACTACACTCAGCCTTACGGCTCTGGTCTGAATGGCTCTAACCAAGCCTTCAGCACCGCCAACGTGGTCATCCCCTCCCCGGATTATCACAAGGATGTCCGCACCGACATCGCAGACGGTATCAAAGTGCCTGCTGGCGCTTACGTGTATCGTGCTTCTCTGCGTGTCGACGGCGGCGATGTGATCAGCAGCGGCGTGGGCGGCGGCAGCGCCACTCCTCAGCTCTCGCTGGTTCCCGCTCTGAGCGAAGGCATCCGCGCCGACGGCACCGTGGTGTCCGGCCAATTCGCTGTGTCGGTTACCGGTGCTAGCAGCCGCATTGAGAACGGCAGCACTGCTTCGGTGAACATCATCGACTCCAGCAAGCTGTCTGCTCTGAGTGCAGAAACCACCTGGAAACTGTCCGCTACCCGCAACCTGGGCGGTGTGGCTGCTTCCGGTCTGGCTCTGGCTTCCGGCACCTTCGATCCTCGCGCTCAAGCTGGCAAGCTGTCCGGTAAGGACAAAGCTCTTGCCATCTGCGAACTGTGCTGGATCGTGCCCGACGCTCCTCCGAAGCGCGACGATGTCGTGCTGCAGCCTGGCGGCGTGGTGGAATCCACCATCTATACAAGTACCATCCCGCAGTAATTTCTCTGTGCATCATTAGATCCCCTCCACATGGAGGGGATTTTTTTTTATATATGTGTCCAAGTTTTTCTTAATACAATTTGACAGCACGTAGCTCTAGATATTTTATACTTATTAGCTAATTCGTCGTATGTCGCTCCTTTTTCTCTATCTTCTCTTAAACTTAACACTTTTTCTTCCGTCATTATTACATTTTTATTTTTTTCTCCCTGAAGACTAGGTTTTTTGTATGGCTTTTTATTTGATGCTTGCTCTGATGTAGTCGCCCATCGACAGTTACTTGGTTCATAATTACCTTCTGGATTTACGCGATCTAATTGATGTTCGGGAGTAGGTTTTTCTCCCATATCCTCTATAAAGGCTATAAATCCCGGAGCCCAACCCTTAGTTGTTCCTTTTTTATTTCTTTTTGACCATCGTTCGCACACAGTTATTCCTTTTGATCCGTACCATTCTAAATATGCTTTATTATTTTTACCAAAGCATCTGTTTAGCATTCCTTTCCAAGTGCTAAATAAAGGGTGCTTTGTTTGAGGATCCCAGGTCACAGGAAGACTTTGCAACGTGTGTACTGTAACACGCGCTGGTCTCCTCCTGATATACTCAGGTTTGCATGGGAAAGACCCCTCCTTCGGGAGGGGTTTTTTATTGTCAGAACATCTGCTGCATCATTCCGGAAGTCGGCATCGGTGTTTGGATGCGACGCAGACGTTCGCGAGCTTCTTGCATGAGGCGCTCTTTTTCTTCGTCTATTTTTCCTTCTACGATTTGTTCCACAAGCTGTTCGGTGTACATGCTCGGGTTCATGGTTCTGGCGCGAGCATTTAAATTTTTTACAATTTCGTTCTCGCTCAGACCACGCTGGCCCAAGGCACGCAAAAGTCCGGGATCCGTGGCCAGCTGAGTTAGCTGGGGAATGGTCTCAGCACCCCCCAGCAAAAGAGAACTTCCAATTTCCGCTGCTGTATTCAGCGCCGCAGCTTTCTCTTTTTTCGGAGACTTTTTCTCTGACATCATCATTTCTACTGGAAGACCTATACCGATATCAGGCGCTACCGCATATACTTTTTGCAGGATGCCACGTATGCCTGGTGCTTGCTGAGCAAATCTGAATAAGTTGAGAGGGTTCGGCATCGTCAGGGTACTTTTTTACATTCTAACTTTGTCCTATACTGCGCGAAAGTCGTATCTCTATGATGACTGCCACCGTGACTGAACAGGACGTTACTTTTACTCCTAGCGGAGTTAAGGTCGATATTTTAAGTACTCACGATGACGGTGAGTATTTTATGGTGCGCTCAAAAACAACAGGTAAAGTTTTCTTCGCTCATAAAAATCAAATCGATCAGAAAGCTGCTGAAGCTAAAGATTCCAACGGGCAGGCAAAACCCGTTAAGGCTCGCCGGGGTCGGCAAGTTGTGAAACCCCAAGTGCCCGCACCTAATCGCTTTAACCTGAATGCCGCCACTCCCGAGCTTCTGACTCAGGTTCTTCCTGGCGTGGGGCTGAAAACTGCCAACGAGATCATCGAGTTACGGATGTCTCTTCCTGGCGAGCGTTTCACCAAACTTGAGCAGCTTCGCCAAATTAAGCATATTAATTGGGACGAAATCCTCAGCGACTCGATCTACGTTGAATGAGTACAGACTCAAATAAATAAGGATTACAATAGAGATATTGTAGGCGTCGGTAGTTGTGGCTCAATTTACGCAACAGGAGCTGGAGCAGCTACAAAGTTATCTTGCACAGCAAGGTGTTGTATTTCAGCCGGATACTACTGACGCCACTAAAAGAGAAGTAATATATTCAGCTGTCAACCAGCTAACACGTAATCCCGCTCAAGTTTTTGGGCACCGTCTTGATGATTTTAACTTTAGTCGTGTTACATATCACTTAGGGTATAATATAGCTACTGTACCTGCCGGTGATTACGCCAGATTACTTGAAGCGTGTAATAGCATACCAAGTGAATTTTATTACGATAAAATTATACAGCAGATTGAGCGTTGTGAGGAAGCTGAGCGTCTTACTGAATTAGCCGCTGGTCGGGCTACAAACCGCCAGGAAACCATCCTCGGCGATGTCAACCGCTCTATCAACATTCAAGATAAGACTGAAGTCGCTAAAGTCTGGCGGCAAAACTACCTGTATGAAACAGGTCGTCTTGCTGAAATGCTCTACGTAGCTAACTACAAAGACCCCGTGGCATCGCGCTATCGTTTCGAACGTAGTGGCGCGGAGTTTGTTCAAGCTATACCTGGCCCACCTGATGTGTCTCGTGCCGATCGACTATATTTCTTTGCTGATTGGCGCTAATATGTACTCAGGTTAGGAATCTGGGATGTCTTACAGTTCATACGAGAAAGCCGTTAGAGCCTTAGTCGAAGGCGGCCTTCGGATGATCAATAACATGATCCCGGATGTTCCTGCTTCTGCTACTCGCCGCAGTGCTGTTCAAATTTCACCGGCTCAAGGTGGCGGTACGCAACTTCGTCTTCCTTTAACTCAGCCTGGAAGAGGCGCTCAGACATACTCCCCTGCTAAATCCAGCACCCCTCAAGCGGCTGCGGAAATTCAAAGCAGTCGGCGTGCTCTGCCTGCCGAAAGTTCTGCGCAGCGCAACGAAGCACTTCTGCGGCAAGCACAGGAATCTGGCCTCGTGGTTACGCCCCGTGGAGGTGTCAGGACCGGCCCCGGTACTCCGGAGTTCGCAGAGTACGTGTTCGATCGTGCTCGCACTCCGCGCACCGTATCTGTTCCTGCCTCTCAAGCACCTGCCGCTGCACAGGCCCCCGTTCCCGCGTGGGCGCGAGCTGAACAGCTTCGCATTTCAGATCCTCAGGTCTATCAAGCTGTCCGAGGCATCGCCGAAAGCACCGCTCGCGAGCGTGGTGTCCGAGCCGAAGATGTTATGGAGGCTCTTTTGAGCCCCGAAGGAACCCAATCTAATTTACTTCGTACTCTGAGTGCACCTAGTGAAATCGTCCCTTCGGCAGGTGGTCGAATGGGTGTTCCAGGAGCAGGCGGTGTTTCTACTGGGGCTCCTGGGGGCGGTTTGACTCAGACCGGCGGTCGTCAAATGACTAGCCAAGAAGTTGTTCCTGCAAGGGTTTATGAAGTATCTGCCCGGCAGCAGACTCTTCCCGAGGCGGATCCTTTCAAACTTTTAAACGAGCTGGGCGGAGTCCGTACGATTGACCTTCGGCAAGCCTTGGCCACGCCCGACTTTGTTCGTGCTATGGGTTCTCAGCTCGGTGAGCTGGCCAGCAGCCCTGTTATCAATCAAGTTGCGGAGGCGGGCGAAACCGCCGGCCGCCGTATTCCCTTTGGCCCTGTTGTTGGCGGCGGACTCCTCGGCGGTTTAGGTCTGGGCGCTTATCTATCTAGTCAACAAACTCAAGCTCCCGGTACGACTCAACTCGGCACTCCTACTGCGACTATTCAAGCCGGTGAAAATTTACCCGCCGTAACTGGCGAACCTTTGACTGCTCCTGCGCAACCTCTTCCCGGTTCGACTAACGCGATTCCCGGAACAGTTAATCCCAGTTCTTTAACTGCTCCTGCAGCTCCTACGGTGCGTCCCGGTCTTTCAACTGCTCCTGGTCCTACCGCACCGGTCAGCAGCTCTATGGGCGCCGGCCCCGTGGTACAGCAACGTAATGACGGTGACTCGAACTACCGTCAAGCTGTTCAGAATGCAGCTCAAGCCCTGCGTCAGGATGCAAGTCAGTACGGTCCTGGGCAAGCCGGTTCCTTCTATGCCGCTCAACAGGCATACGCTAAGGCCCCTGGTCGCGATGCTGAAATAATCAGCGCTTTGCGCGGTATGGGCGCCCCTGGCTCCGTAGGCATTGAAAGTGACGCGGCTTTTGAAAGCTGGGCAAAGGCTAATCCTGAAATGGCTTATCAGTTGCAGCTTCGGATGCAGCGTCGGGGTCCCAGCCAGCAAATGCCTGTAGCACAAGGAGCTCAGGTCGGCACCACGCTCGGAACAAACTTCCAGAACAATGCCATGGGCCAATCGCGTGCCGCCGCAGAAAATGCGGTGATGGGTACTCAAGGCGCTGCTGACATGGCGGATGCGCTGCGCCCCCAATCCTACGCCACGCTGCAGGCGCCCCGTAGCGCTATGTACGCAGGGTACTAATTCTCCATTGAGTCTCCCCGCACAAGCAACCTTGAGTCATGTCCAACTCCTCTTTTCTTACGGCCGCTAATTTAGGCGGGCCTTATTTTCAGGAGTACGTCGGGGGATTTACTCCCGATACCGATACTTCGTTTGGTATCGATCAACTAGGGGCAGCTTTCGAAGGACCTTCTTCTGTTGCTATGGGTACCAGCCCTGCCAAGCCCGGTTTTGGTAGTCCTTTTGCTGATGCTTTGATTGGCGGGACGGCCCTTATTGAAGGTGTCGGTAATTTAATTCGCGGTATTCGCGGCATGGATCCGGTTCCTGGCATGGCCGGATCTATGATGCAACAGTACGCTGCCCAACAACGAGACGAAAATCGTCTTAAAAAGGTTTTAGAGAGTTTGTATCCTAAGGAAACTCAAAGTGCCTTGACCGCTGCTACGGTCCCGGCTGTCCTTAAAACCGATAACCCGATCGGCAATTTCGGCGGGTCTAGTTACGGGTCTAGTTACGGGTCTTACTCGTAAGCACAATTTAGCACGGAGTACTACCGTTGGCCTCGACTTCCACGAACAAACAGCCTTGCCTCGTAGACCGTCCGTTCCTACGGGGCGCACGAATTACTTCTGCGACCACTACTTGCGACCCTACCAATCCAAGTCTGACTGATCTGATTCAGTTAGTCCGCGTGGGCGATCTGCCTTCAGAAGACGGGGCGCTGGTCGAAGACATTACGATTGTCAGCAACGAAGATTATCCGGACGACAGCGGCGTACGTACTGCTGATATTGGCATTTACGTTTATATGCCCAATCAATCTGCGCCTTCTACTTCAGCAGCTTTGATGGTCGGTCGCTTTGAAGTTGGTCTTAGCGGCTCTACGTTTGGATACCCTCTAGGTGTTCAACTTCCTGCTGTGATGGCTCCTGTGCCTCGCACCGGTGATACCAACCTTATTGCCCCGGTTCAGTTAGGTAAAAACGAAGGTCTTTATCTCGAAAAGGGCTACATTCTCTGCGCCGGTTATATCGGCATTGGCCCTGCAGGTGCTTCCGGCGTGGCCGCTTCTGGTGGTCTTAGCGCCTCCGGTATTACTATTCTGGCGCAAGGCGGATTCTATTGATTCCCTATGAGTCGCCGAAAAGGATCCGATAATTTTGGGTTCCGTTCTTTCGGGGCTAGCGGAAAAATAAACAAGGTGCCGGATGTAGTTGGCACCGACAACCCTGCGGCATTAGGGCGTCCTGTTCCTTTTCATCGGAGATTTCGCCCTGCTGTCGGCACGAAAGATTTTAGTGTTCTGAGTGATTACGATTACGCCTCTTTGTGGAGCCGATGGCGCCGTGGGTACGAGTTGTCTATGTACGCGCAACAAGCGTACGGCGGCCTTACTTACAGTTTTAAATATTTTGTTTCAGGAGATCCGGGTTTAGGTATTTACCTTCCCGGCATAGCTTTTATGTATCCGACTACTCGATCGGATATGAAAATGTGGATGGTTGGAGTCCGACCACGTGATTCTTTTAACTTCAGAGACTTTGGATATTCCGTCAGCTCGGTAAGCGATTATGACGAAGATACATACGCTGTTATTTTGAGCGCTAACTTTGGCGCTCCCGTATCGTTTTTTACTGGAGAAGTTTTATCCAATCGTTTTGATTCTTCTGGGACGGAAAAACAGTTCGGATTTAATAATTACACGGTAACCGCCGTGGGATTCAACGGAACTCCTTTAACTCCGTCATATGCACCTATTTTCAATACTTTATTTTTATCAAAAGCTCAGGATAAAAGCTGGAGCGTCGTAGATGCTAATACTCTGGCAGTTCCTGCGACAGGTCCTCCCAACGTTGGCGAATTTATGACCACGGAAATGCGTGCTCAGTGCACGTGCCCAGACTTTCTAGGTCGTGAAGGGTTCGATCTTTACAGCACGTCGCTAAAACGTCGGTATCCTTATACCGGTGTTTTTAACATGGTGCCTGGACAATATGACGCAGGTCCCGATCAAACTCCTCGTGTCTCTCCGAGCATAGATAATCCGGGTTATGCGCGTGATTTTGGCTTTATTTACCTAAACGAAATTTATAACATACCTAACTACACTCAACAAGTTTATTCTGATCCTAATTTGTTTTATTACCAACCTCGTTGGTGTAAACACATATACGCCTCTATGTGGGATCTAGAAAAACGTTTTAATCAAAATAACATGGCGTCGCCCTGGTTGCCGCAACCTAACGACGAACCCATGAACGAATGGTATAGAGAAAAGTTCGAAGTAGATCTTAAAAAGCAATTATCTTTCTATAAACGCGAACGCGATCTCGTGTGGTGGCAGCGTTATTCTCCAACTCAAGATGATATGCCTACTCATATGATGTATCCAGATATGTATAATATGATGTCTAAAACATTAAACGCCGGGGATCTTAATAGCTTTGCTACGTTGCAGGCTGATAACTTCGAGATGTTTACGGTAGATCAGTTCGATCCATTTGCGCCGATCGATTACGACAACTTGAATTCTTATGACGGAGGAACTTATACCAATGGTGATCCGGTCTCACCGCCTGTTAATACCTTGGACGGGGGAACGTATACTAACGGTGATCTTGTTCCCTCCGCTGCTACTCCTATCAACGGAGGTGTGTACGACTAATGACTTCCACTCCTGTAAATCTTTTAAGTTTACGCTCCAATCAAAACTCTGATCGACCCAAGCCGGCTACCTTACAGCTCGGTCAGCTAGCCGTTAATTACGGCTCAGCCGATGGAGGTGTCTATTACGAAGATACCGGCGGAAATATACGAAAAGTAGGTCCGAATCATTACGGTGCCACAGCTCCAAACTCGACACCGGCTGGTCAAACAGGAAATTCCGTGGGCGAGACGTGGGTAGACAGCAGTGCCGTTACTTATTATTTAAAAGTTTGGACGGGCTCTACTTGGCAAATTATTGGCTCTGCCTTTGCGGATACAGCTACTACTGCTAATACCGCAACGTTTGCCTCGTCCGCTGCGTCTGCAGTTATTGCCTCTGGAAGCTTAGTTGCTAATTCTTCATTAATTGCTTCGGGGTGTGTTGAAGCTTCAGGCGTGCCTATAACAACGGGTTTGCCAGCCAGTTCGCCGGAAGGAACTGTGATGTATCAGGCTGCAGCTCCTTCTGGTCTGTATATTTATGTCGGCGGAGCGTGGGTTCAGGTTTAATCCCTGAGGGTGCTCTTGATAAACCACGCGGACTTGAAGGAGTCTTCAACTAACTGTGCCGCGTAGTTTTCTACATCAGGCGCTTGAACGGTGCGGGCAAGCTCTCCGAGCTCTTTAGCCTGCATCCCAAAATCTTCGATGTTGTTCAAGTAAGTGATCAACATGCTGCGGGTGTCGTAGGACTTGCAGTGCTTCATTCCTTTATAAGCACCTAAAAGTCCTTTTTGACACATAGGCATCAGAGTATCCATGGTACGCACGAACTCACTGATTTTATCGAAGTGAGCGATGTGCGTTTCGTACTCTTTCTTCAAAAACTTGTGCAAAGGTAGAAACAGAGGCCCTTCTACGTTCAGATGCACTAAGTGCGACTGTACGTACAGTTGATGAGAATATGAAGCCAGAGCCACCATATTCAAGAGAAGATCTTGAAGCTGGGGCTCTGGCTCGACCGAGACGACACGCTCCTCAATCTCCGTGGGGACTAAGTCGGAGACGGGAGTCGATGTAAAAGTCTCGGTGTACGTCATCGTTTAAGTCAAGCAGCGATTGCTGCGTTGTCTACTTCATCGTTTTCCACTGTAGCCGAAGAAGCTACGTTGTTCAGGTAGTTTTGGAGTGCGTCTTTGTTGACTCGGTACAGGGACTTAGCGCCAGTGGGCTGGAGGTTCACGTAGATATCGCGAGGCCAGCCACCGGGGTTGTTGGATTCGGTCAGTGCGATGCGCTTACGGACAAAACCGCTGGAGCAGTTCAGGAATTCTGCAGTCTCAGCGATCGTCAGGAGAGTCTTGCCTTCAAACATCTGCCGTGTGTATCAGGGTTGGCTAAGTAAGCATAACTAGGTTCTTGCGCTTTGTAAAGGCGGACTCCCGATTTACGGAATTTTTTTATTTTGTTCATGGTGCGTATGTATTTATATGAAACGTATCATATTAATCGGGTGTATGATGGAACGAGAGTTAGACTCCCCGCAATGAACGGATCTGACGACAGGATGCAAAACCTGCGCTGCGGCTTGACACTCGAAGACGAATTCGTTCTTACGCGAATACGCACAAAAGCTAAAGCTATAACTAATCGTAGTGACCGAGATCAGTTCTTTTGGGTAATGATTTTAAAATTAATGTGTAAAGAACGTGCTTATAAAACAGTCATGCAACAAATTGGAGTTAACGTAGACACAAACATTCAGTTGTTCGACCTCTCTGAAGATTCGGTAGACTGATTAAATAGACTGTACGCAGATGGCTGTAGATAACCCGCTGACACGGCAGTGGCTTGATCTCATCGCGTACGCGGAAGGTACTGACCCTAGTCGTAGTGGACAAGGGTACCGCACTTTATTTGGCGGCGGACAAATACAAAGCTTAGAAAGACACCCAGATACAGTAATCAGAACTAAAAGTTTCCCGCGTGGCAGCGCTGCGGCCGGAAGGTATCAGTTCATGCCCCGCACTTGGGGCGCCGCTGCCAAAGCTCTAGGTATAAATAAATTCGGAGAACAAGAACAAGACTTAGCGGCTATTTATCTCATGAAACAACGTGGGGTAGATCCAACTAGGGATCCTGTTACAGCCGAAAATATTGCAAAGCTCGCACCGGAATGGGCTAGCTTGCCGACTTTACAAGGTAAAAGTTTTTATGGACAGCCTGTAAAATCGCTGAATGATCTGTACGGATTTTTACAACGTCCTGGAGGCGGAGTCCCGTATCAAGTAAATCAAGGCGTCGGTACTCCTTCAGTAAATCTGCCTAGATATGATTTTCAAGGCGCTTTAAAAGACATTGTGTCTCAGTACGCTTTGTCCGGCGGTGGTCAGTCGCAACCTGGAAACCCTAAAGCTGCTCAGGTTTATTTACAGGCAGCTGAAGCTATTAAAGCAGATCCAGATAAATACGGTGACGAAGGATTAGCTCTAGCCGAACAGTATCAGTATAAAGCAAATGAGGCTATGTTTTTAGGTGGCTCGGCATCGGATAACGATCCGACCAAATTGGTCATGAACATCCTGGGCGCCAAGGCTGCTCAGAAGTCGTACGACCAGAGTCAGGCTTCTAAAGAAGCATCTATAAACTCGCAATTAGCTGCTTCTTTTCCTTCAACAGTTTCTACGATCGATCCAAACGCATCGTTTATTTCCACTGTTGATTTAGGTAAAGCGTTACAGCGTAAGTTTGGTCAGGCCGGATTGCGCATCGGAGAAAATCCGGCTTTTGGCCGCGTGGGTAAGCACAGTCCCGGATCCCTGCATTACCAAGGAAGAGCGTTAGATATAACTGATTGGGGTAGCGGCGACTGGAAAGCTAGAACTATTAATTTGGGCGAACAACTTCGTAGAGCGTTACCTAATGCTCAGATATTTCACCCTGGTTATGATCCTGTAGGAGGGCACCATGAGCATATACATCTAGGCTTGCCGGAAGGGAGGATCCCAGTAACGCCGGAACTACTCAATATTTTGGGCTAACTGATATACTTAACGTAGGGTTTTTAGTGTTATGGGTCGTCAACAACCTTCTCCAGGTGATATCGCATCCGCACAAATGGCAGTGCAGAGCGCTGCTACAAAAGATGCGGTCAGAGCAGCAAAAGATTTAACTAAAGATCTTCAACAGAGAGGTAAGAAGTATCGGAATTTGGCTGAAGACGTCAGGGGAGATATTGTTGGTTACTTAGGCGAAGAACAGGACCCAGCCTCTTACTACAGCCGTATCACTAGCAATTTCGGCGACATGCCGAGTATGCCTCAACAAATTCAAACTTATCAAGGGCAATTAAATCAAGGAGATTATCCCGTTTTAGGTAGCCCGTCTCATCAACGATTCGAGGATACTTTAGTACGAAGTGGCAATGTGTATGACGATTACATTAAACGCGGGCTAAATGAAATTCAGCCTCGTTTTGCCGCTATTGCTAAAGATCCTGCATTCAATCTTCAATACGATCCTCGTGCGATGCAGATGGCACAAGGTAATATTAATGAAGGACAAGTTAAGCGTCTAACGACGTATAATGTCTGATCAAATACCTCAGGGTAAACACGAGCGAAAGGTAGCTTTCCATGCGGAAGCTCCTTTTGCTAAACATGACTACAGATATCGGCAGCGTGGCGACATTCGTATGGCCGGTGCCGTATGGAGTGAAAGTCCTTCGGAACGAGGGCAACGGTTGTCGCGCGAATATTTAAGGAAGAAGATGCGGGGAGTTCCTGTTGGACTGGGATTCGGTGAGAACGATAATTTTGGACCAGATAACACCTATGACACTAAAGATCCGATTAGATATAAACTCGCCCGAGAATACTAAACAGACCGCTAAATTCTAAAATCCGCTTTTCTGTGTCTTCAGTAGGCGGGAAATAATATAAAAACCCGTATATTTTATTGGTATTAACTTTACTAAAATCTTCGTCGTCGTGCCTTAATTTTGGATGTTCTTTAAGTATGCACATCGGTAAATCTAAACCGATTTTTTGAGCAGAAAGAAGAGCAACATCAGTAGAAGTTAAAAACAACAGTCCTTCTTTAAACTCCCCTAACGTGTATTTACGAAGCATCTCTTCCATCCAAACGCGTTGC
>Ga0070751_1001910_pt1 | contig 12000 bp, 6 predicted proteins | sample VirMetDEL_Aug_28_FD_78514 | JGI IMG/M metagenome (GOLD analysis project Ga0070751, IMG submission 78514) | Aqueous microbial communities from the Delaware River and Bay under freshwater to marine salinity gradient to study organic matter... | ecosystem: Environmental > Aquatic > Marine > Coastal ...
TCGTTCGTGTCCGAAGCTCTTGAAGATGCTGCTAACGATGTTACCGGTATCAACAACGAGTACGGCGAAGAAACCGAGTTCACCAAGTCCTGTGGTCTGATCTTCCAACGTGAAGCTGCTGGCTGCGTGGAAGCAATTGGTCCTCAGGTTCAAGTCACCAGCGGTGATGCTTCCATCATCTACCAGGGTGATGTGATCGTGGGTCGTCTCGCCATGGGTGCTGATTACCTGAACCCCGCTGCTTGCGTGGAACTGTTTGCTGGCGCTGCTTCTGGCGACGCTGCATTCTGATCTTTAATTTGATCAATACTGGGGGAGCTTCGGCTCCCCTTTTTTTTATCTTCTGATAGGTAACTATGCCCTTTCCTACTTATGCTGTGTCCACCGAACTGGATGCTGTTAATCTAATATTAAGCTCTGTGGGACAGGCACCTGTCACCACATTGGATCTACAGAATCCTGAAGTATCCATTGTCCTTAACACCCTCCGGGAAGTTAATAAGCAAGTTCAGTCTGAAGGTTGGATCTTTAATACTGAACGTGAATATAAACTATCTCCTGACAGTTCTACACAAGAAATCCTTTACCCATCCAACATGCTTCAGATTGATACTAACAAAGAGAAGCATCGTGCAGACTATGATGTTGTACGAAGGAATGGGAAATTGTATGATCGTTTAAATCATACTTATACGTTTACTCAAGACATTTACGCAGATATTGTCTGGTATTTTGATTTCACTGATGTACCTCCTGCTATCCAAACTTATATTGTTGCTCGTGCTGCACGGATGAGCGCAATTAAAATGATTGGTGATCAAGAGATTAATAAACTACTTGCCGAACAAGAGATCCAAACCAGAGCAGCCGCTATTGAATACGATTGTAATCAAGGCGATTACTCAATGTTTGGATTTAAAGATGGCAGAGATTACTACAATAGTTATCAACCTTTTCAAGCATTGATGCGATGAGTACTGTTACCCAAAGGATTCCTAATTTCCTTCTTGGCATTTCACAGCAACCTGATAATCGTAAGTTTCCCGGACAACTTACAGATTGTGTAAATGCTTTTCCAGACTACGCTCTGGGTTTACTTAAGCGCCCTGGTGGCAAATTTGTATCTAATTTAACTGGCGCTACTCCTGAAGGTAAATGGTTTTCAATCCTTAGGGACCAACAGGAAAAGTATGTTGCACAGTATGACGATAATACTTTCCGCATTTGGAGTTTGATTGATGGCAGTCCACGTGCGGTTAATATGGGAACAAATACAGGTGTTCCTGGCACCTGTAATATAGCTAATCTTAAAACAGATCTTGCTGCCTATAATGCAGCTGTTGTAGATACCGCTACAAAACTAGATCTTCTTAATGAAGCACAAGCAGATTATTCAGAAATTCTTGCTGGTCAGAATACAACTGAAGAGGAATTGTTTGAAGTTAACTATACCTATCCAGTAGGCTCTGTCGAACAATACTTAGTTTCAGGTATTCTAAAAAAAGCTAACAATGTTTATGTAGTTAAAAACAATAATGCAGTTATATCTGCTACTACTACACTACCAGCTAATTATGCGTTGGGTGATGAAGTAACAGATGAGCACCCTATGTTGGCTGCTGAAGGTAATCGTATTTATGAAGCTATTCTAACTGTAGCTGCTGAAAACACTGCTGGTCAACTGAGTGCTGCTTTGGCAGCGATGAACACTGCTCAAACAAACTACGATAATGCAGTTACAGCAGAAGCAACTGCGTTGTCAAACTATGAAGCAGAAGTAGCTAACTGTGCTATTACAACTATACCTGGCAACGGTTATCTTAATGGGGCCGATCCGGAAGATATTGAAGTACTTACTTTGAATGACTACACTTTTGTACTCAACAAAGCTAAGACTGTCGCCATGTCTGCAACTACTACCACTGCTAAACCACACGAAGCTTTTGTGGTTATTAAAGTAGTTGCAGGTTCAACCGATTATCAAATTGTACTTGATGGTACACTTAGAGCAACTCATAGTTCACCATCTAGCGGGGTAACACCTTATCACATTGCCAATGATCTAGCAAATGATATTAACGGTAACGTATGGGGTGGTAAAACATTTTCAGCTACTGCTGTAGGCGCAGGTCTTTACATTAGTGCAACGGCTGCTTTTGACATTGAAGTTAGAGGTGGCACTCAAGAAGATGCTATGTTTGTCTTTCAAGAAACCTGTGCAACAGTAGCCGATCTTCCAGTTCAATGTCGTAATGGTTATAAAGTTCGTATCGTTAACAGCGCAGATGTTGATGTTGATGATATGTATGTTGAGTTTATAACTGATAGTGGTGGTACATACGGTCCAGGCGTCTGGGAAGAATCGAATGCTCCGGGGATTACTTATGAATTTGATCCTTTAACTATGCCACACCAGTTAGTACGTCAAACTGATGGCTCTTTTACTTTTGGACCAATTACATGGGAAGATCGTACTGTTGGAGATTTGGAAACTAATCCTGATCCAAGTTTTGTTGGAGCACGCATTAATAACCTTTTCTTCTATAGAAACCGTTTAGGGTTCTTGTCTAACGAAGCTGTTGTACTTAGTAGAGCTGGAGATTACTTTAATTTCTGGGCAACTACTGCTTTAACTGTTAGTGACGATGATCCAATTGACATTACGGCTTCTTCCGTTAAACCAGTTAACTTGCGGTATGTTCGTCCAACCAGCGTTGGTCTTGTTTTATTTAGTGATACAGAACAGTTCATTCTAAGTACTGATTCAGATGTTCTGAGTCCAACCACTTCTAAGATTAATGAGCTGTCATCTTATGAGTGTGACCCATCAGTAGAGGCAGTAACACTTGGTACTACTATGGCGTTTGTTTCCAAAACTCCTCTATACACACGTTTGTATGAGTTGTTTGATATTAACACAACGTCACCTCCACAAATGTATGAGCAGACTAAAATTGTACCTGAATTAATTCCAGCTACAATTGATAGCATGATTGCATCTCCTGCTCTTGGAATCATCTCACTTGCAACTTCAAATAGTGATACTGTTTATCAATACCGTTTCTATCAACAAGGTGATAAACGATCAGCGACTACTTGGTATAAATGGACTCTAACTGGTAATTTCTTAGATCAATTTTTTGATGTTAGTACATATTATGCCACCGTTACCGATGGTACAAATGTGTACGTTCAATCCTATGATCTAACTCAAGCTAGTGAAGAGGGTTATTTAACCTTACCAAGTGGTGAAAAGACTGACGTTTGTTTAGATCTTTGGACCATTAATCCCTACAGGGAATATGATCCAGATAGTGCTGGTGATGACATTACTAGAGTTTATCTTCCTTATGATGAAGTTTCTGGTAGCACAATCTCAGTAGTTCTACTTGGTCGGTATATTGGTGCTGGTGATGCCCTTACGAGTGCATCAGTTGGTGCAGTACTATATCCAACGATAGAAGGTACAGCAGGGAATCATTATGTTGATATTACAGGTGATTATCGCGGAAGAGATCTGATTATTGGATACATCTATAATATGGAAGTATCTATGCCTAAGTTCTTTTTGACGCAATCTGACGGGCAAATGTCTTCATCAGATTTTACTTCAGATCTTATTATTCATCGAGTTAAAGTTTCAACTGGTCTCAGTGGTCCAGTAAAATATCAAATCACTATTACTGGTAGGCCAGAATGGAGTAACACGGTTGAAGCGGTATCTCCATATCAATATGATTTGAACAATGTGAACATGTCTTCAGATGCTGTTCATACTGTTCCTATTTATCAGCGTAATGAAAACCTTTCCTTTAAAATTATTGGTGATACACCACTTCCGGTAAGTCTCCTTAGTTTAAATTGGGAAGGTAGATATAACACAGGTTTCTATAGACGCGCCTAATGACTACATCCACCCGTGGTTTCACCTTTAAGCCAGCAACTATTGATGATGTGCCTGAGTTAACAGCCAATATGTTAGCACGAGGTTTGCAAGATTTTGAAAGAGTAGGTCAACATCCTATTCTTTCGCTAGCTTTGTATATTCACTATGATGACTCCTATCTTATCTACGGACCAGATGGGAGTCTTTATGGATCTTACGGTGTGTCTGACGACAACTATGTATGGATCCAAATGACAAACAAAGTAAAAGAAAATCCACGAACAACTGTACGATTTGGTAAAGCTCTTATGGAGCATATTAACCGTCCGTTTTTGTGGACAACTATTGATATTGAAAATACTGCGCTAATTAATTTAGCAAGGTATCTCGGCTTTAAGGTTTTACGGGTGTTCCCTGATGGACCTGACAACACTTACTCTATAGAAATTGTACGATTATGATCGGAGCAATCTTAGGCGGCGCTCAATTTGCATTGGGCGCTGCTAATGCACTATTTGGTCAAGACAACTCTGAAGCTGCTAATCAAGCATTCCAGAATACGTTCCAGAATGCAATGATTCGGTATAACAATCAGAAGACCGAAGACAATTATAAACTGGCTCTTGCCAATGCACGAGATCAGATGGGTCTTAATTATGAAGCCGCTAATCGTGCTTGGATGAGCGAGCAAGTTCGACTAAATGAGATTTATTACAAAGCTGCTTTTCAACATCAAGGTATGATGAAACAGCTGATTGATGCTCAAGGTTCAAACAATGCACGAGAGGTTTACGGTGCTAGTGCTCGTCGTGCTAATCTTGTTTCAACTTTGGGTGAATACGGAAGAACACGTGCTCAAATGACTGAAAGCCTGATCAGTGCTTCTCAGCAGACTATGCGTAACATGAAGACTCTTCAAGCTGATCTTGAAAGTCAACAACGTCAAACTTGGGGTAAGGCAGCAGTTGCACCTACTCTGCAAGCTGAGATTCCTACTTTTGCTGCACCGGCACCTAATCCTATGGCTACGGCATTGAAAATTGGTGGTGCTGCCCTGTCTGCAATTGAAACTGGTTACAAATACACTGCTCCTGGCAAGAGTTTCCTTGGTATTAAAAAACCTGAGCAGACTGCTACGCTTGTTACTCCGCCACCTCCAGAAAAACCTTAATTATGGCTGAACAAATTAAGCGGTTTACAGCCGATGTTGGTTATCAAGGTTCAACGGAACCTGTACGTTTTAATCCAATTACTAATGCAGATCTTTCTAGTCAACTAGAACGGAACAAGCAAGAGGCTTTGCAAAGTCAACAGCGTGTCCTAGACGCAGCAATGCAAGCACGTAGATTGCAAGCTGCAGAGGAAACTAAAACCGTTAAAGCTTTGGCAGAGTTTTCTCCTATCCTTATGGGAGCCTTGGAGACAGGTGCTAGTGCTATGGTTCAAGCAGACATTAACAATGGTCTGCTAAGAGCTGCTGAACTTGTTAATCAAGATGAGATTAATGAGCAAAATAAAAAAGTTCAAGAACTTGCTACTGCAGAACAACTTGGTTTAGATGTTGCTAAACAGGCGCAAGCCGAAGGTGCTCCTCGTCTTGTAGTCGATCAATTTGCTGGTCTCGGTGCTTGGGGACGTTATGCTGGTGCTGTTCAGTATTACGGCTTGGCAGCAAAAGAATGGGGATCCTATTTGTCCTCTCGTCTAAAAGAAGATGAGGCAGCTAAAAAGCCAGATGGGACTCGTTTGATTAATGATGAAGTTGATGCTAGTGCTAGGACAGCTTATCACCTTGAAAACTTTGTAAATGAAAAAAACTTTGCTGGAAAATATAACAACAAAGTTTTGATGGCATTACATTTTCTTCCTACTGTTAGGGAGACTAATTCTAAAGTACGTTCATCGTATGAGGAAAAGTTTGGTTTAGAAAGATCATTTGAACGCAAGCAAACTATTGATACTGAGTTTTTTGCTTCAACCAGTCCTAAGTTCAATAATGTGTCTGCCTTCTTCAGTGGCTATCAAACCTTATTGAATCCTGAAACTAAACGACCGTACACTAATCCTGAAATTTGGCAAGAACTTGGGTCTCAACTGAACCTAGGTTTGATGCAAAAAATTTTTGATACTAAAACTGTGGAAGCTTGGGGTGAACAAGCAGATCCTCAATTTCCAACTAAAAAAATTAAAGATGTTCGTTCTTTGCAATTTAACTCTTGGCAAAAGCAAGCTAGAGATGTTAAAGATGCTTTGTATAAGTTGGAAAGAGAACGAAATCAACAAGCTGCTGTTGAACTTGAAGATCAGCTTCTTGCTCATTTAACTGGTGGTGAACCTAAGTCTGAATCAGAATGGCGTGAAACGCTTAAAGCGGCACTTCAAGCTAGTGCGGGTTCTGGCTATGCTTTTACACGACTTCAAACCCAAGCTTCTAATTTTAGCCGAGATGCCATCAAACGCGAACAACAGATGGCAGAGATGGAAAAGCTAAGGCTAGAAGGTAATTATGGGGCTATGAAACAGCTTCTTGAAAATGCAGATATTGAAGTTCAAAAAGCTTATCGTACATTTGTTCAAGATCGTATTGATGAGCAGAAAACTCCACAGTATAAACAAGGTATTAATTACGTTGATCAACTTGTTGCTGATCGTCTAAAAGTTACCCCTGATAAAGTAGGTGCTGAAGGCAAACGTATGCAAACTCAATTGCAGGCTTTGTTTAATAGTGCTTTTGAAGCCAACATGGCTAACCCAGCTTATAATGGTAATGTAGCTGCAGCTTCGTCTGATGCTCAAGAAACTGTTAAACGTCAATTTGATGCAGGAACTGCGGATCCTAATAGTTTCTTTTACATTGATAAAGCTGGTGTTGCTAAAAATGTTAATCGTCGTTTCATCTCCAGCGGTGCGGTACAAGCAGCTCAACAAAAGATTGATGATGCAGTAACTAACAAAAAAACTGACGCATTTAAAGATACAACTTTGTGGGGTGATGCTAATCAAAACTACAATGCATGGAAACAAACTGGGTTAATACCTCCAAGTATTTCTGCTGCTGCCTCTAAACTTGGTATTGAACCTGTTAAAGCTTTTGATATGTATCTTAAAGCGGCAGGTAAAGGCGGTATTCCTAACGTTGAAGCATTGTCAATTCAACGAACCCAAGCACCTGCAAGGGTAAGGCAGATTATTGATCTTTGGAGCCGTAATCAAGCTACACTACGACAACAAGCTAGAGTTGTTGTCAATCCCAGAGCTTTACCAGTTAGACCTTCGTTGCAAGGTCAACCTGTACAAGGTTCAACAGGATTCCCTCGTGGTATTGATCCGTCTAAATATCATCCATGGCTTCCTCAAATCTTTAATGGTATCCCAAATCATCCATTTTTTGATAGTGGACATTCTGGTAGTAATGCCCATAATCATCTAGGATTTTTAGATTCCGCAAAAGCAGCAGAAGCTGTCAAATTTATTGAAGGTCTAGACAACCCGTATAGCAATGGACGGGGCAAAAAATTCTATGTAACGCAGTATTCACCTAGGGGTGGCGTTGGTGGGCATAGAGATCCTGGTCATTTTACCGGTAAATCTTTTGACATACCAATGGAACAAGTTGAGCAAGGTAAAGAAATTGAAGCAATGAGGTATCTTATGGATCAATTAAATAATTGGCTCAAAACAAAAGGTGTGCCTCAAGAACAGCTTACTTCTTTCCAAAAAATTGCTGAACGAACAATGTACGCTGCATAGAGTTATTCACAACTATTACGATAGGCGTAACACATGGCATCTCCACAAGAGACCCTTGCCGAAAGGCAAAAAAGACAACAGCGATTGACTCAAGAAGCTAATGCTGGACTTCCGATTTATTCGGACGAAACTACTCCAAATCCGGAAATTGCAGCAGTAACTCCAACCAGTGCAATTCCCGAAGCTCCTTCTCAAGAGGAGTTAGATAAAAAAGCTATTAAAAGTGCTGCTGAGCAGACTGTCACTATTCAGGGTAAACAGTATCAAAAATCTCATTTAGATTACATTGATAACAGACCTTTTGTTAAACCAGAGTTCCGTAATCTTTATTACGGTAGTGGGTTTATGTACGGGAGTGGTGAACCCGGTAAAACTCTAGGAGAAGATCTAAGCATCTACGCTGCTCGTACTATGGAGCGTCTAAGCGCTGCTGGTGTAGGTATGGTAGATTTTGCTACTGATACCTTAAATAAAATTCCAGGAGTTGATCTTCCAAAAATTCCAAAGTTTAAATCAGAACTTGCTCAGACCACTCGAAATCTTTCCAGCATTATTGTACCTACTCTTTTATTGCGTAATGTAGGTGTAGGAATGGGAGCTGCTGCACAAGCACGAGTTGGTTCTTCTTTGGGAAATAATCGCCTTGTTCGATTTTTGGGAGAAGCTGGTGTTGATGCTGCAGCTGGTGTCGTTGTTGACTCTATTAATGAACTTAATGAGCAGGACGATAACTTTCAAGGTACTCTGAAGAAAAGTTTTCCAAGTTGGTTCTGGTGGATTTCTAATGATTGGGCTACTCAAGATTCGGATTCACCAGATGTTAAACGCGCTAAGAACATCAATGAAGGTGTTGGTTTTAGTTTTCTAACAGCTTTAATGGAAGGTAGCACAACGCTACTGCGTAACATCAATAAAACAAACGAAGCTCTTCGGTTTGTACCTGAAGATGAAAAAGCAACCACTTACTTTGCAAAAATCAAAGAACTAAAAGAGAAAGCAACTAAAGAAGGTCTTGATGGTTTAGACCCCACAGAACAAGCTGTTCTCCGTTCTATGCAAACGCAAGAGGATGCATTGGATGAACTTGGCACGTACCTAGCAAGTAAAGAATTTGAACCAACTGAACCTCTTCTTGGATATCATGATACATTCGATATTGAAGAAGAAGGTATCCGCTCAGTTGACCCAGACGGAGTTATTGGTGCTACTGTAGATGCTGCTCGCATTCAGAATAATAAAGGAACTGTATACGGTCGCCTTGGTAACATTATTTCTGAAGCTGCACTTAAATACGGCCTTGAAGCTGGTGACGTAGCTCGCAAACAAATTGTTGATATGGTTGTTGAAAACATCCGCAATGCTGGTAAATACAGCTATGAGTATGTTGGCGGCAAAGTTACTCAACAAGAAATTGCAGATGCTGGAGAGCGTTTGGCTGAGTATTTAGTTGATCCTCGTATGGACACTGGAATGCTTAAAGCCACTTTGGACAACTTTAAAAACAATGTCCAAAGATTAAGCGGTACAATTCAACCTTTGAGTGAAGTTGGGTATAGTGGAACCATGAAAGCTATTAAGCAGTACATGGATGACTATGCTAATCTAGATTCATTTAAAGCACGTGCTTATTTAACGACTTCCATGGCTGGACAAGTGTCCGATATGGCAGAAGGAGCACGGTATGTTATGGATGCCCCTACTGCTATCGCTCGTGCTCAAGAACAGATTCTCGATCGTATTGAGTATTTGATGGTTGAAAAGGGTCTTGCTTCTTATACAGCAGGTGCTGGACTTGCCAACTTGAAAGTTTGGGATCGGGTTGCTCAAGCAATGAATCCTGCTCAAGCAGCTGAAATTGCTGAGAATGCTCGCTCTAAAACTGATGATGCTTTGCGTAATCTACTTACTAGGGCAAAAACTACTGTCAATACTCTTCGCACTATTTCAGAAGATCGTCCAGAATATCTTGTACCTCTTCAAATGGCATGGGAATTTACTGATGGTAACATTGATAGCCTGGCTAAACTGAATAATTTTGTTCAACAAAGTTTGCCTGCAATTCACAAAGCTTGGTTGGATAATCAACCTCAAATTCCTAATGTGTTGGTTCAGGGAATGTGGAGTAATATCTACAACTCGGTCCTAACTAGCATTAGTACTCCTGCCAAAGCTTTGCTTGGAAACTCAGCTTTGATGCTTGAAAAACCGTTTAGTGTTATTGGTGGTGCAGCAATTGGCATGGATGTTAAAACCATGCGGCGTGGTTGGTATCAATACTCAGCCTTTTTGGATACACTTCAAAAGGGTACACAACATATGCGATTTGTATTTTCCAAGGCATCTTCTGATCCAACCAGTGTAGGTTACATTATGCGTGATGACATTGCACGTCGTAATGAGGCTACCATGGATATTCTGCACTCGTTTGCATTGGCAGAAGAAAGCCGTGGAAATTCTGGTCCTATGGCTTTGTACCTACAAGCTGAGGCACTAAATGATTTGTCTGAAAATCCTTTGCTTCGTTTTGGTGCTAATGCTATGTCTGCTCTGGATGGTTTTACCAGAGCTGTCATTGCAAATACTGAAGCACGTGGCAGAGTATGGGATAACTTTATTGAAGGAACTAAAGAGCTAAACGGCAAAACATATAAAGAAGCATCTGATGAAATTTATAGTCAGATGTTTGATAAAACGGGTATGATTACAGATTCAGCTGTAGATTATGCTAGCCGTGAAATTGCCTTGAATTTAGATACGCCTGCTGTTAAAGCTTGGGGTAGTTTTATTGAAGAAAATCCTTCAATTAAACCCTTCTTTATGTTTCCGCGTACTTCGGTAAACATGTTTAGTATTATGGACAAACATAGTCCATTGTATTCATTTACCAAGGATATTAATGAGCTTGCATTGGGTAAGGATAACTACACCCTAGATCAAATGAAAACCATTTTGGAAACTCGTGGTATTCCTTTTGATGAAAATGCAGAGCAAGCATTTAATACGTTGCGTGCTGAAGTTAGAGGCAGAAAAGCTATTGGTACAATTGCTGTAACCCTTGCTAGCGGTCTTTTCCTAAACGATCGTCTGCATGGAGATGGTCATTATGATAAAACTCGGCAACGAGTGCGTGATCAACTTGGCTGGAAAAAGCGTAGCATTAAAGGATTAGATGGCAAGTGGTATTCCTATGATGGTCTTGGTCCGATTTCTGATTGGATGGCTTTGACTGCTACTGTCATGGATAATATGGATACTATTGCAGGTAATGATTTAGAAGTTCTTCTCAATAAACTTGGTACAGTTATTGGAGCTTCTATTACTAGCAAATCTACTTTGGCTGGTGCAGAGCCTATGTTTGATGTGTTGTCTGGTAACGCAGCTGCTATCAATCGTTGGGCTTCTTCCTTTACTAATTCTTTGGTTCCTCTGGCAGGTGCTCGTAATGAGTTGGGGCGAATTATGTCTCCAGCATTACGTGAAACCAATGATGAAATGTTTGAATTGATTCGTAACCGAAATCGGTTTATGGATGCTTTCCAACTTCCTGGAAAACTTCCTCTTGCTTATGATTGGATTGATGGTAAACCAATTGGCGAACCAGATAGTATCTGGACTCGTCTATGGAATGCTACAATGCCAATGAAAGTAAGTGATGGTTTGTCTCCAGAACGTCAGTTTTTGGTTGATGTTCAATACGACGCACGTCCTACTTTCCAACGTAACAGCGAAGGTGTAGAGTATACACCAGCAGAACGTTCAGAACTCTTTAATTTGATGGGCCAACAAGGTTACTTTAAAGCTAAACTTAAAGAGATTATGAATAGTTATGATGCTAAAGAATGGAAAAAAGGCATTCAAGAGCGGCAACGATTGGGTAGACCAATTGATCCAAATAACTGGGAAAACCTTTATTATCAAATAGATCTGGCATTGGCTGATGCTAAACGTTTAGCTGAAGGTTCATTGTCTAACCGTCGGGATATTGACATTCGTCAAGTAGCTGAAGCTGAAGAAGAACAAGCTCAAAGGCGAGGAGAATCTCTCCCCATTCTTAAAAACAAGTAATCCACCCATTCCCAACTACTTACTAGCGTAATGGCTGTAACTGAAAACTTTTACACAGGGAATGGTTCAACCACTTCCTATGCACTAACATTTGAATATCTTGAAGAAGACGACGTTAAGGTAACACTTGACGAAGTTGTTACAACTGCATATTCCTTTGCCAACGCTACAACGATCCTGTTCAACACTGCACCTGCAAATGGTGTAGCGATCAGGATCTATCGGGACACGGAAATTGATAATTTGAAGAGCACGTTTTTTGCGGGTTCTTCAATCCGTGCTCAGGATCTAAACAATAA
>Ga0070751_1001917_pt1 | contig 11974 bp, 13 predicted proteins | sample VirMetDEL_Aug_28_FD_78514 | JGI IMG/M metagenome (GOLD analysis project Ga0070751, IMG submission 78514) | Aqueous microbial communities from the Delaware River and Bay under freshwater to marine salinity gradient to study organic matter... | ecosystem: Environmental > Aquatic > Marine > Coastal...
GAGAAGGGTGAGCCGCATGTGACGGTGGAGTTGAAAAAATCCGCCCCGCGTCATGAGGAAGTTTTAGCGGAGATGAAAGCTTCTGGTTTGGATGCCAGCAAGTTGGATGAAGGGGCTTACGATGCCGCTTACGAGCAGGCATTGCAGCGCCTAAAGCAAACCGGGCCATCAGAAATCACCCAGATCAAAGGCAAATCAAACCAAGCGCCAAAAGAAACCTACCTGCCGTTCGTGCAAGACTTTGTGCGGGGCGGGAAGTGGTCTCAGATTGGTGATACTCGCCATGCTGGCCTGCGTCGTTATGGTGATGTGTTCAACGTCAACGAGCAGCGCAAGATCGAGTCTCTGGGCGGCAATGTGCCAGACCATGAATGGCTGACCGGCGAGGAGATCCAGCAACTGCACAATCTGATCACGCCTGAAGGCAGTCGCCTGAAGTACGACTCTAAAGGCAACATCACGGGCGGAGAGGGTAAGAGCGGCTACAAGCAGGGCGGCAAGGTTCACATCTCCAACAACCTTGACACGATGCGTATCGAGTTGGCTGAAGGCAAGAAGATGCAAGTAGGTGGCATCGCAAAAGCCGCAGCTAAAGCCGCAGCGAAAGCAGCCAAGACGATCGAGCCTTTGCCTGCTGGTGAATCAGCCCAGAACCTGAAGAAGTTTCTTGAGGGCAGCAAGGTTGTGGATGCGGATGGCAATCCGTTAACGGTTTATCACGGGACGCATTCTGATTTTGATAAATTCTCAAGTCCAAAGAAGTCTCACTTTGGGTTTCACTTTGGGAACAAGGAGGCCGCAAATAACCGCCTTGAAGACACCGCAGATGGGCGCGTCAATCAAGACGACGTAAAATATTTCGACAATCTTTCGGAACAGCGTTATAAAGATTTTGCTTCGTACCAAGAAGAGTTAAATAGGCGCAATCAAGACGCCCCAATGGAAGAGATTGCCGCAGCATTAGAGCGCGGCGAAGATTTTGTTCCAATTCTTGATAAGTACAAATATAAACCGACAGAACAAGAGCAAGAGCGCCTAAAACATCTTGAGTCCAGATGGCAATCTTCAAATCTGCCAATCCACAAACTTGGCGAAGGGTCAAATATTATTCCGGCGCACATATCTTTGAAAAACCCGTTGCGACTTCCAGACATTGGAAACTGGGGCAACATAAACGCGCTTCGTTCTGTCTTGCCATGGAATTCTTGGGCGAAGTCGCATAAGCAACTGCGGGAAGAATTTAAAAAGCATGGCTACGACGGGATTGTTTACAAAAACAGAGTTGAAAATCCGGTAATGCATTCGGATAGTTATATTGTTCTTGAGCCAACCCAAATCAAATCCGCCATCGGCAACCGTGGAACATACGACATCAACGATCCTGACATCACCAAGGCTGGTGGTGGAAGCGTAGAAAAGGAACCCTCCCCTCTTGATCGGGCATTTGCGAACACTTTTCGCGGGATCGCTGACGGTCGGGACGTTGAAACGCTAATGGTTGGACTGGGGATGAACCCCGCAACGCTAGGAATTAGCGTCTCCAAGATGCCAGAAGCCGAGCACCAGCAGATTGCAACCGACCTGATGGCACGGTACGGCACAAATCTGGGGGATCTTGGGCTGCATGCACAGGCTGTAAGGCCCCTAGACGCCCCTGCAGGCGTTTTTGGGGCAGGGGTTGGTGCCTCGTATCCAGTCGGCCCCGGAAAAGCTGTTGTAGGGGCTAATTTCACGCGCACCCCGGAGGAAACAAAGTACAGCGGGGCGCACATTGGATACCACGGCAAGGTCGGACCCGGCAGATTGATGGCTGGGGTGAACTTTCCCAAGGGCCAAAAGCCGTCAGCCCAGTTGCAGTACCAGATTCCGTTCGCCAAAGGTGGTCCGGTGAAGATGGCTGGGGGTGGCAGCAAGTCTGTCATGGACCCAGACTACAAAGCCCCAACGAAGGCAGAACTGGCAAAGCGCGGCCTATTGGAGAGCTTGGTAGGGATCGTGACATCTCCTGCCGACATGCTGATTGCCTCGCGCAACATCCTAGCCAAGGACAGCAAGCCTTGGAGGACCGGCCCTGAGGTTGCCGTAGAGTCATTGGGAATGGCAGAGCCGCGACCGTTTACGCAAGATCAGGCGCTGGTGGACTTTGCCTCATCAGTCGGTGATGTGGCACCTCTGGGTGCTCTGGGCGCAGCCAAGGCGCTACGCAACACCGCGCCGAGCCAAGGCGGGATGGGGATTGCCAACCAACGTGGTGCGATCGATCCAAGCGGAAGGCCGGGGTATAGGCTTCACACCCCACTAAAGCCAGACCCGGAAGTTGGAACGCGCTACAAGAAAACCCCGACAGGGGGTTTGGTCGATCGCATTCCGTTGGATATCGAAGACCTTGAAAAGTCTAGCGTCAACATCATGCCGTGGGACGCATCAAGCCGGAACGAATTAATTACCGAGGTATCCGGGAAACCGCTTATCAATCCGGTGTTAACAGAGGGCGGCGATCAGTACATGATGGACGTTGCCAATGTAAAGAATAGAATTGCTGGGGCATCAAATCGCAGCATTGCTGAGAGAATTCAAAATCGAGTCAACGAGGCTGCAGTCGAAAATCAGCTACTCGGCGGCACTGGAAAGGTCTATGGGTTCACATCGCGGATGGGGGATTTTGCAGAAAACGCATCAACAATGCCCACATCAATCCTAATGGACTTGCTCAAACAAGCCGAGTTGTCCAAAAGTGAGCTAGGTAGTTTGACAAAAAACTTAAGAGAGATGGCCTTTGAAAACAAAGGAAAAGGCTACTTTAAGGATGTAGCTCCGGTTGGAACCCCAGAGTTTCAAGCGCAATTGACTGAGGGATTGAAGTCGAGCAAGGAAAAAAACATCTCCGGGTTTACTGCGATGAATCTGAGGAAGGCTTTGGCAAACAGACTGGGGATGGTCGGCTGGCAAAAGAGACTAGACTACAATCTGGGAGACTTGACCGGCGCTGTTCTTGCTGATGAGCTTAAAGGCGTACCCAAAGGCTATGTTGGAAATGTCGCCGCACAACTTGATCCGTTGGCAGAATTGCGCTCATCAAAACATTCATCGTACTCGGATGACTTTAGCGGGCAATATGTTGGTTCTATGCCAAATCAGCCGGTTGAGTTTTTGATGCCAAATACTTATGAATCTATTTACAAAGAAATGCGGATCAAGTATCCAAAAGCAAAGCCTGAAGAGCTAAGAAATATGGTTATCGGCGCAATGGAGAAGCGCAGTAAAAACATCTCCGAGATGATTGGCCCAAGATCAATTGACGCCGTAAAAACATTTCAAGAGGGATTGAAATCTGGGGCGTTCAATCCAAACGAAATCTTGCAGGTTTATGATTTCATGCGGCGCAAAAAGCTTGCTCCGAAACTTGCCAAAGGCGGCGCAGTCAAGAAAAAGTCCGCAAAAAAGCGCAAGGTAAAGATCTCCAATAGCCGAGATGCACACTTCTTGGTTTCTTTGGACTGATAAAGGTTAGAACATGGCTACACAATTCCCTGTTGACCCAGAATTCGGGCGTTTCGTTCAAGGAATTCCTGACGAGGTGCCGGAAGAAGGGATTGAGGTCGAGCTTCCTCCTGAGGATGCTGAGATCGAGGAGCTTCCTGACGGTTCGGCGGTTATCACGATGGAAACCGAAGGCCCGATGGAGGACGAGGATTTCTACGAGAACCTAGCCGAGACGATCGACCCGCTGTTCCTGAGTACGCTGGCGATGCGGTACACCAAGCTGGTGGACACCGATAAGAAGGCACGGGAAGAGCGCGACAAGCAGTATGAGGAAGGCTTAAAGCGTACTGGTATGGGAAAGGACGCCCCGGGTGGCGCAACCTTCATGGGCGCATCCAAGGTGGTTCATCCGGTGATGGCCGAGTCCTGCGTAGACTTTGCCTCCCGGGCGATCAAGGAGCTATTCCCTCCTGACGGCCCGGTGCGTACCAAGATCCTCGGTGAGATTGACGAGGAAAAGACCGCAAGGGCCGAGCGCAAGCGCGACTACATGAACTGGCAGTTGACGGAACAGATCGAAGAGTTCCGCGACGAGCAGGAGCAGTTGCTGACCCAGCTTCCCCTTGGTGGCTCCCAGTACCTGAAGCTTTGGTATGACGAGGACAAGAAGCGTCCCTGCGCCGAGTTCATGCCGATTGACCGGGTGATCGTTCCGTTTGCTGCGACCAACTTCTACACCGCACAACGGGCGACCGAGATCCACGACATCACCGAGTGGGAGTTCAAGCGCCGGATTCGCTCTGGGCTTTACCGGGATATCAGCCTGATCCGCTCCTCGATGGAGCCGGAAGAGTCGAAGTCCCAGAAGGCCAACGACAAGATCGAGGGCCGCAAGTTTGAGGACAACGAGGACGGCCTTCGCAACGTCTATCACATCTATACATGGCTGGAGCTTGACGAAGATAGCCATGCCAACGGTGAGAGCGCCCCGTACATCCTGATGATCGACGAGCTTGAGAACGAGGTTGTCGGGCTGTACAGGAACTGGGAAGAGGGCGACGAGACCATGACCAAGCTGGATTGGGTCGTGGAGTTCAAGTTCATCCCGTGGCGGGGAGCCTACGCGATCGGCATGCCGCACCTGATTGGTGGCCTGTCTGCAGCGCTTACAGGAGCCTTACGGGCACTGCTGGATTCGGCGCATATCAACAACGCGGCGACGATGCTCAAGCTCAAGGGAGCCAAGATCTCCGGGCAGAGCCAGCAGGTTGATGTGACGCAGGTCTGCGAGATTGAGGGTGCCCCGGGCGTGGACGACATCCGCAAGATTGCGATGCCCATGCCGTTCAATCCCCCCTCGCAGGTTCTATTCTCGCTGCTAGGCTGGCTTGATAAGGCGGCTAAGGGGGTAGTGACCACCGCCGAGGAAAAGATCGCTGACGTTAACGCTAACGCGCCTGTGGGCACGACTCAGGCGTTGATCGAGCAGGGTGCGGCGGTTTTCTCGGCAATCCATGCGCGGCTGCATGATTCTCAGGCGCGGGTGCTGAAGATCCTTGGCAGGCTCAACCGGTGGTATCTGGATGACCAGCGCAAGGGTGAGGTGGTTGCGGATCTGGAAATCGAGCGGGAAGACTTCAAGCGCAACACCGATGTCGTTCCGGTCTCTGACCCGCACATCTTCTCCGAAACCCAGCGGATGGCGCAGATTCAGGCTGTCTTGGCCCGGGCGGACAAGTACCCCGATCTGTACGATCGCAGGGCGGTGGAAGAGCGTTTCCTGAAGCAGATCAAGATCCCGGGCATCAACGAGATCCTGAAGAACACCCCGGCCCCGGAGGAGCGCAACGCTGCCGACGAGAACGTGGCGATGGCGATCGGCCAGAACGGCTACGCCTACATCCATCAGGATCATCTGGCGCACATCCAGAGCCATCTGGACTTCGGTTTGAACCCGGCATTCGGTGGCAACCCGATCATGGCCTCGATCTACCTGCCAAGGGCGCTGGAGCACATCAAGCAGCACATGGTTCTGTGGTACCTGAACCGTACCAACGGCTATGTGACCAAGGCGCGGGGCAACAAGCGGATCACCGAGGCTGAGTACGAGGACGTTCGCCTGACGGCTGAGATCGACAAGGTCTTCGCTGTTGCATCGCAGCATGTGGTGCAGGACTCCCAGAAGGCGTTCCAGCAGGTTGTGCCCAAGCTGCAGCAGATGTTGCAGGCAATGCAGAAGATGACACCCAAGCCGCAACTGCCGCCTGAGGCTCAGGTGGTGATGGAAACCAGCATGGCCGAGACTAACCGTCGGGCGCAGCGGGATCAGGCTGAGTTGCAACTGGAAGGCCAGAAGGTATCGATGCTGGCCGAAGAAAAAGCGCGTCGTGAGCAGATTGATGTGGCGCTAAACGCCGCAAACAACCTGACCAAGGAGCGCATTGAGACTGCACGTTTGACGCAAAAAGACGCCGAACTGCAAGCCGAGCAGTTTGAAACTGCAATCACGCTTCAAAACGAAGCACAACGTCGTCTCTTAGGAGGTTAATTATGGCGCAGCAAGACAGCACGATGATCCCGATGCACAAGCGTATCGCTATGGGCGAGAAGCTTGATGGCACCTCCCTGCAACCCAAGGGCCAGCAGCAAGCCCCCAAATCCGATAAAGGAGCGTTGAGCCAAGCTAAAAAGAAATGAGATACGTCTCAGACCTAGTCGGCGCTATTAAGGCGCGTCAAGCTGAAATAAAGCTGTCTCTAGCAGCGGGAAACCCTGCGTCATGGGAGGCGTACCAGCGCGTCGTCGGTCACCATCAGGGGCTAGAAGAGGCCCTTGAAATACTCAACAACCTGTTGAAGGAAGAAGATGAAGATGAATGAACCGGAAGCGTTTAACGACGCTGACATTGCTTGGGCATTTCCGAGTGTAGACCCCGGTGCGAAACCTCTTGGCGGCAGAATTCTTGTGCAATTACGCCGCACTAAAAAGAAGGCAACCAGTGCCGGGATTATCTTGGTTGAAGAGACCAAGGAAACCGAAAAGTGGAACAACATGGTGGCGAAAGTCGTCGCAATTGGTCCGCTTGCCTTCCGCAACCGCGATACGAACGAACAATGGCCTGAGGGATCTTGGTGTTCGGTTGGAGACTATATTCGCGTCCCTAAATGGGGTGGCGATCGCTGGGAAGTACCTGTTCCCGGGGAGGAAGATAGTCTGGAAGACCCAGCGCTATTCATGATCCTGAACGATCACGAGGTGATTGCGACGGTCACTTGTAACCCGCTATTGATGCGGTCGTTCATTTAAGGGGCGAAAATGAGCACTGATACTCAAGTTGAAGAGCGGATAGAGGTCAAGGAGGAGCAAGACGGCTCTGCTGTCGTCGAACTTCCTGACAATATCCCCAATCCGCAGGCAGAAGACGACCAAGAAGTCGAAATGGCCGATGGTGGGGCCGTTTCTGAAGATCCGGAAAATGATGACAGTCCGGACGACTCTGATGCGCTGCGAGAGGCCAAACGCGCCCGCCGAAGGGCTAAACGCGAACTGGTTAAGCGCACAAATATCGAAAAAGACCACAAATTAGCCCTCCTAGAGCGCCAAAATCAGGAACTTTTGGAGCGTTTGTCGGCTGTAGAGCGAAAAACGCACTCTGCGGACATCGCCCGGATCGATAAGGCGATCGAAGACACCGCCCTGCGACTGCAATATGCCAAGGCAAAGATTGCCGAGGCGACCAATATGCAGGATGGGGAGGCTTTGGCTAAGGCTCAGGAGATGTGGTACGAGGCCCGCCAGCAGGTTGATACCCTAAATAACCTGAAAAAAACGGCGGTTCAGCCCCAAAAGCAGCAAAATATCCCCGACCCGAGGTTGCAGCGAAATGCTGCTAACTGGATGGAGCGAAATAGCTGGTACAAGCCCGATAACAAGGACATGGACAGCAAAATCGCCAAACAGGTCGATGAGGAGCTAACTTCCGAGGGTTGGGACCCAACGCGAGAAGATTATTGGGAAGAACTTGATAATCGCTTGCAACAATATCTCCCTCACCGATACAATCGGAATAACGACGAAGTTCCGTCGGCTCGTAGTAAACCAAGGAGCGTTGTAACTGGATCAGGGCGCGAATCTTCAACTCGTGCTGGTGGCTCAAATACCTTCACCCTTAATGCAGAACAGGTTAGGGCGATGAAGGATGCGGGTTACTGGGACGATCCGGAAAAACGGAATCGAATGATCAAGCGCTATGCTCAAGAAGCACGAAAAAACCAAGGTTATAGGAGCTAATAATGGAATCTCGTCTTAAAAAATCTCTGAAAGCTGGTGGACGCCAAGATCGCTCAAGCGAGGACGCTACCCGTCAGCCCCCTCAGGAAAAGTTCATTTCAGCGCAGGAACGTCGAAAGATGTGGAGCGATGAGTGGACGCAGTCGGCTTTGCCTAAACTCCCGGAAATGCCGGGATGGCACTTGTGCTGGCTTTCAACCACCAACAGTTACGACAGCATTGATAAGCGTATTCGGCTTGGGTACGTTCCGGTTATGGCCGATGAGTTACCCGGGTTTCAGAATTACAAAGTCAAGGCTGGTGAGCATGTTGGACAAATCTCGTGTAACGAGATGCTGCTTTTCAAGCTGCCGATGGATGAGTATCAGGCTTTAATGACTCACCTCCATTACGAGATGCCCAACGAAGAGGCGGAAAAAATCCGTGTCCAAGTTGAGAATCTCCAAAATCAGCGCGATAGCAACGGGAAATCCCTTGTGCGGTTGGAAGGAGACGGGCTAGGCAAACTCGATACACCAACCAGTACCGCCCCCGTATTCGAGGGGTAACAAATGGACAAGGAGTAAGACTATGTCTGCAACCTCTGCTCCGTTCGGTCTGCGCCCTGCGTTCCACCCCTCCGGTTTGGATCGCGCACAGGCGCTGGCTAACGGCATCACTTCGGGCTATGCCTCGGACATCCTCAAAGGGCAACCGGTTAAATACGCCACCGCTGGCGTTATTCAGCCTGCTGCAGCCGGAGAGGCTTTTGTTGGCGCTTTTGATGGCGTCGAATGGACTGACACCACTGGCCGTCGCCGCGTGTCGAACTACTGGCCTGCCTCCACGGCATACCAGACCGGTTCGTGCGTTGCGTACTTCTACAACGACCCGAACATCGTTTACGAAATTCAGGCTGCTGGTTCGCTGGCTCAGTCTGCGGTTGGCGATATGGCCGACCTGAGTAACACGACTGCTGGATCGACGACTACCGGTCTGTCGCAATGCACTCTGTCCACCACTTTGGCGGGCGCAGGCAACAGCGCACAGATGCTGATTCGTGATCTGGCTCCGTACCCCGGCAATGCTTGGGGCGATGCGTACACGATTGTGCGGGTAACGGTTAACGAGTCGCAAGTCAATGCGTCCGTTAACGCTATCTAAGGAGGGCTAAGACATGGCAGCCCCGATGCGTAGTACCGACTTTCGGTCGATTGTTGAGCCAATCCTCAACGAGTGCTTCGACGGAGTCTATGACCAACGTGCCGACGAGTGGAGCCGCGTGTTCCGCGAACAAGAAGGCATTCCGCGTAACTATCACGAAGAGCCGGTCCTGTACGGTTTTGGTGCCGCTCCGCAACTGCCTGATGGCACTCCGGTGACCTATCAGCAGGGCGGTGTGCTCTTCCTCAAGCGCTACGTTTATAACGTCTATGGTCTGGCCTTTGCGCTGACCAAAGTGCTCGTGGAAGACGGCGACCACATCCGTATCGGTCAGGTTTACGCCAAGCACCTTGCTCAGTCGCTGATTGAGACCAAGGAGACCCTGTGCGCCAACGTGCTGAACAACGCCTTTACTGGCGGCGCTTCGGCTGGTGGTGACGGTGTCGCCCTGAACAGTGCTTCGCACCCGATCGTGAATGGTACGTTCTCCAACCTGCTGACCACCGCAGCCAACCTGTCGCAGACTTCTCTGGAGCAGATGCTGATCCAGATCCGTCAGGCGGTTGACAACAACGGCAAGAAGATTCGTCTGGTTCCGCGCCAACTGGTCGTGGCCCCGGGCAACCTCTTCCAAGCTGAAGTGCTGCTCAAGTCGGTTCTGCGGGCAGGCAACGCAAACAACGACATCAACCCGATCAAGTCCATCGGACTGCTCGACGAGGGTGCCGCTGTTCTGTCGCGTCTGACCAGCGCTACCGCTTGGTGGGTGCAGACGGATGCGCCGGAAGGTATGAAGCTGCTGATGCGTCGTCGTCTGGAGAAGACGATGGAAGGTGACTTTGAGACCGACACCATGCGGTACAAGGCCACCGAGCGTTATGACGTTGGCTTCACGGATCCCCGTGCCATGTACGGCACTCCGGGCGTCTAAATCAAGCCGGGGGAGCAATCCCCCGCTTTTAAGGAGAACCGGACATGGGAAACCAAGTGACCAACATTGGTGGGGTTCTCTCGGCTGTTACCGCGACTATTGCTTATACCGATAGTTCTGCAGTGACAGTAGGGACGATTCCGGCTAATGCTCAAATCATCGATATCAATATCGATGTAACCACTGCATTTGATGCAGGCACTACCAACACGATCGCTGTTGGCAAATCTGGCTCTGCTGCGGCTTATGTTGCAGCAACGGGAGTTGGTTCTGCTGGCCGCGCTAGTGTTGCGTCTACCGGTGTGTATGCCGACTGGGCTGACGTTGGATCCGCTGAAGTTGCGGTGACGGCGACTTATGCTCAATCGGGTACTGCAGCGGCGGCTGGTGCTGCTCGTGTGACGGTGGTTTATCGCTCTCCGGCACCGTAAGGAGAAAATCATGGGTCAATTCAAACCTATGGTGAAAATGGACACCACTGAGCCGACGGTCGAACTGAAGCTCAAAAAAGGTGGTTCCGTCTCCAAGCCCAAGAAGATGATGGATGGCGGCATGATGGGTACGCCCGCGATGGCACCGGTTGGTGCTCGTGGCGGTATGTCCCCGGTTGCTCGTCCGACTCGTCCTTCTTTGGCAGCGCGTCGTGCAGCCATGAAAGCTGCGCCGATGGGCCGTCCGACGATGAAAGAAGGTGGCGAAACCAAGGCCGAGCACAAGGCTGAGATGGCTGCTATCAAAAACGTCGATAAGAAGCTCTCCAAGCATGCCGAGAAAGCTGCGTCCAAGGCCCACAAAGGCCTGAAGACCGGTGGTGTCGTCATGGGTCAGGGTGGCTTCAAAACCGGCGGCGTCGTCAATGGCCAAGGCGGCTACAAGGATGGCGGTGGCGTCAAGGGCGGCGGCGTTGAGGGCAATGTATCGTCCTCAAAGCCCGGTGTGACCAATACCAAGACCGGTGAGGTCAAGCTGGGTAACGCTGGTGGCTACAAGAAAGGCGGTGCCTCAAAAAAGGCCTACGCTACGGGGGGCAGTGTTAACGACACCGGTCGGCCCGTAGCGTACCCGAAGAAACCCGTCTCCAAACCCGTCAAAAACAATCTTCAGTCTGGCACCTTCAAAAAGGGTGGCAAAGTGAAGATGTCGAATGGCGGGAAGCCGGATGACGTTCCTGCTGACATCCAAGAACAGATCCAAGACATCCGGGAACGGAAAGGTCGGGAGAACTTCGAGAGGATGCAAACGGAAGAGAACGAATCGCTGAGAGACTTTATCCCTAGTCTTGGTCGCAAGGCCATGAGGGGGATTAAGGAGTTGTTTGGGAGCACTCCCAAAGGCTCCGGGAGCGTGACCGAAACGGAGAAATCTGTGACGGTGACACCCGGCAAAAAGCGCGGCGGTCGGGCACGTTGAGGACGAGTGGGGGCTTCGTGCCCCCGCTTTACTTGTGAAGGCGCACCATGAAAGTTCAAACAGTTTCTAGGACTGGCGTTGGCTCTAGCGACGCGCTGGTCATGAATACCAACATCAGCCCGTTTAACGTCGGGTTTGGTGTCGTTGTGACTGGGACGGCGACTTATACCGTTCAGCACACATTTGATGACCCTGCCGTAGGTTTTACGACTTGGTTCTCGCATCCGACGGTTGCCGCGCAGACTGGCAATGATGATGGGAACTATGCGTTCCCGGTGACTGGCATCAAGGTTCTCGTAACCTCTGGTGATGGCACCGCGACCATGAATCTGGTTCAGGCTGGCATCTAAATGGCGCAAGTCGGGAATTCCGGCGTTGCCAATCAGGCGAACACCTCTGACGGCTACGCCGACGGGGTGGGGGCAATGAATGTCCCAACGACTGATGGTGCCGGGGAAAACGTAGGAGACGGCGGCGTCGTTAATCTGTATGACGGCGTCTTGCCTTCCACGCGGTTTTACATCGCTGATGAGACCGATCCCGGCTATGTGTTGCAAGAAAACGATGACAAGATCATCTTGGAGGCTTCGTAATGGCTGACCGCGAGATTGATGAATCTAGCCTAAAAGGCAGTACCGTTAGGCAGAGGCTTTACGCCTACGGATGGACTATTGAGCGTTCTCTATCCAAGAAAGTAGGGGGCTAAATTGGCTGATC
>Ga0070751_1001920_pt1 | contig 11961 bp, 15 predicted proteins | sample VirMetDEL_Aug_28_FD_78514 | JGI IMG/M metagenome (GOLD analysis project Ga0070751, IMG submission 78514) | Aqueous microbial communities from the Delaware River and Bay under freshwater to marine salinity gradient to study organic matter... | ecosystem: Environmental > Aquatic > Marine > Coastal...
AATACCAGCAAGGGCAAGTAATTCCATTAGAGGTTTTCTTCTTGCTCGGTGAGGATGGTGCAGTCAGACTTGGGATATGCGACACAAGTCAGCACCCAACCTTCTTCCAGTTGCTCATCATCAAGGAATGACTGCTCTTCATTATCAACTTCACCTTCAATCAGTTTGCCAGCACAGGCGGAGCAAGCACCAGCTTTGCACGACGAAGGAAGGTCAACACCTGCCTCTTCAGCAGCCTCAAGGATGTACTGATCCTCCTCACATTGAATGACGGTCTCGGTGCCGTCGGGAGTGCGGAGAGTAACATTGTATGCCATAGGTAGAAATACTTAGAAAATACCAAAGAAGAGTTTACCAGTAATTGCGTAAGAAATCAAGCCCGACACGAAACCCATCATTGCCCAGCGACCATTATAACGCTCAATACCCTCCATAGGTGTCAGAAGACCCTTGCTGTGGTAGTCTTCAACCACCATTTGAGGTTCTTTGGCAAACATATTCTGTTGCCCGTATTCATTAGTTGTTACAGTCATTGAAGTTTTGTTAAAAACTGTTACAACATTATATAGCAAAAATAAAGAGGGGTCAAGCCCCTCTTGTTACGGTTTCCCGACATTGATAAGTATAATTACTTACTTTCCATTGGGGGAAGGGTGCCGTAAAAAGGATCATATTCAAATAATTCATTCCAATTTTTTATATCAGATGCTTGATTTTGCCAAAAATGTCTCAATCCATCATGACTACTACGATGAAATGTATCAATATGGTCATCATGAATAGAAGATCCTAACTCAATTTTATATAAAAAGATTGGAATAGCGAAAGTATTCCCAGAATTATAAATTAAGTCGTCGGCAACCGCTCTTGGTTTTGCACCTTGATCCAGTTTATATTTGTTATCTCTACAGTGAAAGTGAATGAGTTTTTCCGCATGATGACGAGTAATCATATAACATGCAGTAGAGAAATCATTTACAAATCTCTTATGCATTTTTATACTAATCACTCCAGGATTGATGATAGCAAGTTGCACAACATCATAATAATATGGAACTTTTGAATAGAAATCTTTCCAAACAAAAGGCCAATGTTTTGCAATTGATATATCGCAATCATCTTCCATCATCAAAGCACATGGAGAATCTGAAGTTTCCAAAAAGTGCTTCATTGCCTTAAGATGAGATGTAACACATCCAACCTCACCAGAAGACATATTATCAGGATATTTTCCTCTGATAATATCACTCAAATCATCCTGTCTGCCATCGTATGCTGAGATTCGAGTGTAGTCTTCAATCTCCCAGTATTTAAACTGGTCTTCCATATACTTCCATCTATCTTGTTGACCGTCCAGATTAATACAATAGATTGGAGGAAGACCTTTTAGTTTATATGATGCTTTGTTCTTATCCATTTTTCTCTAAAACAGTCAATCCACTATTGTTTTTGTAGTGCTTCTTCACTCTCCATTCAGGATGCTCAGAAAGGAATTCAAAAATTGCACTGTTGATACCAATATCGTCAATCTTATCAGTATCTAAGTCGGAGCAGAGTTGCTCATATTCAATACTGGCACCAACACCTTGCGCTTCAAATTCTCCATTACCATTACCCCAAGATGAAAATGCTTCTCCTTTAGATCCAAAACTTACAGTATCATGCATAACAATCCACTTTTTAACTTTTGCATGATGAAGCTTCAATTCTTTTCTAAGTTGATAATAGTGATGCCATGTATCAATAAACAACATATCACATTCCTCAATGTCGGCATGAATACTGTTCTTCTTCACATATTCTACATCATTACCAATCTTTTGTGAATGCTCAAACAATGCTTTAACCATTGGGTCAATCCAAACATCGTATGACCTCAATTTAGTTCCAGAGGCAAGAAGTGCTCTCGATGATTTTCCATGACATACACCAAGCTCACAAATTGAATCACATTGTTTAGCGAGTGAATAAAGAGTTGGTAGATGCTCATTAATCTCACTCTTCATCTCATGAAACTGCTTATATGCTTTCATGAGGATAGGATCTCCTTCACTCATATCGATAACTGGTTTACTATTCATCTTGATAAAATTATTCTTGAGTAAAGTGTTTTCTTTGTTTCCTTCTTCTTTAACTATGAATCTCTTTCTGGCAACTTCAGTTGAGTTGTTGATATGATGGTCTCCAACAAGGGATGACAAGTGAGCATAGTAGAAGTCTTCAGTCTCCTCTCTATTAGGACTAAAGATATAATGAGTTGTCCAATGATAATCTCTAGACCTTTCTGGAAGAGTAATCCATTTAGTCATCTTATTCAGATTAACTTGCTCATCATGCCACCAATAATAATCACTAATTTTTGGGTGCTCTGCTGTAGTGTATCTAGAAATGTTTTTTGATTCCATGTTGATAGAATCATAATTCTGCTCCTTCATAGCATCTGCAATTTCATCGATACTAAAATCTGAGCAGAAGTACTCATCAATATCCAGATTTAATACAGTCTTTGCGAGATATGCAAACTTGAATTTCAAATATTGAAGTCCAACAATTTTACAGAAATCAGAATCCCATGGAGGACCAACTACACCCCACCGCATTGTCCAGTCAACAATTTCTACATCATACTCATCAGAGTTTAGATATTCTTGAATCTCTTCCGTAGAATAAGTGTCACTATTATTGTTGAAAAGAACAAATCCATCAATACCATATACCTTATGATGATATTGAATCCAATGAAGAATCGATTCCTTCAGGTCATTTTTAAACATCGTGAAGAGAATGTTTCTACCATTGTATTTTTGTATAAGAGACTCTTCAAGTTTTACGGATACAGTATCATCACCATATCCCATATAGATGTGAGTAGCATCTGGTGAGATTTTTGCAGTTGCTACTCCACACCTATCAAAGTCATTGAATTCAAGTTTTACTTCTTTCTTACCATCAGTAATTTTTATATTACTAACAATAAAATCTTTTAGATTTAAAAATGGAGGAGCACAGATAACAAGATTATCCTCAATCTTCATGACACCAGAAAATAGAGTGTCATAATCATAAGTTTCATCAAATGTTTTTCCAAAAGAATCTTCCTTATAATTTTCCTTTGGTTGCATAGTGTCTCTCAACACACCCCAAGATTGGGGGATTTTAACAAATGCTGGACTAATCATCAGTAAACTCTCTCCCATTCAAATCTTACAAAAGTTGTTGACCAATTTCCTTTTCGTTTTTTCTCTTCAAAAATGTGCCAGTTATGTGAATTATCCCTATTAATATCTGCCTCACCTTCAGGAACGTAATCCAGGTAAAGATTATTCTTCTCAATGATTTGAAGTTTTCCAGCAGCTCTAGTCCAGAAACATCCGTCAGTCCAACCATAATGACCCACAAGATCTTCCTCACAACCACCAACATTCCAGTAATCATCTTTCCTCAAAAGACAAACTGCAGGATGCAGATGTCCATTTTTGTGGTGACTTGGATTGCCAGGCACTCTTCTATTAAATCTAAAACCCTTTCCAGGAGGTGTTTCAGTTAACTCAAGCATAGATTTAGCAAGGTCTTCTGAAATAAATGTGTCCATGTCAAGGATAATCATCCACGGTGTCTCACACACAGTGCCAGAAAGGTTTCTAACACCAGCAATATTACAGTAAAGATCTTCCTTCACTCGATAAAGAGACATATCAATAGAAGATACATCAACATCTTTAAGTGTATCTGATGCGGGAATTTTACTACAATCATCTACTACACAAAAAGAAAATTGATTCCTAACTTCTTCAGACCAGGATTTCCAACTTTCAATTTGTTTTACAAGAACACTATTTTGATTGTAGAATGATAAGTTAACTGTGATTTTTTTCATAGGTTTAATTTAGAGTTGACTAGTTATCCATTCCATGACATCGACTTTTGGAGACCATCCCAAAATTTCCTTTGCCTTTGTAATATCTGAAAGAGTTTCTCTCATTTCTCCAGGTCTGGCAGGATAATAAACTTGGTCTTCCGCATTGGCAATGAAATCAGCAATCTCTTGAATGCTATAGTTTTTACCATAACCAATGTTAAAGACATCTCCCCAACCATCAAACTCTAAAGATGTAAGTTTGAGATTAGCAGAAACAACATCAGACACATGAATAAAGTCACGCTTTTGCATTCCATCTCCGAAGATTGTCAATGGGTCCAGATTCTTTTTACACTTTAAGAACTTACTAATAGCAGGTGCATAAGTGCCAACATGTCTAGACCTTTCACCATATACATTAGCATATCTGAAAGCAATAGTCTTCATACCATAAAGTGCATAGTATGATTTAACTAATTGCTCACCAGAGAGTTTACCAATAGCGTATGCATTAAGAGGGTCTTCCCTCATATCTTCCTGATTTGGAATTGGATTATTTTTCCCATAAGCAGCAGATGTTGATGAGTATGCAAGTCTTTCAACTCCATTCAATCTCGCAGATTCCAAGACATTTATAGTGCCAATGACTTGTGTTCTTACAGTTGGGATGGGATTATCTACTGATGCTTGCACACTTGCTTTTGCTGCAAGATGGAAAACATAATCAACTCCTTTGAACAAGGGAGAAATACTATCATAATCACAAATATCTAACTTATGATTATCACACTTTTCATTCCAATAATAGTCATCATGACCATCAGATGTTTCATTATCAATTACAATGACATCATGACCCAATTCAAGCAGACCATCTACAACATGAGATCCTATAAACCCTGCTCCACCAGTTACTAAAGACTTTTTTCTCATAACTCCAAATTGTAATAACTTTTCCAAAATTTAAGACACATTTCATCAATTCTTTCAGGAGCGATCCAAGGTTTATCTGCATTGAAATGAAAAATGTGACAGGAACTATAGTCCCTATTTTTCTTCCATCTACGGTTATATGTTTCAGGAATATGATTAATTATAGCATGTTTTGAAAAATAATCATTCAAAAAAGACTGATCCGACATCCTGATGTCATATTGACCACTCCCCAATGCTTTTATCAATTTATTGTAAGTTTGAATATTCGGTTTGATTACAAGTATGCCTCCCTCAATTCCAAAGTATTTCAAACCTTCAGACCCACCATTGACTGCAGCCAATTCATCATACTCAAATAACTTATCAATATTTTTTAAAATAAGAGTATCAGCATCAAGATAGACTAACTTATCATAATCAGTATGCTTCCAAATATTCAACTTGGTAAACATTTTCCAGGAAGAATTTTTATATCTACTCAAAACTTCTCCAGGACCATCGTAATAAATTTTTTCAACAGGAGAAAATTTTACATCATAATCTTTTAGCAAGTCCTTTGCTTCATTGGTAACATCCTCTGTCACCATAACAATAAGATCCTTAGTATTACCAGAAGACCTTAAAGACTTATATAATGCAATAATTCCTGGAATGTATGAATCACTGCAAGTATATGTAATGTATGCTTCCATAGTTTAACTGAATACCATTTGAGCGTGGGGAACTTTTCCTTGATATATTCCTTGCTCTTTAAGTTTAAAATCAACAAGAGGGTTATCAAGATGAATATAAGCAAATAAACCTATGACTTCAATGTCTACCCATCTGTATCTATATCCCCCACCATGTTGGTTAAATTCAGTAAGATATCTTTTCCATTCCGGTGTATCAAACATTTTTCTACTGTAGATATTACAGTTACCACAATTCCATCTCAATGTATGAAACTTTTCATTATCAGTAGGACCAAGAAGACTTTCTCTTAAAGTATCATTCTTAACATGAATATCATACTTATTAACATAAGATTTAATCCACTCAAATAGATTAACTCTAGTTTCAAGATGATTCAAATGGAAGTGATTCCAAGTTAGTGCTGTCCCAAAGTATCCACTTCTATTGTCAATCTCTTCAAAAAAATTGAAAGGTATTTCTTGCTTAAACCAAGAATCATCATCTATTCTATGAAGATAGTCAAATTCAGATAGTTCTTCATAGTTCATAAAGTTATTCCAGAAGTAGTTGGCATGAAGATATCCAATTCTCCTTTTGCCAAATGACCTTGCATAGTTATTTGGATAATTCCAAAACATATCTTTCTCTTCAAGATGCTCAGGAATTTTTGCTTCTATTTGGTGAAATCTAACCTCTGTACTTGGATTGATATCCGAAATACTTTTTCTCAAAGATGTATCATCATATGTGTTTCCATGATAAAAAATTAAAATGGGGTAGTTATATCTACGATTATAATTTTTATCAAACTGTGTAAGACATTCCTTAATTAGATTTTTTCGGGCAGAAATTAAAAAGACACATCCATTTCTCATTCTACATAACCCTCAATAATTTTTCTAACTTGTTTAGCCCTTTCGGACCAAGTTTGTTTCTCTATAAAATACTGATAGGCAGTGTTTACAATCTTCACCCTCTCTTCCTCATTATTAAGATAGTATTCTGCCTTATCATAAAACTCATCAACTGTAGAGAACATTATACAGTTGTATCCATCTATTAGCATGTCACCATAAACATTCTTATCCATTTCATTGCAGAGAATAAGACTCTTGTTTCCAGACATTACTTCAAAGTATCTTGTGCCAACCAAATCAGAAGGTCCTGTGGTTATAAAACAAATCTTAGACGATGCTAACTTCTTTGCATACTCTTCATCAGAATATACTGTGCCTGCATAGTTATTTCTATGCGACCTAGCATTAATCTCAAGTCTATAATTAGAAAGTCTTGACATATCAGAAAGAACTCTTTCTCTAAGATTTTCTGTCTGCTCGGGTCTGGTTACACCAGAAAAGAATAAGTCACTGCTGTATCCCTCACCATAATCTTTAAATACTTTTTGATTTGCAGACCACATTATTCTGTGGAATGGAATACCCGTATATTCACTATAGTAGTCAATGTCATGATGCACTGTCAATGCACCGTTCGCATCCATTTCCTTAATCCAATTTAACTTGTTATTGAGACCTGTATACTCCTTATTAAGAATAGGAAAAAGACCAACATCACTGTCTCTAATCAGTGATGCTGGTTTTCCTTCACTACAATCAGTATGTCCAAATCCAAGAAAGACTAAATCATATCCATCAAATTCGCTTGTTTTTCTTGGAATAAAATTTTTAAAATCAATATCAAAAACTTCTTTCAGAGCATGATACATTTCACTATAGTACGAACAGTATCCACCTCTCAACGGTTTATTAGGATGCTCGCAGAAAAGTGCTTTCATCGCTTTCTCCAAGTCAACTCCACCTTATTATCTACATTACCTTTGTTTCTAAAAAATGTAAGACCATAACCATAAGGAAGAGTACACATTTCAAGATCTTTATCTTTTGCAAACTCCTCAACAGCACTCATCATACCTTCTCCAAGACTATGGTGTCTTGTATCATGAGTAATGAGAATTCCATCATGCTTAAGATATGGATAAATGTTATTCAAATCAACCAACACTTCTTCAGCGATATGAGATCCATCATGAAGAATTAAGTCATACTGCTCAAATTCAACATCATCCTCAAACATCTCATTACTATTACCATGATAGAAACTCCACCTATCACTTTGTTGAGTAAACTTAGTGATATTTGGATTGTCACTATAGTTTGTTACATCGCAACTGGTAAGAATACCACCAGTCTTCTCAAGTGCATGAAGAATAACATGAGTGGAGAATCCACTACCAAACTCAAAAACTTTCTGTGCTTCTAGTCCCACTACACATGAATAAAGAAATCCATAGTGAAGTGACATACCTGTGTCACCCTTTTCTGCTTTAGCTGCAATTTGCTCAAGAATGTTCATTTAAACTCTCCTATTATGTCCAGAAGCCACTACCTGTGGCATTATAGAATTTGCTCCAATACCATTTGCATTACCAGGAAGAATTGATGGAGTTATTCCTAACTGATGACAAACAAAGGGAAAACTGATTTGATCTCTAGATGAAAACATACATATTTGCTCCCACCACATCAATCCCATGCGCTGAGTCAGATGATTATTTCTCTGAAGTCTTGCAGGTAATTCATATAAACCATTCTTAGTAGGATAACACATATCTCTATAAAAAGCAAGTTGGTCTTCGACCAAATTTGAATGGTCATATCCAAGGCTCTTTACAGCATTTCCTTCATCATAAACACAGTTTTGACTTGAGTGCTTAAAAACTGCAACATCACTATCCTTCAAATATTTTTCAATAACTTCTACTGGATTTGCATTGAGTATATGTGTAGAGTCTACCCAGAAATAATAATCATAATCTGGAAGAAATGCAAAAGGCATTATCTTATAAACCTTTGCATCTCTGCGATTCTTAAATGTTGGGTCAGATGAAAACTTAACTACGGGGTGTGTAATCCAATCATGAGTATCTTTTACATCATCAATAAAAGCGTGGTAATCAACACCAGGAAACTTTTTTATTGGTAGCAGACCATTGGCACCAATAGAAGAGGTTACAACTGCAATCTTCATTCTTCAATGTTGCGATGAATCTCATTCAACTCCCGCATAAACTTAATCAAAGGACTTTGACTAAACTTCTGAAGTTCATAGTTGTCTTTGGTGAGACAATGACTTGCCCATCCACGCTTACCATCTTTACCAGGCACCTGTGAGTGTGATTGTCCAATTCTAGGGTCAAGACCCAACATTTCAGCAAAGTCCTCATAACTCGATTCACAACCTTGCTGAGCGTGTGCTAGACACATCTCATTGAAGAAGGTAACACGAAGAGCAAGGAATGCATTCTCACCATACTTAACCAAAGCCGCAGTCCTGATATCTGTGATACGAATGTCTTGCACATAACCAAGACGGGATTTGAAGATGTGTGCAACCTTCATAGCAGCGTCTTCATCTCCACCAATGATAAAGAACTTCTGACCCTGAAACATCTTGATAGGATTGCTGTTATTCAGATATTCGGGACTATGCAAGACCTTGATATTTTCACAACGGTTAGCAATGTCATAGTAAAACTCAGGACTTGCAGTTGACTTACAGCAAACAGGAGTGTCTGGAAGCATGTTTTCATCCAACTCCTCAAGGACAGTCTCCAGCAGTTTAAAACCTTCTGCTTTCGGAGTATCTACTGAAACAAAAACTGCGTCAAACTTTTTCCCCTTGAAGTCTGATATTTTATTGTCATTGTATTTTGGATCAATAATAGTCTTTTCGCCTTCAGAAAAAATTGAAGCGACAGCAGATCCAACAAATCCAAATCCAACAATCAAAACATTATACATTAAGTTACTCCATCGACTGGCGTTTTTTAATAAGATTCAAGATAGATTCGTCATTCTCTTGCTCTTTGGTTGGTGCAAAGAAAGCTCTATATCTCTTCTCTGTGTCCGAATCAACATCGGTTAGATAGTATATAGCAATGCTCTTCCTACACATATTTTGTGGGCATGTTAATGGTGTAGGAAGTCCATGCCAAGAATTTTGGGTAGTATCAAATAGAACTGCTCTATTATAAACGCATTCTACTGTTTTTTCAAGTCTGAATGGTTTATTCCTTTCATTATCATGAGACCAGAATTCCAAACCTCCACCCCACTCTGGATTCCAATCTTTTGACATATAGACAATAAGATTTAACTTTCTTTGCAATCCCAGTTTAGGGTGAATAGAATAGTCTTTATGCACATTTAAATTTCCACCTCTACCGTGCATATGCCACCCACCACCATGAAGACCATAATCTGGGTATAAAGTTTGTATTCCAGTAATATCCTTTACAACATCTATAAACTTATCAGAACAAAGATATTGAAAAACTTGATATGTATTCTTTGGAAATGTTCCCCAGTTTTGAAGTGCTTTTTTATTCTCTAGAGGATTTTTATAATTAAACCACTCATCATTATTTCCATCAAGAAAATCACCAGAAATCCCATCAGCAATTGATTCAAGAAAAAAGTTATCAATTATATAATGGTCAAATGGAGTATTTGATTTTTCAATTTTATAATCTTTGTCATTAAGAAATGTCATGCTTTGATTTGCAATATGCGGTTTCTGTTTTTACATAATGGTCTCTATTCTTCAGAGAAACATTAGTTGTTACTGAATACTCACTTTCTCTATTTGTAGTGAGAACATCATGATACAAAATCGGGTCTCCATATTCACTCATCATAGCATAGTAGAATTCAACATCCATAAAATAAACTAGACCAATGTCGAATCTAATAGGAACACTATTCCTAAATGATAAGACTGATGGGGGACCAATAGTATTCACTCCTTCTAGTAATTTATCATTCATAACTGGATACAAATCCCAATAAAATGAATGACCATTATCTCTTGTGTGATTTGATCCATTTAATAACCACATCTTATCACTATTGTCCATCTCATTGACAATTTTCTCTAGTGCCTCATCGTCATAGAAAAAATCATCTTGAAACATCACCTTTACTATTTCGCCAGAGCATAAGTCTATTGCCGCATTCGTATTTGCTGGACCATTGCCCCTATGTTCAGTATTTTTCTGAAATACTATTTTAAACTTATCCTTAAATTCATTAACGACATTCAAAACATCATCGTTAACACTATGGTCAGAGATGCAAACTTCAAAATCTTTAAATGTTTGTATTTCAATGGTTCTTAATAAATCATCAAGAAACTCTCCACTTTTTCCATAACACTCATATGTTGGTATAGCAATAGAAACTTTCACAATACTTCCCATCCTTCACAATACAAGTCTTTAGTATCTTTATCAGCATAGTCAGAACCAAACCACAGTTTTGGTGCTATGACTTTTTTGTTAGGATTTTTAATTAACCAAGCACCCCACCAAGACATAGAACTGTTGGCAATAATGGCATGGTCACACAAAGACATCAAACACATATCCAAATAAGGAACTAATGCTCCATCAGAGTGCTTATCTTCTGGTTCGGAAAACATAAACCTATCTGGTTTGAATATATCCTGCTCCTTACACCATTCAATAGAATCAGAAAACACGACGACTGGCATATCTTTCGGAAAGCGTTTCAGTGCTTCTTCATAATACTCAAGAGGTTGAACTGGATGTTGACTTTGTAGATTTACGTACGCCCACTTAAAACCTCTTTTGTCTGCAAGGTTTGGATCACCACGACGCACATGAAGAAAGATAACCTCTTCACCCAAGTCCTTTCTAAACTCAAGACAAGGATCTAACCAGTTTGTTTTAAAAGTAAAGTCCTTACGAATGTCATCTTCAATGTGCTTAAAGTATTTTTCGGACTGGAAAAATCCATAGAGACTTACACCATCAGGACACTTATTAAAGATATTCTCATCAAAGTGAAAATGCTTCTCTGCGATTACATTTTCATTCTCAATCCAACCAATATCCTTATTAGTAGATAACTCAAATGCTTGTAACAATCCATAGTTATCAATTTGAGTATTTGGATGCTCTGGAGGAATGGTATAGTCATATCCTCTATTTGCCGCTATACCTTTGACGGCAGCATATTGAAACATCTGATTGCCAAATCTTCCAATGGTGCCGATATGATTAAACCCTATCATTCTTCATAGCCTCAAATACTTTTGCAATACCATCTTGGAGATTAGTCTTTGGCATCCACCAACCAGTAATATAATTGTTTGGTTGGTTTCTCTTGTCCATCTGCACACTATCCTTTGCAAGTCCTGGTTTGATACTTACTTCCTTACCAATCAAATTAAATTGACCTTGAATAATTTCAGCAACTTCTTTGATTGTGCTTCCACGAAAAGATGTGATATGCAATTCATCCTCTGGTTTGAAGTCTGTGTAAGAATTCATGATGGTTTCAAGAGCTTCACAGCAGTCTTCTGCATATAAGAATTGACGCTCTTCAGTGCCATCAGTCATCATCTCAAAGTCACCTTCTTCAAATCCCTTACGAATAAAGTCAGTGATA